>ERZ772855.975-NODE-975-length-29856-cov-46.984799_pt1 | contig 29856 bp, 20 predicted proteins | sample MGYA00511900_ERZ772855 | MGnify/ENA primary metagenome ERZ772855 (study PRJEB29015, sample SAMEA2737701) | human gut metagenome | biome: human gut; feature: human-associated habitat; material: faeces | place: China | collected 2012 ... | reverse complement strand
ACTTCCTTAACGATGAAGAAACAGAGAAGGTTAGAAAGACTATCATCATCAACGGTGCACTTAACGCTAAGATCGTTGGTCAGAAGCCTGTTACAATCGCTGCTCTTGCAGGCGTAACAGTTCCTGAGGAAACAAAGATTCTTATCGGTGAGGTTGAAAGCGTTGATATCAGCGAGGAATTCGCTCACGAGAAGCTCTCTCCTGTTCTTGCTATGTATAAGGCAGAAGATTTTGAAGATGCACTTGCTAAGGCTGAGCAGCTTGTAGCTGACGGCGGTTACGGTCATACATCTTCACTTTATGTAGACGCTGTAAATGACACAGCTAAGATTGACGAGTTCGCTGCAAGAATGAAGACTTGCCGTATTCTCGTAAACACACCATCATCACAGGGTGGTATCGGTGACCTCTACAACTTCAAGCTCAGACCATCTCTTACACTTGGCTGCGGCTCATGGGGCGGTAACTCAGTATCAGAGAATGTAGGTATTAAGCACCTTATCAACATTAAGACAGTAGCCGAGAGGAGAGAAAATATGCTTTGGTTCAGAGCACCACAGAAGGTTTATATTAAGAGAGGCTGTATGCCTGTTGCTCTTCAGGAACTCAAGGATGTTATGGGCAAGAAGAGAGCATTTATCGTAACTGACTCATTCCTTTACAAGAATGGTTATACAAAGCCAATCACAGACAAGCTCGATGAAATGGGCATTGTTTACACAACATTTGCTGATGTTGAGCCGGATCCATCACTTCTCTCAGCTCAGAAGGGTGCAGAGGCTATGCGTAAGTTTGAGCCTGATGTAATCATCGCACTCGGCGGCGGTTCAGCAATGGATGCCGGTAAGATTATGTGGGTTCTCTATGAGCATCCGGAGGCAGACTTCCAGGATATGGCTATGCGTTTCTGCGATATTCGTAAGAGAGTTTACACATTCCCTAAGATGGGTGAAAAGGCTTACTTCATCGCTGTTCCAACATCTTCAGGTACAGGTTCTGAGGTAACACCATTCGCAGTTATCACAGATCAGGAAACAGGCGTTAAGTACCCACTCGCTGACTACGAGCTTATGCCAAATATGGCTATCGTAGATGCTAACAATATGATGAGCGGTCCTAAGGGTCTTACAGCTGCATCAGGTATCGATGCTGTCAGCCATGCACTTGAGGCTTATGCATCAATGATGGCTACTGACTTTACAGACGGTCTTGCACTCAGAGCTCTTGAAGTTATCTTCAAGTATCTCCCGGCTTGCTATGACAACGGTATGAATGAGCCTGTTGCTCGTGAGAAGGTTGCTCACGGTGCTACAATGGCAGGTATGGCATTTGCTAACGCATTCCTCGGCGTATGTCACTCAATGGCTCATAAGCTCGGTGCATTCCACCACATTCCACACGGTATTGCAAATGCTCTTATGCTTGAGCAGGTTATCCGTTTCAACTCTGTAGAAACTCCTGCTAAGATGGGTACATTCCCACAGTACGATCATCCAAAGACACAGGCTCGTTATGCAGAAGTTGCAAGATTCCTTGGTCTTGGCGGTAAGGACGATGCTGAGAGCGTTGAAAACCTTATTAAGGCTATCAATGACCTTAAGGCAAGAGTTGGCATTAAGAACTCAATCAAGGAGTACGGCGTTGATGAGGCTGACTTCCTTGCAAGACTTGACGATATGACAGAGCAGGCATTCGACGATCAGTGCACAGGCGCTAACCCAAGATACCCACTCTTCAAGGAAATCAAGCAGATGTACCTCAATGCTTACTATGGCAACAACAGCGAGACAGTTTAATAGATAAATTATTTCGTTACTTCTCTCCCCCGTAGTTTTCTACGGGGGATTTTTATGTGGTTTAGTGCTATGTTTTGTAGTATAAATATAAAATTTAGGTCAACCCTTTAAAAAGGGTTGCGGGTTTGGGCAACGTCACAAATACTTTATGCTTTTTCAAATTCTGATAGCCAAACGGCTTGTCATTTGGCGACTTGAACACACAAACAGCGTAAACCTTTAAAATTGCGACAGCAACAAAGAACAAGTACGCTACTAAACTACCAATTTGCCACTCTTCAAGGGCAAATTAGCCACACACGCAAACTTTTGCGTCCTTTGGAATATCTTTTCTCTACTGACATTCAAGTGCAACTTTCTTGCTTTCTGCCACCATTAATCTTAACTTTTGTTTTCTACTAAAGTCTTGAGTAATCTAAAGTTTAGTTATTCTATAATATAATTACAACTGTTTATTTATATTTCAATTTAGTTTGTTTTTATTATTTTATGGGCTCTGCCCAAACCCGCAACCTTTGAAAAGGTTGACCAAACTTTTATATTCGGGACGAAAAGTTTGTCTTTTGCTTTACTTTGTTGCCCGACCGATAATCAGCTAAAATAAGTAAAAACACATAAGCCACCTTTGAATTAAATCAAAAGTGGCTTTTACTACTCTAAATATTTTATCAAGAAATCATTTCTTTGATTTTCTGTTCAACGGCAACTGCGTCTGCTTTGCCTCGGCTGTTTTTCATAACATTACCTACAAGCGACTTAATAGCCTTTTCCTTGCCGTTTTTGTAGTCCTCAACAGCCTTAGGATTGCTCTCAACCGCCTGTTTGCAAAGCTCGTTTACAGTATTCTCGTCAAGTCCTGCCATATCGCTCTCACTGATAAACTCAAGTGCGCCCTTACCTGTATCAAGCATTTTCTCAAGTGTTGCCTTAGCAAGATTATTGCGAATCTTGCCGTTGTCAATCAACTTAATAAGCTCGTTGAGCTGCTCAGGAGTTGTAGCAATATCAAATGTTTCCTTGTCGGCCTCGGTTTCTGTTCTGCGGAAAATCTGACCGATAATAAAGTTTGATACAGTCTTTGCAGACTTTACACCCTCGCAAGCCTTATCAAAATACTCGCTGATTTTTCTGTATTTTGTAAGGAGCTGAGCATCTTTTTCGGGAATTTCAAGTTCTTCAATATATCTCTTGCATTTGTCAGTAGGAAGTTCAGGCATTTCAGCCTTAAGGCTTTCTACTACATCTCTCGGAACATTGATTGTAACGAGGTCAGGATCTCTGAAATAACGATAATCGTGTGCATCCTCTTTACTGCGCATTGATGATGTGGTATTTGTTGCGTCATCATAACGGAGAGTTTCCTGCACTACCTTGCCGCCACTCTCAAGCAAATCTACCTGACGCTCATACTCATACTCCATTGCTTTTGCAATATTTGTGATTGAGTTCATATTCTTGATTTCGGTTCTTGTGCCGAGAGTTTCGCTGCCCTCGGGACGAACAGAAATATTAACATCGCAACGCATTGAGCCTTCCTGCATACGGCAGTCAGAAATACCGATATAACGCATTACCTGCTGTAATTTCTCCACATATTCCTTTGCCTCGTCAATAGAACGAATATCAGGCTCAGAAACAATTTCGATAAGCGGTACACCGCCACGATTGTAGTCGACATATGTGTCGCCATGCTGATGAATGAGCTTTCCTGCATCTTCTTCAATATGAATATGGTGAAGTCTGATTTTTCTGCCGTTAGAAAGCTCTACATAACCGCCGATTGAAAGCGGCGCATAAAGCTGGCTGATCTGATATGCCTTTGAAAGGTCGGGATAGCAATAGTTTTTTCTATCCATTTTAGAAATCTCTGCAATTTCGCCATGTGTAGCAAGACCTGCCTTAATGCCAAAGTTTACAACCTCACGGTTCAACTTTGGAAGTGTACCGGGAAGTCCGATACATACAGGACAGCAATGTGAGTTAGGCGCACCGCCAAATGCTGTTGTGCATGAGCAGAAAATCTTTGTTTTTGTAGCAAGTTCAATATGGGTTTCAAAACCCGCAACTAATTCGTATTTCACAGCTTAACACCCCACTTTGTATCCTTAAAGTTTTCACCTGCAGCCTGCTGATACTTAAATGCCGCATTCAAAATTTCTGCCTCACCAAAGCTATTGCCAATAAGCTGCATACCAATCGGCATACCGTTTGCGTTAAATCCACAAGGAACAGATACACCCGGAAGTCCTGCAATATTAACAGGTACGGTACAAATATCTGTAAGATAGGTTTCAATCGGATCGGAAACTGCGTGACCTGCCTCAAAAGCAGTCATAGGAACAGTTGGAGCAAGAATTACATCACAATGCTCAAATGCATCTGTAAATGCCTTTACAATAGTTCCACGCAAATTCTGTGCCTTTTTATAATAAGCGTCATAATAACCGGCAGAGAGTACATATGTGCCGAGAAGAATTCTTCTCTTAACTTCCTCACCAAAGCCCTCTGAACGAGTGCGGCAAATCATATCGTGAGTGCCGTTATAGTGCGGAGTTTTGTAACCAAAACGAATACCGTCATATCTGCCGAGGTTTGAAGATGCCTCAGCACAAGCAATAATATAATAAACAGGAAGTGCAAACTTGAGAGCAGGCATATCGAAATATACAATTTCAGCGCCGAGCGACTCGTAAACCTTTGCGGCATTGAGAACTGCCTCTTTTACATCGTCACGAATACCGTCAAGATATTCACGAGCGATACCGATTTTCATACCCTTAATGTCATTATTGAGCTTGCCGTAGGTTGCACCGCCTACATTGCCCTTTGAAGTGCTGTCTTTTTCGTCGTACTGAGAAATTGCGTCAAATACGATAGATGCGTCCTCAACGCTCTTTGTAATAGGGCCGATTTGGTCAAGGGAGCTTGCGTATGCGATAAGACCGTAACGAGATACACTGCCGTAGGTTGGTTTAAGACCTACAATACCGCAAAAGCTCGCAGGCTGACGGATAGATCCGCCTGTATCCGAACCGAGTCCGTAAGCCGCAATATTAGCGCCGACAGCACTTGCTACACCGCCTGATGAACCACCGGAAACATACTTTGTATTAAACGGATTCATTGCACCGCCAAAGCATGAAGTTTCACAAGAAGAACCCATTGCAAATTCATCCATATTTGTTTTGCCGAGCATAACGGCATTTTGTGCAGAAAGATTCTCCCACACAGTTGCATTATAAATCGGCTTGTAACCCTTAAGAATTTTTGAACAACAGGTTGTTTCGATATCCTTTGTAGAAAGATTATCTTTAAGAGTCATAGGCACACCCTCGAGCATACCGATTTCCTCGCCCTTTGCAATCTTTTCGTCAACAGTCTTTGCGGTTTCAAGCGCTGTATCGGGAGTTACATTTACATAAGCGTTAAGCTCGCCGTTTGATTTTTCTATTTCTTCAAGATAGCTTTTAGTAAGCTCAGTACACGAAACCTGCTTAGACACAAGCATTTCGTGAATTTTTGCAATACTACCCATTTTTACACCTCTTATTCTCTGCCTCTGACAAGGAAATGTGACTCTGCCTGCTCAGGCGCATTTTTCAAAATTTCCTCGCTGTCATATGACTCAACCACAACATCCTCACGAAATACATTTGAAAGGTTGTTTATGTTGTCAAAGCTCTCACCGCTTGTGGGAGCATTATTGATTGTATCGGCAAAATCTATAATTTCCTGCATTGACTGAGTAAGACTGTCAAGCTCCTCTTCGGGAACAAACAGCTTTGAAAGCAACGCAATGTTTTCAACATCTTCTCTTGTTACCATAGAAACCATCCTTTGTATAAACAGAATCAGGGCAAGTCATAAAAACAACTCGCCCTTTGAGTATATATGAAGTTATCTTAATTTAATGTGAACTTCACGCAGCTGCTGCTCTGTTACCTCTCCAGGTGAACCAAGGAGAAGATCCTGAGCGTTTGAGTTCATTGGGAAAGCAATAACCTCTCTTATGTTCTCTTCCTCAGTAATGAGCATAATCATTCTGTCAACGCCAGGAGCCATACCTGCATGAGGCGGAGCACCGTACTGGAATGCGTTGTAGAGAGCAGAGAATTTAGCCTTAAGCTCGTCTTCGGTATAGCCTGCAATCTCAAATGCCTTAATCATAATGTCGAGGTCGTGGTTACGAACAGCACCTGATGAAAGCTCAACACCGTTGCACACGATATCGTACTGATAAGCAAGAATATCGTCAGGATTTTTGTTGAGCAAGCTGTCCATACCGCCCTGAGGCATTGAGAATGGATTGTGAGTAAAGATTACCTGACCTGTTGTTTCGTCATGCTCATACATTGGGAAGTCAACGATAAAGCACATCTCAAACTTTGACTTGTCAATAAGGTCAAGACGGTTAGCAACCTCTGTACGAATCTGACCTGCGAGCTTTGGAGCGTCCTTTTCTGTATCGGCAATAAAGTAAATTACATCGCCTGCATTTGAATTGTTGCGCTTAATAAGCTCTTCTCTGTCGCCCTCTTTAAGGAACTTGTCGATAGGACCGTCAAATGTCATATCATCTCTTACCTTAACATAGCCGAGTCCCTTCATACCGATAGAAAGCGCAAATTCTTCCATCTTCTTGAACCAGCTCTTTGACTGCTTTGCGGCACCCGGTACATTAATTGAACGAACAGTCTTTTTGAGGAACGGCTTAAAGTCAGTTTCCTCAAACATATCGCTAATCTCCACGATAACAAGCGGGTTACGGAGATCAGGCTTGTCTGTACCGTACTTTAACATACTTTCAGCGTATGGAATACGGACAAACGGAGGCTTTGAAACCTCTTTATCTGTAAACTTAGTGAATGTTTCGTAAAGAACTTCTTCTGCAACCGCAAATACATCTTCCTGTGTGGCAAAAGCCATTTCAAAGTCAAGCTGATAGAACTCGCCCGGCGAACGGTCTGCTCTTGCATCCTCATCTCTGAAACAAGGTGCAATCTGGAAGTATCTGTCAAAACCCGATACCATAAGGAGCTGCTTAAAAATCTGCGGAGCCTGTGGGAGCGCATAGAACTTGCCCTTATGCTTACGGCTTGGAATAAGATAATCTCTTGCGCCTTCCGGTGACGAAGTTGAAAGAATCGGGGTCTGAATTTCATTAAATCCCATTTCGTTCATTTTTGCACGAAGGAATGTGATAATCTGTGAACGGAGCATAATATTGTTATGCACCTTCTGATTACGAAGGTCGAGGAAACGATACTTTAAGCGAACTTCCTCTGAAGTATTTGTTGATGTTGCAACCTCAAAAGGAAGAACATTTTTACATTTACCGAGAACGGTAATATCATCTGTGTGTACCTCAACATAGCCGGTAGCAATCTTAGAGTTGATGGTTTCTTCATCTCTCTTAACTACCTTACCGCTCAATGTTACAGTACATTCCTTGTTAATTCCCTTGAGCAGCTCATCGTTATGAACTACTACCTGAAGAACACCGTACTGATCACGAATGTCAAGGAACATTACGCCGCCATGGTCACGAATATTTTCGACCCAGCCTGCAACACGAACTTCCTGTCCGATATTTTCTTCTCTTAACTCACCGCAAGTAACGGTGCGATACTGATTAGCTTTTATCATATATTTACAGTTCCTTTCACTGATATTGTGCTAAATTGCCTATTCTTTTGTATTATACCACAATTTGCCTTAGCAATCAATATTTTGTGTGATTTTTATTTCAAAATTTGTATCTTTTCTGACAATGCCGCACAAATAATGTGCGGCACTGTTTATTCTACGCTTTTTAGGCTTTCAACCATATTTACTTTTTTAATCTTAAATCCCATTGCAAAATTAACAAGCAAAGCAAATGCAAATGTCAGCAAAGCCGCAAAAACGAATGATGCAGGCAAAATATCTCTGCCAAACATTACATTGTCAACCTCAACGGTCAGAATAATAAATCTTGTAAGGAAAACACCGAGAACAAGTCCCGACAAAATACCTCCGAGAGTAAGCACGATATTTTCTTTATAAATAACGCTTGAGGTTTCTCTGCTGTAAAATCCGAGCACCTTAAAAGTGGCAATTTCACGCACACGCTCGGCAATGTTAATATTTGTAAGATTATAAAGCACTACAAACGCAAGTGCCGCCGCACAAATAATCATAACAAGCACAACCATATTGAGAGAATTAAGCATATCTTCAATTTCGCCTATGCCCGATGACAGATAGGTTACACCTGCTATCTTATCGTTTGTAAGCATTTTTTCGCCAAAGCTATTCTGCTCATCCGGATTTTTCAGTACAACCTGTGCCATATTAAACTGCGGTTTTTCTCCGAATTTTTCACTGTAAAGTTTAGGAGAAATAAACACATAATTCTTTATATACTGTTCATAAATTCCGCCTACTGTAAGTTCTGCGGTTTTATCATCAACAGTTACACTTACGGTATCACCGACTTTGACAGACAATTCGTTCGCCATTTTTTCATTTATCATTACGGAATCATCGGTAATATCAAGGTGCTTTTTGTCGCTCCTTGTTCTAAGTTCTGTAACCTCCGAAAATCTCTGCGGATCTTCCATTACCGTAAGATAAGTGCTTTCATCTTTTACAACATTATTTTTCTTTACAACAACTTCCTGCTGACCTGCAAGCATAATTGACGCTGCATCGCCCGTATTGTTTATTGCATTTTTCAGATAATCAAGCTGTTCGGCAGTTCCGCCTTCTTTAGGAATAACAACCGCATTATATTTGAATATTTCGCTAAACTGTGTATCGGAAAGCGGAATAAAGCTGTTTTTAAGTCCGAATGCCGCAACTATCAAAGCCGTGCAGCCTGCAATGCCTATGATTGTCATAAACATTCTTGATTTATATCTGAAAATATTTCTTGTAGTCAGCTTTGCGGAAAAATTCATATGTTTCCATATCGGAGTAATTCTCTCAAGCAGTATCCTCTTGCCTGCTTTCGGAGTTTTAGGTCTTAGAATTTTTGCACAGCTCTGGCTTAATTCTCTTACACATACTATTACAGAAACAAGCAATGTACAAAGTACGGCGGCAAGCGTACCGAGTATAATACTCTGTGCATCAGGTACAATACTGATGTCAGGCATATAATACATAATCTGATATGCATTATAAATAATATACGGCAGTGTATTTATGCCTATTAATACACCTACGGTACAACCGATTACACCTGCAAAAACAGCATAAATCGCAAATTTCATTATTATGCTTAAGTTATTGTAGCCGAGCGCTTTTAATATTCCGATTTCTTTACGCTTTTCCTCTACAAGTCTTGACATTGTGGTTACACAAACCAAAACCGCAACGAGTAAAAAGAACATCGGGAATACTGATGCCACTGCACCGAGTCGATCAACATTCTGCGCAAAGGTTGAATAACCCGGATTATCCGACCTGTCAAACACATACCACTCGGGATCTGCTATAGCGTCTATTTCTTCCTGTGCGTCGGCAATTTTTTGTTCCGCCTCTTTAAATTTATCATCAGCCTCGGCTTTTGAATCATTGTATTCTTTCCAACCGTCATCAAGCTTTTGTCTGCCGCTTATTTTCTGCTCCTCAAGTTCGGACTTTCCGTTGTCATATTTTTCCTGTGCTGTCGCAAGTTCGGTTTCAGCCTGCGATATTTGAGCTTGTCCCTCTGTTTTTTTACTTTCAAGCTGTGCTCGTCCGTCCGCAATCTGCTGTTCTGCACTCTGAATTTGAGCAAGTGCATAGTCAAGCTGTGCCTGTCCTTCCGCTTTTTGTGTTTCAAGCTCTTGTTTTCCGTTGTTCAGCTGTTGTTCTGCCGTATCAAGCTGTTCTTGCGCCATAGCAAGTTTTGTTTCACAATCTGCTAAAACTGCCTGAACCTGTGTAAGCTGTTCCTGCAATACAGCAAGAGCGGTTTCGTCCTCTGTAACCTCAATTTGCGCCTGTAAAGCCTCAATCTGTGATTTACAAGTTGCTATTGCGGTTTCAAGTTGCGGCTTTTGATTGTTTTCAAATTCACTTTTTGCGGCATTGAATTCATCTTCTTTTTCGGCAAGAGTTTCTTCCGCTATGCTGATTTTTGAATTATATTCTTCAACACCTGCATTATATTCGGCTTTTGCACTGTCAAGTTTCGCCTGCGCAGAAGAAAGTTCGCTTTCACCTGTCGCAATGCCGTTTTCGTATTCTTCTTTAGCAGTTTCAAGCTGACTTTTTCCGTCGTCTATCTGCTTTTTGGCTGTGTCAAGTTGCGATTGTGCATCTGAAATCTTATCTGTATATTCTTTTTCCGAATTATCTAAAGTTGCTTTTGCATCATCAAGTTTTGTAAGAGCCTCGGATTTTTCGGTTTCATAATCGTTTTTACTGTCCTCAAGTTCCTGTTTTGCTTTACCTATAACATCTTTATCAAATGCCTCACAGCGTAAATCGGCGGTATTTTCAAGAACAGTTGTAAAGCTTTCAATGTCTTTTTCATATTCATCATCAAAAACAGAACCGTCACCGTCAGAAAAAACGGTTTTCACATACATTTCCGTATATCTTTCAGTTACAAAATCGTCCTGATAAATATACATAAATGCCGCAATATTGCCGTTGCCGATAGTGGTTGAGCCACGCTGATACGAAATATACATAGGTGATTCCACTTTACCGACGACAGTATATTCAAGCGTATCTACCATATCAAGTGTATTGGATTCTCCGCTTTCGCTTCCAAATACAACCTTGTCGCCGATTTTATAATCACTGCTGCCGACACTGCCGTATTCAACAAGGATTTCACCCTTTTTCTCGGGTAGTCTTCCCTCTTTTATGTTTAATGTATTAAGAGTTTTATTATTGTTATAACTTTTAGGTGCAGCGGTTACTCTTATAACCTTGCCGTTACCTCCGTTTCCGTTTGATTTTAAAACAAGGTCGGCAAAATACGACGGCATAACATCGGTTACATTGTCAAGATTTTCAACCGCTTTTACATCATCTTTATCAAATCCGACAGTAGATACAAGCCTGTAATCCATAAGATTGGATTGAGAATAATATTCGTCTGCCATATTGTACATTGACGGAACCGTAGCTTTGATTCCGGCAAAAAATCCAACACCGAGTGCAATAATCGCAAGTATAGAAATAAACCTTGCTTTAGAATTTGCAATTTCTCTGAAAGTATTTTTTAACAGGGTTTTAGTCAATGTCCTCTCCCCTTTCGCAGAAAATATGAATTACCATTCGATTTCTTCAACATTTTTAGGTTCATCATTGTGAACATCCATAATTACCCTGCCGCTTCTCATCTTTATAATATGATCTGCCATTGGGGTAATTGCTGAATTGTGGGTTATAAGAACTACCGTCATATTTTCTTTTCGGCAGGTTTCCTGCAAAAGTTTTAAAATCTGTCTGCCGGTGTTATAGTCAAGAGCACCCGTCGGCTCATCGCAAAGTAAAAGCTTCGGTCGCTTGGCAAGTGCTCTTGCAATAGAAACTCTCTGCTGTTCACCGCCCGAAAGTTGAGCGGGAAAGTTTGCACTGCGCTGTGAAAGTCCGACACTTTCAAGCGCCTCTGTACTGTCCATCGGATTTTTACTTATCTGCGTTGCAAGCTCTACATTTTCTTTTGCGGTAAGGTTAGGCACAAGGTTATAAAACTGAAATACAAAACCAATGTCAAACCGTCTGTATTCAATAAGCTGTTTGTCTTTCAACTTGCTTATATCTCTGCCGCCGACAATAATACTGCCTTTTGTACAGGTATCCATTCCGCCGAGAATATTAAGTACGGTTGTCTTGCCTGCACCCGATGCACCGACTACCACGCAAAACTCGCCCTGCTCTATATTAAAAGAAACACCCTCGACAGCGTTAATAGTCACTTCGCCCATTTTATATATTTTGTAAACATCTTTAAATTCAACAAGGCTCATAATATCCTCCCGTAACGGTAAATTTTCTTTGCTTTTTAAAGTGCTGAATATACAGAATAAACCTGCTTATAATACAATATTATAGCACTTTTTACACCTCTTATCAATATACAAATACAGTGTTGATGTCGAATAAACCACAATATGACAAAACCGACCAAATTAATTGGCAATTGGCTTGACGAGGGTAAAAAATTATGCTAAAATACTAACGAACATAGGTTATTGCAGTGTAGATTGTTTGGTAATTACAACTCACCGCAAACTCTGATACTATGTAATTTAAGAAACAGAAAGGTTGATACTGAAATGGCAAAGATTGATTTAACTAAGTATGGTATTACCGGTACTACTGAAATTATCCACAATCCTTCCTATGACGAACTCTTTAACGAGGAAACAAAGGCTGATTTGGAAGGCTATGAGGTTGGACAGGAAACTGAGCTTGGCGCAGTTAATGTTATGACCGGTATTTACACAGGCCGTTCACCTAAAGATAAGTTCATCGTTATGGACGAAAATTCAAAGGACACTGTATGGTGGACTTCTGACGAATACAAGAACGACAACCATCCTGCAACACAGGAAGCTTGGGAAGCTGTAAAGGCACTTGCTAAGAAAGAGCTTTCAAACAAGAAGCTTTATGTTGTAGATGCATTCTGCGGCGCTAACCATGATACAAGAATGGCAGTTCGTTTCATCGTTGAGGTTGCTTGGCAGGCTCACTTTGTAACAAATATGTTCATCAAGCCATCTGCTGAAGAGCTTGAGAACTTTGAGCCTGATTTCGTTGTTTACAACGCATCAAAGGCTAAGGTTGAGAACTACAAGGAGCTCGGTCTTAACTCTGAAACAGCTGTAATGTTCAACATCACAAGCCGTGAGCAGGTTATCGTAAACACATGGTACGGCGGCGAGATGAAGAAGGGTATGTTCTCAATGATGAACTACTACCTCCCACTTAAGGGTATTGCTTCAATGCACTGTTCAGCTAACACAGATAAGAACGGCGAGAACACAGCTATCTTCTTCGGTCTTTCAGGTACAGGTAAGACTACACTTTCAACAGATCCTAAAAGACTTCTCATCGGTGATGACGAGCACGGTTGGGACGACAACGGTGTATTTAACTTTGAGGGCGGCTGCTATGCTAAGGTTATTAACCTTGACAAAGAATCAGAGCCTGACATCTACAACGCAATCAGAAGAGATGCTCTTCTTGAGAACGTAACAGTAGATAAGGACGGTAAAATTGACTTTAACGACAAGACAGTTACAGAGAACACTCGTGTATCTTACCCAATCAATCACATTGAGAACATTGTTCGTCCTGTATCTTCAGCTCCTGCTGCTAAGAATGTAATCTTCCTTTCAGCAGATGCTTTCGGTGTACTTCCGCCTGTATCAATCCTTACACCTGAGCAGACAAAGTACTACTTCCTCTCAGGCTTTACAGCTAAGCTCGCAGGTACAGAGCGTGGCATTACAGAGCCAACTCCAACATTCTCAGCTTGCTTCGGTCAGGCTTTCCTTGAGCTCCACCCAACAAAGTATGCTGAAGAGCTTGTTAAGAAGATGGAGCAGAGCGGTGCTAAGGCTTACCTCGTAAACACAGGTTGGAACGGCACAGGCAAGCGTATCTCTATTAAGGATACAAGAGGTATCATTGACGCTATTCTCGATGGTTCTATCACAAAGGCTCCTACAAAGACAATTCCTCACTTCAACTTTGAAGTTCCAACAGAGCTCCCAGGCGTAGATCCTGCTATTCTCGATCCTCGTGACACATATGCAAATGTTGCAGATTGGGAAACAAAGGCACAGGATCTTGCAGCTCGTTTTGTTAAGAACTTTGCTAAGTACGAAGGCAACGAGGCAGGTAAGGCTCTCGTAGAGGCAGGCCCTAAGGCTTAATCTTTGATTAATTTTAGTACAAGCTAACTAAATAAATTTAAGGGTGCTTTCCATATGGACAGCACCCTTTTTGTTAATAATTTATTATACTGTACTAAATAATTTTTTTCATAAAATAACGAATATGATTTAAAGGACAATCCTCAAGCTTTCCAAACACATCATACCCTACTTTCAGATAAAATTCTTTAGCTTGAAAATCGAATGTATCCAAATGAATCAGATGTGCGTCTTTTATTCTTGCCTCGTTCTCTACACTAATCAGCAACTGTGTGCCAATATTTTTGTTACGATATTTTTCATCAACCCAAAGAGTATCAATATAAACGCAGCCCCAACAGTACATACGGGCAATAATACCTGCAATAATTTTGCCTTTATATTCAACTTTTTTGCTTAAGTCAATAAACAACTCATTTTGCTTAGCTGGAACTTTACTTAAATTATATTCAACTAATCTGTCTACTACATAATCCTGTTCATCTTTATTCATTTTTAGAATATTTATATTCACTTTAAACCCCCGCCACCTTCAAAATTATTATCTATAAATTCCACATAGGTCTTGCGATTGCTATTAAACAGCATAGATTTATCCCCATACTTTTAATAAAAATCAAGAAATAGAATTAATAAAAACAACTGCCGCACCGATCATCATAATTGCGAATACAACAACCGCAACTATCATTGAAATATTATTGCTCAATGCGTTTAAATCCAAACTGTTAGACGAATTAGACTTTTTATTGGGGGCAAGCACTGGAATGTGACATTTCTTTGCCCATACAATCAGTGAATTGTAATTATCACACCAATTAGAAACACCTACAAGTTTTTTGCCGTTGACATAAATTTTAGCGGTTTTAATCCTGCTCACCTTTATGTAATTAATCTGATCATAATGATATGGTTCATCTTTATAATAAAGATAGCTCGTCTGTACACTCGGGCATTTTTTTAGTTTTAAACATATAAGTAAAGCTATAGCAAAAAATATTGCAGTGCTCAATATGCTTATTATCAGAATTTGAACAGTACTTAAAGTAAAAGGCGTATGATTAACGGAAGAAGTAATCGCCTCCCGTATCAAAACTTTTGCGACAGGAATCAAGCCGATAACTATAATTGGTATAATAACGAAAAATCCGTTAAAATCATAGTTCAAATCAAATTTCGTATTAAAAACGGCTTTTTCAATGGCGGCATTTTCTTCATTTTGCCGCCTTACACCAAAATACTCAAGCTCTTCTTTGGCATAGTTATTTAAATCATTAACAATTGGCATAGTGTTTCCCCTTTTTTAATTCTTTATTATTACCATAGCGGTTGCTACACCGCCGTCCTGCATCATTTTTGCGAAATAATCCGTTTATCGGTAGTTATAGCCAAACGTCCTATAAATTTATTTAAAAAATCGTCAAGCGCAGAAATATCTTGCATAAATCCGATTTCTATCGCCCGGCAAATTCTAAAAGCATAACGATATGCGTTCTCGTTTTTCATCTGACAAATCTGTAATGCAAGCGATGCTGTTAATCTTTGTTCTTCACAACCGAACAATGCATCAATACTTACACCAAGCGCCTGCGATATGTCAGGCAATAATTAGGCATCAGGCGTGCCGCCTCTCTCCCACTTTGACACAGTTTACGTTGTAACACCTAACAACTGACCGAGCTGTCTTGCGTAATTCCTTTTTTAGTACAATATTTTTTTAATTTGCTTGCCGATAACACTCATTTTTAAACCCTCAGTTGATTTTCTGTTTTTATATTATCACAAGCAAAGAAAATTTGCAAGGTTTGGTAAACATTAAAGTAACACAAATACAAAATGGTGCTCCTTGCACGGTAACACCATTTTGTATCTCTGTTATTGCTATTTTAAATTTTTATCTATAAATTCGATATAAGGTTTTCTATTATAAACACTGTTATAATTATTTTTGTACCACTCATATTCTTCCTTTAAACCTTTCTCAAGCGGAACTGTTGTTGGCATAAGCTCATTTTGCCTGCTGACATCAAGAATATATTCGTAGTCATAAAAGCAAAAATAATCTCGTTGCAGAATAGATTTATCAACTTCTATAAATTCCGGTACTTTGCCCACAGCTTTGTAGCAAAGCTCAACCCATTCTTTTATAGTTACGGCATTTTTGTTACCTACATTGTAAATGTGATTTTTCGGCTGTTTTTCAATAATTATTTCAATAAATCTGCATAAATCCGATACATTAAAAAACTGCAACTTCATATCACCTTTTTGCGGAATATAAAATTTTCTGTCTAATTCTGCACAATCAAAAGGAAAAGCCTCACGATAAAGGTTTTCGTACATTCCATAAAAATATGGAGGTCTTAAAATATATGCATTAGTGCAATGTTCAAGTAAGTAGTTCTCTGCCATTAATTTATTAACACCGTAATCACCCCATACAGAATTTTTACCACAAGTTTGTTCCTCTGTAAAAGGCTGACTGTTAGTTTCAGGATATACTGCGCTTGAACTTATGAAAATATAATCATCAAATGTAACACCGGAATTCAGCAAACTTTCTATGTGAGCCTTATTATAAGCTGTAACATCAATAATTAAATCAAAATGTTTATCTTTTAACAAGTTTTTTAAATTCATTCTGTCACAGTTAATCAGATGAACTCCGTCTAATTGCGCTCTGCTGTTTCTGTTAATAACATACACTTCATTATTTCTTTTGAGAAAATATTCCGCAGTAAATTTACTAACAAATGTTGTTCCGCCGGCAACAAGAATTTTCATAGTAACAACTCCCTTTTGAATATTATAAAATGCATAACACACATTACACTTTTAATTATACTTTACACGCAAATTTTTTGTCAACTGAAAACTTGAAAAATGCAATTACCTCAATTATAATAATTACATAACATTATAATTGAGGTAATTATGAAAACTAAAAAACGAAAAACCACAAAAATCACTGTACCTACCGCACTTGCATTGCTATGCTGTTTTGCGGTAATTTTAATTATAAACAATCACCCCACAGAGAATAATTCAACCGAAAAAATTATTACGCTTTCCGATATTCCAAAATATTCAGGCTCGGCATTTGTAGAAATAAACGGCAACGAACCGTATTTTACCAATGATGACTACACCACATCATCGTTTGAATATTATGCCGATTTAGACGAATTGGGAAGGTGCGGCACTGCCTATGCCTGCGTTGGCACTGACATTATGCCCACAGAGGAACGAGGACAGATAGGCAAAATTAAGCCATCGGGCTGGCAAACCGTAAAATATGACTTTGTAGACGGAAAATATTTATACAATCGTTGTCACCTTATTGCGTATCAACTGACAGGCGAAAATGCCAACAAAAAAAATTTGATTACAGGAACAAGGTATCTCAATGTTACGGGTATGCTCCCATTTGAAAATATGGTTGCAAACTATGTAAAAAGTACAGGCAACCACGCACTTTATCGTGTTACACCTGTTTTTGAAAATGACGACCTTGTAGCAAGAGGTGTGCTGATTGAGGCAAAATCGGTGGAAGATAACGGTGACGGAGTTACATTTTGCGTGTACTGCTACAATGTGCAGCCAAATGTAACCATAGATTACAAGACGGGCAAAAGCACATATAATGAAAATGAATACTAAATACGAGGCGGAATATGAACTATTTAAAATATCTTGTCGAGGAAATCCACACTACTGTAATGGCAACAACGGATGCGAACGACCTACCCGTAACCTGCGCCATTGATGTAATGGATTATGACGATAACGGACTGTATTTTTTAACGGCAAAAGGCAAAAATTTTTACGACAGATTAAAGCGAAACGGCTATGTAGCTTTAACAGGAATGAAAGGCAAAGATACTATGTCTTGCGTTGCCGTATCTTTAAGAGGAAAAGTTAAGGAAATCGGCAGTGAGCCATTGGAAAGACTATTTAAAAAGAACAGCTATATGTACGAAATTTATCCGACCGAGCAATCAAGAAAAGCACTCACTGTATTTTGCATTTATGATGCAAACGGCGAGTGGTTTGACCTTTCAAAAAAGCCTATTGAAAGGGCTGATTTTTCAATAGGAAACAGTAAGATAATAAACCAACAATAAATTGCATTGGCTGTAAAGCGTGTGAAACCATTTGCCCACAGAACTGCATAGATTTTTCAACAGTCCCTGCTAAAATCAATGAAAACAACTGTCTGCACTGCGGAAACTGTATGACTGTTTGTCCGCAAAATGCAGTTGTAAAAATAGGATAATCGTGTGGCACACAGCAAAAGTGATTCTATTTTAATAAATTTATTACAATTACTTCATATGTGCCATACTGCATTATTTGTTAAAATTTCATTTTATAAAGCAAATACCGAAAGCCGATATATTGGGCTTTCGGTATTTTTTAATTATAAATTTTATTAAACTAAACCTTGTGCATAAACACTATTTATTAATCTTACCCCAACATTTAGGATAGATTCTTTTATCAAAAAAGCTCCCGACAGCAATATCGGGAGCTTTAGCTTATGTATTAACGATTTATTCCTTTGTTTCTTCAGGAATATTGCTTGTGCAATGTGGGCATTTTGTAGCCTTAATAGAAATTTCGCTCTGACAGAATGGGCAAATCTTTGTAGTAGGCTCTGTTGGTTCTTCAGGCTTTTTACCGATTGCCATAATCTTATTAACCAATTTAACAATAAGGAAGATGACAAATGCCATAATGATAAAGTTAATAACCGCAGTCAAAAACTTGCCATAGCCGATTGATACATCTCCGATTGTCAGGGCATACTGGTCAAAGTTCATTCCACCAAATAAACCGAGAATCGGTGAAATAATGTCTGTTGTAAGTGAAGTTACAATTGCCTGAAAAGCCGCACCGATAATAACACCGACTGCAAGGTCAAGCACATTGCCTCTCATAATAAAGGTTTTAAATTCGCTGAAAAACTTTTTCATTTTCTAAACTCCTCTGCTGAAAATATTTTTTAGTAGTCTAAAACTACCAAGCTACATAAACATTAAAGGATAAACACTTCCCCACTGCTGAGAGTGGGGATTTTTGCTTTTGATTTAGTTTATTAAGGTTAAAATTTCAAGTTCACCATTTTAAGAGGGCAAACAATCCGTTAATTACAAATTTTAAAAAACAGGTTTATTATAAAACAGCCTTATGAAACTTTTTCTTACCTTTTTTAATTACAACATAACCCTTTTCAAATGCTGACTTTGGAACAGTTGCATATACATCTGTTACCTTTTCATCATCAACAGCAACGCCGCCCTGCTGAATAAGGCGTCTGCCCTCACCCTTTGACGGAATGAGTGCGCACTTTGTAAGAAGGTCAAGAATAGCAATACCGTCATCTGTAAAATCAGCGTCTGTAAGCTCTGTTGACGGCATATTGTCTGTATTTGCACCGCTGCCAAACAATGCTCTTGCTGCCTCCTGAGCCTTGTCTGCCTCTTCCTTGCCATGTATAAGGTTTGTTACCTCATATGCAAAAATCTCCTTAGCCTTGTTAAGCTCGCTGCCCTCAAGCTTTGCAAGCTCATCAATCTGCTCAAGCGGAAGGAATGTAAGCATTTTAAGGCATTTGATTACATCTTCATCGGCTACATTTCTCCAATACTGGTAAAAATCGTAAGGACTTGTCTTTTCGGCTGAAAGCCATACAGCGCCGGACTGGGTTTTGCCCATCTTTTTACCCTCGGAATTAAGGAGAAGATTAATAGTCATGGCATATGCGTCCTTGCCGAGCTTTCTTCTGATAAGCTCTGTACCGCCGAGCATATTGCTCCACTGGTCATCTCCGCCAAACTGCATATTACAGCCGTATTTCTGATAGAGAGCATAGAAGTCGTAGCTCTGCATAATCATATAGTTAAACTCAAGGAAACTGAGTCCCTTTTCCATTCTCTGCTTGTAGCACTCTGCTCTGAGCATATTATTTACTGAGAAACAAGCGCCAACCTCACGCAAAACATCAACATAGTTGAGGTCGAGCAGCCAATCGGCATTGTTTACCATAAGTGCCTTGCCGTCTGAAAAATCAATGAAACGCTCCATCTGCTTTTTAAAGCAATCAACATTGTGCTGAATAGTTTCGGTAGTCATCATCTGGCGCATATCTGTTCTGCCTGACGGGTCACCGATCATAGCTGTACCGCCGCCGATAAGTGCAATCGGCTTGTTGCCTGCCATCTGCAAGCGTTTCATAAGGCAAAGCGCCATAAAGTGACCAACATGCAAGCTGTCGGCTGTTGGGTCAAAGCCAATGTAAAATACAGCCTTGCCGTTGTTGACAAGCTCCTTAATTTCTTCTTCGTCTGTAACCTGAGCAATAAGACCTCTGGCTACTAATTCCTCATAAACTCCCATTTTATTATAAAATCCTTTCTGATTTTGTTTTCATTTTTTAATTATAAAGCAAAAATCTAAATAGGTCAATACCTAAACGCCGTTTGAATAAATGCTTGATTATTACCGTTATTTCTTTTTGCGCCTGTACTTGGCAAACTTGTCCTTATTCGGCTTTGCGTTTCTGCTGTGCGAGTTGTTTTTGCCCGAGCCGTAAGACTGCTTTTTGCCGTTATTTTTGCCGTTAAATTTATTTTCCTGATTGCTCATTGGCTGAACAAGGCACTTAGAATCATATCCGATTAAATCTTTTCTGCCTGCTTTTATAAGCGCCTTTATAACCTTTGACTTGTTTTCGGGAATAAAGTACTGCAAAAGCGCTCTTTGCATTGACTTTTCTTCCTCTGATTTCGGTACATAAACCTCTTTCATTGTATACGGATCAATTCCTGTATAAAACATACAGGTCGAAATTGTGCCCGGAGTCGGATAAAAGTCCTGCACCTGCTTTGGATGTATATTCTCCCTCTTACAGAACAGCGCAAGTTCCACCGCATCTTTCAAAGTAGAACCCGGATGCGAGCTCATAAGATAAGGCACGATGTATTGATCTTTGTTCATCTGCCCTGTCAGCTTATAAAACTTATCGCAAAACTTTTTATAGGTTTCAATATGCGGTTTACCCATTCTGTCAAGTACCGCCGCCGAGCAATGCTCAGGGGCAACTCTCAGCTGACCGCTTATGTGATACTTTACAAGCTCTTCAAAAAATTCATCACTCTGATCCTCCATAAGATAATCAAAGCGGATACCGCTGCGTATAAACACTTTTTTTATGCCGTCAATTTTCCTCAGCTCACGCAAAATATCAAGGTATTCTGTGTGTGACACCTGCATATTCGGGCAAGGTGTGGGCGCAAGACACTTTCTGCTTTTGCAAAGTCCTGCCTTTTTCTGCTTTTCGCAAGACGGCAATCTGAAATTAGCCGTAGGGCCGCCAACATCACTGATATAGCCCTTAAATCTCTTGTCATTAAGAAAAGCCTTTGCCTCATCAATTACACTCTGCTTACTTCTAACCGTTACGGCTCTTCCCTGATGAAAAGCAAGCGAGCAGAAATTGCAAGCACCAAAACAGCCACGATTATGAGTGATTGAAAAAAGCACTTCCTGAATACCCGGCACACCGCCGAGCTTTTCATAGCACTGCGGATACCACCTCTCGTACGGCAATGAATATACATAATCAAGCTGCTTTGTGTTTAGCGGCTGCATTGGCGGATTTTGAATAAGTATATAATTTCCGTGGCGTTGAATAAGCGTTTTGCCTCGTACAGCGTCCGCCTCCTCAAGCTCTTTTCGGGCGGCTATTGCATAATCCCTTTTGCTCTCGCAAACTCTCTCATAGCTTGGCAGTTCAACAACCGTTTTTGGCACATAGTCGCTTGTTTTTACCGCATAGCAAATGCCACGAATGTCATATAATGCCTCAACAGGGTAACCCTCGGAAAGGCGCTTTGCCATTTCAATAGTTTGCAGTTCGCCCATTCCGTATGAAATAATGTCAGCCTTGCTGTCAAAAAGTACAGACGGCATAACGGTATTTTTCCAATAATCATAGTGGGCAAATCTTCTGAGTGATGCCTCAAGACCACCTATTATAATTACCGAGTCGGGGTAAAGTCTGCGGATTATATTTGAATAAACAGTAACCGCTCTGTCGGGGCGCTTGCCGTTTTTACCGCCTGCCGTATAAGCGTCATCACTTCGCTTACGCTTTGCAACGGTATAATGTGCAACCATACTGTCTATATTGCCTGCCGTAACAAAAAATCCGAGCCTCGGTTTGCCAAACTGTAAAAAGTCGGCGTCATTTTTCCAATCGGGCTGAGAGAGGACTGCTACACGATAGCCGCAGTCCTCAAGCACTCTTGTTATTATGGCAGCACCAAAGGACGGATGGTCAACATAGCTGTCGCCCATTACATATACAAAGTCAACCTCGTCCCATCCACGAGCCTTAACTTCTTTAATATTCATTGGTAAAAATGCCATAATATCACCTTTTAAATTTATTCATCATCACTGCCCATAATGTTGCGGCGCTCAAGCCACTCATTATAGGTCATAAGTACATCTCTCGGCTTTGAACCCTGATGCGGCCCTACAATGCCCATCTGCTCCATATCGTCAATCATTCTGCCCGCTCTTGCATAGCCTACCTTGAGCCTGCGCTGAATGAGCGAAGTAGATGCTTGTCCTGCCTCGATTACGCATTTAATTGCGTCTTCCATTTTTGAGTCAATCTCAATATCATCGCCGCCTCTGTCATCGCCCTTTTTACCTTGTGTAATTTCTTCTGCGGCAATTCTCTTGATTTTTTCTTCAATCTCCGCATTATATTGAGCGGAAGAAGATTTTTTAATATAATTTGTTACACCCTCAATTTCTTCATCGGAAGCATAACAGCCCTGCACACGCATAGGCTTTGGTGCACCAACAGGCAGAAACAGCATATCGCCTCTGCCTATGAGCTTTTCCGCACCGCTGAAATCAAGGATAGTTCTTGAATCAATATTTGAACTTACTTTAAGCGCAATACGGCTTGGAATATTTGCCTTGATAAGACCTGTAATTACATTTACGGTCGGTCGCTGAGTTGCAACAAGCAGGTGCATACCAGCGGCTCTCGCTTTCTGAGCAAGTCGGGCAATGTATTCCTCAACCTCGCTCGGAGCTGCCATCATAAGGTCGGCAAGCTCATCAATGGCAATTACAATTCTCGGCATTTTTTCCTTTGGCACAGGAAGTCCGTTTCTCTCAAGAACAGGCTGAATAAGCTCGCCGTCCTCGTTTTCAACAGGCGGATTTTCTGCCATATATTTTAAGTTTTCGTCTATAAGCTCATTGTAAGCGTCAATATTCTTACAATAGTATTCAGACAAAATCTTATATCTCTGCTCCATTTCAGACACTGCCCAACCAAGTGCGCCTGCCGCTTTTTTAGCGTCTGTAACTACCGGTATAAGCAGATGCGGAATACTTCTGTACTTAGTAAATTCTACCATTTTAGGGTCAATAAGCAGCAGCTTTACTTCGTCAGGCTTTGCCTTGTAAAGAATACTCATAAGAATTGAGTTTACACACACTGACTTACCTGAACCTGTTGTACCGGCAATAAGCAGGTGAGTGAGTTTTGACAGATCGGTTACAACAATCTCGCCCGAAATATCCTTGCCGAGCACGCAGGTGAGCTTGCTCTTTCCTCGCCTAAATTCATCGGAATCAATCAGCTCTCGCATTGTAACCATACTTACAACCTTGTTTGGCACTTCTATGCCAACTGCCGCCTTGCCCGGAATAGGCGCTTCAATTCTGACGCCGTTTGCGGCAAGATTAAGCGCAATATCATCTGAAAGGTTTGTAATCTTGCTTATCTTTACGCCCGGTGCAGGCGAAAGTTCGTATCGTGTAACAGACGGGCCTCGGCAAATGTTTACAATAGACGCCTTTACATTAAAGCTGTCAAGCGTATCAATCAGCTTTTTAGCGTTATTGTGCATTTCCTCGGATGCGTTTCTGTCGTTATTATTTTTTGAAAGACTAAGCAGCTGAACAGGTGGAAAATGATACTCAGGCTTTTCCTTTTTTTCTTCAATCTCAACAGGGGAATATCCTGCGTTTTCAAGCTCCTCTTCAAAGCTGCTTTCTTCGCTATTGTTGTTCTCTGCGTTATGGATATTTTCTTCATCAGCCTTTGCAATGTCTTCGTTTGATTTATTATTCTTCTCGTCAAAATTCTTGCTTGCTCTGTTGATAATGTCCATTAAATCGTCCGGAGCATTATCGTTTTCAGTCTGCTCAGTCTCTTCGTCATATACGGTATTTTCAGGATTATTAATAAACTTCGGCTCTTCAACCTCGTTTTCAGCCTTAGTTTCGGCTTTTACATTTGCCGTATAGTCGCAATCAACCTCCAGCTTGCGGTTGAGCTTTGTTTTGTTATCCTCGTGAGTGATTTCGTCAAGCGGAATATCAATACCGCTCCTCTTGCCTCTGCCCTTTTTCTTTTGAGTAGAAACTATGGTTTTATCGCCCTCGCCGCCTGCAATAAACATTTCTCGTTGCTGCTCACGCTCAGCCTCCTCTGCCTTGCGCTCGGCAATATACTCTCGTCTTGCCTTTGCCTTTTCCTCGCTCTTGTGCTTTACATATGTAACGCTCTGCTCAACCTTGTCTGCGGCTGCTCTTGCAATGTCGTTCATAGATAGATTAGCCATATAAAAGCCTGATGCGGCAAGCACAAGAAAACAAATCAGCACTGTTGGAACACTGCCGATTAAACTTGCCATTGGGTATCCGAGCAAACCGCCTATAAATCCTGCGCCAACGGTAAAGTATGAATCGCTGTTGAAAATATCAAGAAAAAGATTTCCTGCACACGCAAGGTAACCTTTTTCAATATACGGAGTGCCTGAAAATACATATATCAAAGCTCCTATAAGCAGCACAATAAGTATACTGAAAGCTATTTTGCTTTTAAAATGTTGTATCTGTTTTTCTTTCTCCGTAATGAGTGCCATATACATAAGGAAAACAGGCACAAGGATTGTAGTCAATCCGAAAATGCCAAACAAACAGGAACGGATTGTGCTCCATAAATTAACACTCTTTACGAATATTAAAATCACAAAAAAGAGTGACAAAGCACCAAGGATGATTGCTCTCATCCTTGGTGTCAATAAAGGCTGCGGTTCAGGTACCGACTGATTTTTTTTAGTAGCTTTAGCTTTTGAGGAGGTTGATTTACTTGAGGTTTTCTTTTTAGTTGTCTTTTTCTGGGTTGCCAATTTATACTACCTCCGCTAAAAGCATTATTGAATCATTGCACCGGTAAAGACATTTGCTCCTGTGTTTATTTCAATGCAGGAAATAACAAGGAATACTATACCTACAAGTGCTGTATATACAACAAAAATTATCATTTTGTCTGTCTTTAAGAACCATTTAAAAATAAGAATTGAAAAATAGCCTACAACAGCCGAAACCGCCATACCGACTATAATTACAACAGGGTCAATCGAAATACCCTCAGGGCTTTTAATAGCGTCTACACCCTCGAGGAGAGCTGCCGCAAGAATTGACGGAACACCAAGCACAAAGGTGTAGTCAAGTGCTTTCTGCTTATTAATACCTCTCATCTCGCCGACTGCAAGGGTTGAACCCGAACGGGAAATACCGGGAAAAATGGCAGCAACAAACTGCATAAGACCAACGCAAATTGCGTCTGCTACATTAAAGCTCTCTTTGCCTGCCTCGCTTGCGCTGTGCTTTGCGTTTTTCAGGTGTTTAAAGCCTGTATCCGAGCTTATAGTTCTCTTGTTGCAAATAATGCCGACAGTAAGTAAAATACTTGTAATCATCAAAGAAATTGCCACAACAATAAGGTATTTTTCGCCGGTAAGAACATCGGCAAGGTCTTTTATCTTCATTTCTGTGCCCGGAATCGGCAGGAACAGGAAGAACAGCGGAAGAAGTCCGATAATGAGCATCATAATAAGATTTCTTTCGTAGTTCATTTCTTTCCACTTAAATTTGCCTGTAAATACATCTTTAACAAGTGAGAAAAATTCCTTGATAAGACTCCAAATTAACTTGTGATAAAAAGCGACTACCGCTACAAGCGTACCAACATGGAGCATAACATTAAAGAAAAGGTTATTTTCCGTTGCGCCCAAAATATGCTGTGTAATAGAAAGATGTCCGCTGCTCGATACAGGCAAAAACTCTGTTAAGCCCTGCACGATGCCCTGAATGATTGCATCTAAAATTGACATAATATGTACTCCTTTATCCATAAAATATATGTAAGGGCGATTCTGACCGCCCATATAACCGCAATTATTTATATGCGGATACTGTAAAAAATAAAATTACCTGCCCCGTTTTTTACGGGCTTTGCTGCGCTTTATCATAGTATAAAGACAGTCGATAGCGTCTGAAACAGTGCCGACCTCGTCAATAAGCCCCTCGCTGACTGCCTCTTCCCCCTCAAGAATTGTTCCAATGTCCATTACAAGCTCGCCTGTATTGAGTACAAGCTCGTTGTAGCGTTCCTTTGAAATCTCGGAATTTTCGGCAACAAAGGTTGTTATCCTGTCCTGCATACGCTGAAAATACTCAAAGGTTTGCGGCACTCCAAGGGTAAGTCCCGTAGTGCGTACAGGGTGAACCGTCATTGACGCACTCGGCGCAATAAAGCTCTTGTCTGCCGCAACGGCAAGCGGTATGCCAATGGAATGTCCGCCGCCGAGCACGATTGAAACCGTAGGCTTTTTCATTCCCGAAATCACCTCGGCAATGGCAAGTCCTGCCTCCACATCTCCGCCAACCGTATTAAGCAGAATGAGCAGACCGTCAATTCTCTCGTCCTCCTCAATAGATACAAGCAACGGAATGACGTGCTCATACTTGGTGGTTTTATTCTGTTGCGGAAGAATATAGTGCCCCTCAATCTGCCCTATTATGGTAAGGCAATGTATAACGCTGTCTTTATGCGTGGTAAGCACAGAGCCTGTTTCTTCAACCTGATCGGTGTGCTGTTCGTCAATTGGACTGTCTTTTTCAAGCGACTTTTTTTCGGGCTGTTCGTTCGGATTTTTAACAGTGTTCTCCGATTTTGCCTTGCCCGATTTTTTTGCTGTGGTATTCTTTTCTTTTGCTTTTTGTGCCATAATAATGCACCTCCAAAAAATATTTTTCCCAAAAGTGCATTAATAATGTATCAGCAATTAAATATTATAGCATTTATAGCAATATATTTCAATCTTTTTGCTCTTTTTTCTTAAAAACAATAATGATATAAAAGAATTATAGTAGTATAAAAGTAATAATGTTTTTTGGAGTGAATTTAATTGGCATCAAACATAGTAATGGCGATAGTAATCCTTGTGCTTATTGCCCTGTCATCGTTCTTTTCTGCAACAGAAACAGCGTTTTCTTTTGTAAACAAAATCCGTATTCAAAAGAAATCCGAGGACGGCGACAAAAAAGCAACAACTGCACTTTTTGTTATCGAAAACTTTGACAAAGCACTTACCACCATTCTTATCTGCAACAATGTAGTAAACCTTAGCTGTTCATCACTTGCCACTGTATTGTGTATGGCTCTGTTTGGCGACTACGGCTCTGCCATTGCGACAGGTGCAACCACATTGCTTGTACTTACATTCGGCGAGGTATTGCCAAAATGCCTTGCAAAGGAAAACTGCGACAGCTTTTCTCTTAAAACAGCGGGCATAATAAAATTTCTTATGTTTATTTTAACACCGCTTGTGTTTATTCTTGTAAAATTCAAAAGTCTTGCCCTTAAAATTTCAGGCGGAACAGAGGACGCACCGAGTGTGACCGAAAACGAGCTTAAATATATAGTAGAAAGCATCGAAGAAGAGGGTGTGCTTGAAGAAAGCGAAAGCGAAATGGTGCGCCTTGCACTCGACTTTGACGAGAAAACCGCAGAAGAGGTCATCACTCCTCGAGTAGATGTTACCTTTATAAGCGTTGACGATTCTCCGGAAAAAATCAAGGATATAATTCTTGAGAACAGATATTCAAGAATCCCCGTATATAAGGATACGGTTGACAACATAGTCGGCGTGCTCCACACAAGAGATTATCTTGAAAAGCTCGCAGACGGCATTGCGCCCGATGTGCGTGAAATAATGCAGTCACCGTACTTTGTTTTCAGAACTCAGCCGCTTTCAAAGATACTCAGCACATTTAAGCGAATAAAGGTTCACCTTGCAGTTGTTACAGACGAATACGGCGGAACTCTCGGTATTCTCACCATGGAAGACCTGCTCGAAGAAATCGTTGGCGATATATGGGACGAGGACGAAGAAATTGAACACAACTACTACAAAATCGGCAAGAATGAATTTCTTGTAAACGGCGACCTTGAGCTTGACGATATGCTTGCGCTCTTTGACCTTGACGATGATTACATAGACAGCGACAGCATAACCGTTGGCGGATATATTCTTGAAAACGCAGGCAGTATTCCAAACAAGCGTGAAAGCGTAGAGGCAGGCGGTTTCCGCTTTACGATTATGGAAGTTGCAAATCAAAGAATTATTCGTGTTGTTGTAAAAAGACTTGTTGACGAGGATTCAAGCGAAGAAAAGTCAACAGACGAAAATCAAAAAGAAGAATAATAACAAAAAGAAAAGAGCCGAGTACCCAAAGTCTTGGCTCTTTTCGGATACGGAGAATAATTATGAGCAATACAAAAGAAAACATAAAAAGAGGCAGCTGCCCTGTATATAAAAAGTGTGGTGGCTGTCAGCTGCAAAATCTCACATATTCCGAACAGCTTAATTTCAAGCAGAAAAAGGTTGAAAAGCTGCTTTCAAAATTTGGCAAGGCAGACAGAATAATCGGTATGGATACTCCCTACCACTATCGCAACAAGGTGCAGGCGGCTTTTAGAACAGACCGCAACGGCAAGATAATTTCGGGTGTGTATCAGTCGGGCACTCACCATATTGTAGGCATTGACGAGTGTATGACCGAAGATGTAACTGCCGACAAAATCATTGTAGCCGTACGCAAAATGCTGAAATCATTTAAGCTAACCACCTATGACGAGGACAAGCAGAGAGGATTTTTAAGGCATATTCTTGTAAAAAGAGGCTTTGCCACAAATGAAGTTATGCTTGTGCTTGTAACAGGCACACCTGTTTTTCCGTCAAAGAATAACTTTGTAAAAGCAATTACAAAGCAGTTTCCTGAAATCAAAACAGTTGTGCAGAATATAAACCCGTACAGAACAAACCTTGTGCTCGGCGATGTGCAAAAGGTTCTTTACGGCAAGGGATATATTGAGGATATTTTGTGCGGATGCAAATTCAGAATTTCACCAAAGAGTTTTTACCAGATTAACCCTGTGCAGACCGAGGTGCTTTACAACAAAGCAATAGAATTTGCAAATCTAAAAGGCAAAGAAACAGTACTTGATACTTATTGTGGAATCGGCACAATCGGCATTGTTGCCGCAAAGCACGGCGCAGGCGAAGTTATAGGTGTTGAGCTTAACAAAGATGCCGTAAAGGACGCAGTGCAAAATGCAAGAGCAAACAGTCTTAAAAATATTAGATTTTATCAAGGCGATGCAGGCGAATTTATGCAGTCTGTCGCAGAAGAAAGCGAAAAGCCCGATGTTGTATTTATGGATCCGCCAAGAGCAGGCAGTGACGAAAAGTTCCTCTCCGCCCTAATAAAAATGGATCCAAAAACAGTAGTCTATATCTCATGCAACCCCGAAACCCTCGCAAGAGATTTGGCATATGTAACTCAAAACAGCACCTACAAAATTCAAAAAATCCAACCCGTAGATATGTTCCCTCATACGGCGCACATTGAGACGGTAGTTCTTTTGTCCCAACTGAAACAAAAGCCGGATGATTACATTAATGTCACAATTGAACTTGATGATGTGGATATAACATCTGCAGAGACTAAGGCAACATATGATGAGATAAAGAAGTATGTGGCAGAGCATAATGACGGAATGAAGGTTTCTAATCTGTATATATCACAGATAAAGGAGAAATACGGAATTGAGGTTGGAAAGAATTATAATTTACCTAAAAATGAAGACAGTAGGCAACCACAGTGTCTGGAAGATAAAGAGAGAGCAATTGTGGAGGCATTGGAGCATTTTAAGATGATTCAGCAGAAATAAAAGGAGTTTGATAAAGGAGAATACTGACTTATGAAAATACATATTATTGGTTGCAGTGGTTCTGGAAAAA
>ERZ772855.973-NODE-973-length-29972-cov-5.431594_pt1 | contig 29972 bp, 25 predicted proteins | sample MGYA00511900_ERZ772855 | MGnify/ENA primary metagenome ERZ772855 (study PRJEB29015, sample SAMEA2737701) | human gut metagenome | biome: human gut; feature: human-associated habitat; material: faeces | place: China | collected 2012 ... | reverse complement strand
GATTGTGCTTTTCCTTTCTTTTTGTTCCCTTTAATTAGCCATGAACTGCTTTATGGATAGAGTGTCTGGAATGCAGCGTTACAAACAAGCGTGTAATAGTTAAAAGGGAAAGCTGTAAAATTTTACGTTGAATACAACTATTCTACATAGAATATATATGATGAAACTAATGGATAATTGTTTACTGGTTGCAGACGAAAAAGGAAAGTATGTATATTATACATAGGGACAGAATATAATAGATATGGCTGATATTGCCTTGCATCAGAAATGTCAATTTTTAAGTTGACTTTTGTAGGAGTGTACGGTATAATCGTATCAGTGATCGTGTTGCAGACACCTGAGAGGACTGCAACCTAAAGAGGCTCCTGCGGGAGTCTCTTTTCATACAGGGAGAAACTACAATGGAAGAACAAAAGCAACCAAAACCATTTATGACATATGAACAGCTGATTTATAAATTAGAAGACGAAAAGAAGCTCGAGATCAGTGATCATGACTATGCAATAAAATTATTAAAGGAGCATAGTTATTTTGCGTTGATTTCGGGATATAAAGGACCGTTTAAACAAAAGAATGGCACATACAAGATTCATGTATCGATACAGGATATTTATGCGCTATATTTATTTGATGATGCGCTGCGGGCGTTGTTTTTGCAATATATTTTAAAAATTGAAAAACATATGAAATCCCTTATTTCATATTCATTTTGTGAAGCATATGGGGAGGAACAGCAGCATTATCTGAATGCGACCAAATATAATTACACACCGATGAACCAGGATGATGTGAATGAACTGATTACCCGATTAACAAAGATTACCAATGATCCCAAAAATTATCCGTACATAAGGCATCAGAAACAGCAGCATGGAAACATACCTTTGTGGGTGATGATGAAAGCGCTGACGCTTGGAACCGTATCGAAGTTATACAGTTTTCTGCCACAGAGTATTCAACATAATGTGAGCAAAGAGTTTGAATATGTGCATGAGGGAATGCTGGTTCAAATGCTCGATTTGCTTGCAAGAGTGAGAAATGTATGTGCACATAATGAACGATTATTTGATTATAAGTATCAAAAAGGCACCATAGATGATACTTATGTTCATAATGCACTGGCGATTGAAAAGAAAAAAGGACAGTATATAAAGGGAAAAAATGATTTGTTTGCGGTTGTTATTGTTTTAAAATATTTATTGAGTGAAGAGGATTTTTCCAGCTTTGTTCAGGAATTAGAAAAAATAACAGAGCAACTGTTTTTGGATACCCGAGTGATCGAGAAATTACAGCTATATAAATATATGGGATTTACAGAAAATTGGTTCGATATTGATGCCTGCGCAAAGACAGGCGAGAAGAAAATCAGTGAATGAAATGTTACTGCATATAAAAACAAGGCGTGCCTGAAGACAGAAGCCACGCCTTGTTTTTTGTATCCTTACACCATCTCTTTTTCCACGATCTTATTCACGATCGTCCTAAAAATCCGGAACATGAAGAGGATCGTCATGATAATGGAGATCAGCTCTGCGATCGGGAACGCCCACCAGATCAGGTTGACATTGCCGAACTGCGCCAGAAAATAAGCAACCGGCAGCAGTGCAACCAGCTGTCTTGCGATCGAGACAAACATACTGTAGATTGCTTTGCCGAGCGCCTGGAAAATGCTGCTGCAGGAGATGCCGAATCCTGCGAGGATAAAGCTTAAGCTGATAATCCGGAGCGCCGGGACGCCGAGAGAAAGCATGGTGTCGGAAGCGCTGAACATTTTAAGCAGCTGCGTCGGGAAGAGCTGGAAGATCAGAAGCCCGACCGCCATGATGCAGACGGCATAGGTGACCGTGTGGCGTAAGGTCTTGACCACGCGCTCGCGGCTGCCGGCACCGTAGTTGTATGCCATGACTGGGATGACACCGTTGTTCAGACCAAACGCAGGCATAAACACGAAGCTCTGTAATTTAAAGTAAACGCCGAACACTGCCGTTGCCGTGGAGGAGAAACTGATCAGAATACGGTTCATACCGTAATTCATGACCGAACCGATCGCCTGCATGACAATGGAAGGCACGCCGATGGCATAGATCTGACCGATGATGGTGCCGTCCGGGCGAAAACCTTTTAAACTCAGCTGAATCTCCTTATTTCTGGTCTGGTTGATGACGACAGCGAGAACCGCAGCGATCATCTGACCGATGACGGTGGCTGCTGCAGCACCGGTGATGCCCATTTTCGGAAAACCAAACAGACCAAAGATCAGGATCGGATCTAAGATGATGTTGATGACCGCTCCAGTGGTCTGGGTAATCATGGTGTAGACGGTTTTTCCGGTTGCCTGCAGCATACGCTCGAACATCAGCTGGGTAAAGCAGCCGAAGGACAGGCAGCAGCATACGGTGAGATACTGCTTTCCGTAGAGAACAATTTCCTCAATATCCGTCTGGCTGCGGAAAAACGGTTCCGCGAAAAACAGACCGATGATAAGGAACAGCAGATAGCTGAGCAATACCAGAAAAACAGCGTTTTCCGCAATCTTGTTGACTTTGTCGAAATCCCTCTCTCCGAGTGAGCGGGCGAGGAGCGCATTGACGCCGACCGCAGTACCTACACCTACGGCAATCATCAGATTCTGGATCGGGAAAGCCATGGATACGGCAGTGAGTGCGTTTTCACTGATCTGCGCCACGAAAATACTGTCCACGATGTTATAGAGAGCCTGTACCAGCATGGAGATCATGATTGGCAGAGACATGGATATGATCAATTTATCGATAGGCATTGTGCCCATTTTATTTTCCTGCATGGGAAACCTCCTTTGTTGAATGGTATAACGTTAAAACGACCTTTCTATACTACCATTTTGCGGTAGCGATTACAAGGCATGGTGCAAGGATTGGGGAATCTTTTGTGAAACGGTGGCACTGTGCCGCAATTTTTGGTAAAATAGATGAGAAAAAAAGAACAACAGGAGATTATACAGATCATGAATATATTATTTTTTCTGACCCCGAAGGAAGACGTGGCGCATGTGGATGAGGACGATACCATGCGTCAGGTTCTGGAGAAGATGGAGCATCACGGCTATACGGCAATCCCGCTGCTTAGCCGCGAGGGAAAATATATCGGAACGATCACGGAGGGCGATCTGCTCTGGTTTTTAAAGGACCGCAATTTTCCGGATTTGAAGTTGCTTGAGGATATGCCGATTACCTCCATCCAGCGCCGCAGGGACAATGAGGCAGTCAAGATTGACGAGTCGATGGAAGACCTCTTTGGCAAGGTGATGAACCAGAACTTCGTTCCCGTCGTGGACGACAAGCGTGTGTTTATCGGTATTGTGACGAGAAAAGATATTCTGGCATACCTTGGGAAGAAGGCCGCTGCGCAGGAGAACGGTGCGCGGGGCATGGATCAGGCATAGTGATGGTAAGCCATACGGGTTATGTGACAGAGCTTTCTGTCAGAATTATCAGCAAATAAGCGAGACAGAACAAAAGAATTTCTTAAATTTGTTATTTTTTTCACAAAACAGAATGGTAATCCGCTATAATATGAAGGAGAGACAAGGCATAACATTTATACAAAAGAAAGGGGAATTTACAAATGAATTCAATTTTATCAGCGACAGTATTGATTCCACTGATTGTGATCGTGCTACTCATCGTACTGCTGTGCGTCGGATACGTGAAAGCACCACCGGATATGGCGTACATTATTTCCGGTGTCAAGAAGAAGTCCAAGGTGGTCATCGGAAAAGCGAGCATCCGCATTCCGTTTTTTGAGCGTCTGGATAAGCTGAACCTGCGGCTGATTCCGATCGACGTCAAGACGAGCAATGCCGTGCCGACAGCGGATTACATCAATATCAATGTCGATGCGACCGTCAACATCAAGATCAGCAACGATCCGGAGAAGCTGCGGCTTGCGGCAGAGAACTTCTTAAATAAAAACACCGAGTATATTGCCGGGGTGGCAAGAGAGGTTCTCGAGGGTAATGTGCGTGAGATCGTCGGTAAGATGAAGCTCGAGGAGATGGTATCCGACCGCCAGAAGTTTGCCAACCTGGTCAAGGAAAATGCGGAGCCGGACCTTGCGGCGATGGGACTCGACATTATCAGCTTTAATGTCCAGAATTTCGTGGACGGCAATGAGGTCATTGAAAATCTGGGTATTGACAACATCGTAAAGATTAAAAAGAGTGCGGCGATTGCCCGTGCCGAGAGTGAGAGGGACATCAAGGTTGCACAGGCAGCGGCAGACAAAGAGTCCAATGATGCAGCGGTTGCGGCGCAGACGGAGATCGCGAAGAAGCAGAATGAGCTTGCCATCAAGAAGTCCGAACTTCAGATGGAGGCGGACACGAAGAAGGCTATGGCCGATGCGGCTTACGAGATCCAGAAAGAGGAGCAGCGTAAGACGATCGAGGTGACAACCGCCAACGCGGATATTGCAAAGCAGGAGCGTGAGATTGAGCTGAAGCAGAAAGAGGTTGCAGTCAAGGAGCAGTCTCTGGAGGCGGAGATCAAGAAACAGGCGGAAGCGGATAAGTATGCGGCGCAGCAGCGCGCGGAGGCAGAACTTTACCAGCGTCAGAAGGACGCGGAGGCGAGACAGTTCGAGGCACAGCGCGAGGCGGAGGCGAGAAAAGCGCAGGCAGAGGCAGAGCGTTACGCCAAGGAACAGGAGGCTGCCGGTATCCGTGCGGTCGGTGAGGCAGAGGCATCTGCGATCCAGGCCAAAGGTATTGCAGAGGCGGAAGCGATGGAGAAGAAAGCGGAGGCGTACGCAAAGTACAATAAAGCGGCAGTGGCAGAGATGATGATCAAGGTACTTCCGGACATTGCAGCCAAAGTGGCAGAGCCGCTTGGTCAGATCGACAAGATCACGATTATCGGCGGCGGAGAAGGCGGAAACGGTGTGGATCAGGTTGCCGGCAATGTGCCGGTTGTCATGGCAAAAGTATTTGAGAGCATGAAAGAGGCTACCGGTATTGATCTGGCAGACATCATCAACGCAGAGTCCTACGATGCACAGGTGAACCGCAACATCAATGTGTCGGGACTGGATTCTGTCAATCTTGTGGTAAAAGATGAAAAGAAAGCCGCAGAACAGCCGGATGCGCAGGACGGGGCAACGACAGAGTGATGACGGTGGAAGTTGGCGTCAACCGCAGAGCGGGAACGGGACAGTCTGTTACGGCGGCAGTTTTTATCGTGATGGCGGCAGGATCGATAGCGGTGATCCCGCTGCTTGCCGCAAACCTTGATCGTAGAGCACTCGGGATTGCGGCGTGTGTTCTCACATTAGTTTTCTGGGTCGGGTTTATCGGGGCAATCTGCTGCGTGGGGGAGATTGTAAATACGCCGACCAGGGCGTTCCTTCTCACCAGTGACTGGCAGTTGTATTATGTTCATTTTGCAGCCCGCGACTACGGACCTGCACCGGTGACAAAAGCCGGGGAGATCGTACATAATTACAAGGTGCTCTCCGAGGAGAAAAAGGGACGGAAATGGCGCCGGGAGTATCTGGGCAGCGAGGAGTTCCGCAGCATGGTACAGCAGTACCTCGAGGGAGTGCGGACGGATACGATGGGGTGCGTGATCGAGCATCTTCAGACGCCCTCTATCCGTTCCGAAGGCATCGACGGAAGTGTGCTGCGCTACTGGGATGACGCCCGGAAAAAATGGGCAACGATCCGGCTTTTAAGAACAAATACCGGATATGAGAAAATCTGCCGTACGGTAAAGCTCCGCCAGGAGCTCGGACGCTAAGAACATCTATAAAAACGGGACTGCCGCATAAAGCGGACAGTCCCGTTTGACGTGATAAGTAATATAAGGAGGAAGAGCATCCTATCGATTTCAGATGGAAATGTAGATGGAACATTCGTTGAAAAAAATGCGCGCATTTCTTCCTGCCGGATTTTTGCATCGAATTCCGTGTCTCTTCCACGTTTTGACAATCCACGGAATGTGTCCGACAAACCGCAGACAATGAGCGGATTCCCTAGTGTCCCTAGCGGCACTGCTTCACAGACAATATAAAACCGCGCGAACCGAACTCGCCGTCATCTGCTATTGAAGTTAAGGCAGATGACGGCTCAAACAGCGGCTTCGCGCGGTTATGTTTTATTCAGCAGTGCCACAAGGGACACACGAGAATCCTAAAATTGTCTGCGGGTTGCGGACACGCCCGTGGAGTGTTCAAAACTTGGAAAAACACGGATCATCGGAGATGCAAAAACCGGCTGGTTAGAAATGCCACATTTTTGATCCGAATTTCCAGATGCATTCCATCTGAAATCGAAGGACATGGTCGTTCTTCATACTACTTACCACATCAAACAGGACTGGCTGTTTGATGCGACAGTCCCGTTTTTATAGAAGAGAAAAGATTACTGTGTATTTTTCTGCAGCTCATTCGCATTTCCCTGAAGCTGCTGCATGATCAGGGCAATGTCGTCCACGCTTTGCAGATTGGTGCGGCAGCCGGCAAGGGTCGCACCAGCGCTTGCGGTAACTTCCTGTGTCAGGGCGGATACATTTTCGATGCTCTGGATGATCTGGCTGTTGGAATCAGATACCGCATCCACACCCTGCTTTAACTCGGACATGCCGGAGGTAATGCTTGCGGTATTTTTCTCAATGAGATCAAAATATCCGGCAGCGGAAGTAATGTATTCACTCTGGTGCCTGTTGCTGTCGAACAGTTCAGTGACGGAGTCGGTAACGGAGGAAATGGACTGCGAGATGTGCTCAATCAACTGATTGATGTCTCCCGTAGCACCATTGGTCTGACCGGCAAGGCTGGAAATCTCCTCGGCGACAACGGCAAAACCGCGTCCGGCTTCACCGGCGCGTGCTGCCTCAATGCTGGCATTGAGCGCTAAAAGGCTTGTCTGGGAAGCAACACTGCTGATTAAAGCAACGATGCTCTGCATTTTGTCAGCATATTCCTTCAGCTCTTCCATAGAATCTGCGACGCGTGTACTGGAAGCCTCTGAGACCTGTACCTGCTGCACAAGATTCTTCATAACATCTTTGCTTGCCGTCAGATTGGCTGAGGTCTCTGCGGTGGAGGAGAGAAGTTCGGCAGTGACGGATGATACATTCTGTACCTGCTGGTCAATGTTTTCTGTCTGCTGTTGCTGCACCTGGATAGCAGCGGCGGTCTCGGAAGTGCCGCTGGTAAGATCCTCCATTGCGGTCTGTGTGCCGGCGATGGAATCACGAAGCTGTGAGGTGCTGTGTGAAACCTGATCGATATTTCCTGCCATATCTCCGGCTACCTTTAAGGTCAGCTTGAGAAGATCATCGGACTGGGTGCGGTCGGAGTCCGCCTTTTTGATGTTGGCATCGTTGATCTGCGCAATCTTTGTGACAGACATCAATACAAAAATATAGGAAAGGATAATGCAGGCGATTATAATCTCGGCATTGGTAATCTGGGCAGCGGTGAAACCCTGTGTAACGGCACGAAAGACCAGAACAAGGATATTGATCACCAGTGCATAAGTACACAGTAGGGAAACGAGCTTTTTATCTGCATACACCAGAAGAATTAACAGCATTACGATTACATAGCAGAACGTCAGATCTGTTGATGAGGTAAACATCACATAGGCATACAGAAGGGCAAAGCCGCCGCCGCAGAGATAGCGCACACTAGAGGTATCCTTTTGCTTTGTGTAGGCAAGAATGGATGTGACACAGGGCAGCAGACAGAGCAGAAGAAAAATCAGATACGACGGAAGACTGCGCACGCCTTTTAAGACTTCTGCGATGTAGGCCGCCGCAAGTACCGTATTCATTGTGCAGGTGCCGGCAATGGCTGTCTTATTGCGGCTTTGTGCTGCAACTGCCGGATGGGAAAGATCGGTCAAACGATTATCCATAGAAAGAATCCTACTTTGTAAATACCGTATTACTCTAAATGTAAAAAAGGCACCGGTGCATCTTGTGCACCGATGCCTTTTTCCTGCTATTATTGTAGCAGTTTGGCGGATGTTCATCAAGCAGATGTAAGAGGAACAGGACTATTTTGCCAGATTTTCTGCATAATCCAGAGCTTCTACGATATTTGCATGGAAATTTTCGGCTCCGACGTATTCGGTAAAGCCGTCTTTGGTCATCACGGACATCGGCTGTTCGTTGACGTGGGAGAAAACCAGTGTAATCTTTTTCTTTTTTGCACGGTCGGCCAGTTCGCGCAGTGATTTCATGGCACTGGCGTCGATGGCAGGGACGCTGCGCATGCGGATGACAATCACGCGGGTAGCCTTGTCACTGTTGATCTGTAAGATCTGGTCTGCGGCGGCGAAAAACAGCGGACCACTGATCTCGAAGACACGGATGGTGTGAGGAATATCGCGCAGTTTTTCCGCTTCGCCCGGGGTAACGTCCGGCTCATCCAGATATTTCCATGCGGTCACATCGGCGGTTTCTGCCATACGCTTCATGAAAAGCATGGCGGCGAGCACAACGCCGACTTCAATCGCGATCACAAGATCGAAAAATACGGTGAGCAGGAAAGTTGCCACCAGCACAATGACATCGCTTTTTGGCGCTGTTTTGCAGAGACGGAAAAAGGAAGTCCAGTCTGCCATGTTGGCAGCCACAATCAGAAGAACAGCGGCAAGCGTTGTCATCGGGATCAAAGCGGCAAGCGGCATGAGCACCAGAAGGATAATGGTTAAGGTAATACAGTGCACGATGCCGGCGACCGGGGTGCGGCCGCCGTTGCGGACGTTGGCTGCGGTACGGGCGATCGCACCGGTTGCCGGGATACCGCCGAAAATACCGGAAAAAATATTTCCGAGTCCCTGACCGACCAGCTCGGCGTTGGATTTGTGGGTATCACCGATCATTCCGTCCGAGACGACAGCGGACAGCAGGGATTCGATGCCTGCCAGCAGCGCGATGGTAAATGCCGGTGAGAGCATTTCCTGCACCAGTTTCATGGACAGTGCCGGAACATGCGGTGTCGGGAAGGAGGAAGAAAGCTCTCCGTAGACACTGCCGATTGTGTTGACCGGGAGATCCGCGAAGTAGACAACGGCGGTCGTGACAATAATCGCAATCAGAGATCCCGGAATCTTGTCGGTGACTTTCGGCCAGAGCAGCATGATGACAATAGCTGCAGCGCCCACAGCGGTGGCAGTCCAGTTGATGGTGGAAATATTTGTGGCGTAGGCAATGACCTTATCCACGAACCCGGACGGCACGGATGCGATGGAGAGTCCGAAGAAATCCTTGAGCTGGCCGACAAACAGGGTCACAGCGATACCGCAGGTAAAACCGGTTGTGATGGTATAAGGAATATATTTAATGAGAGAACCAAAGTGGCAGATTCCCATTACGATCAGAAAAATGCCGGCAAGAATGGTTGCGACAGTAAGGCCTGCCGTGCCATAATCCGTGACAATGCCATAGATGATGACTACAAAGGCTGCCGTAGGACCACCGATCTGCACACGGCTGCCGCCGAAAAACGAGATAAAAAATCCAGCGATGATGGCAGTATAGAGCCCCTGCTCCGGCCCGACGCCGGATGCGATGGCAAGCGCGATCGACAGTGGCAGGGCAATGATGGCAACGATGATACCGGAGATCACGTCGCGCATGGCCTGTTCTTTGCTGTAGTCCTTTAAGACGTCAAATAGTTTTGGTTTCAATTCATTCATTTTCATTTCCTCAGTCTGTAATTATTAAATTTTTATAAACACAAGTCAAAATTTTAGCACTTTACAAACGCGAACGCAAGAACGCACGGGAAAAAATACAAGCACATGGAAAGGTGAGCAAAACTGGGAAAAATGGAAGACATTTTACAGGAAAAAGAAGATGTGAAAAGCCGGATTGTATGTTAAGATAGATGATAATAAATGATATAGGAAGAAAGGCGGCAATCATGGCGGAGTCGGGCAATTCTTATCAGAAGATCTATGAAATCGTAAAGCAGATTCCAAAGGGATGTGTGGCATCTTACGGACAGGTGGCGGCGCTTGCAGGGAATCCCAGATGGGCAAGAGTGGTTGGCTACGCGCTTCACGTGAACCCGGATCCAGCGCATATTCCCTGTTACCGTGTGGTGAACCGGGAAGGCAGACTCTCGGATGCCTTTGCATTTGGCGGTGTGAATGAGCAGAAGCTGCTGCTGGAGGCAGAGGGCGTCGAAGTAACTGACGGCTATGTGGATATGGAACTGTATCAGTGGAAGAAGTTCCGGATTTAAGAGAGACGGAGGAGAAATATGCAAAAAAAGGAACTGGCACTTCAGGTGATAGAGCGTTTGAAAAAGGAGTATCCGGACACGGGATGTTCACTGGATTATGACGATGCATGGAAGCTTCTGGTCAGTGTGAGACTGGCGGCACAGTGTACGGATGCGAGAGTCAATGTGGTCGTGCAGGATCTGTACCGGGAATTCCCGGATGTGGATGCACTTGCGGATGCAGATGTGGAGGAGATTGAGCGTATTGTAAAACCGTGCGGGCTGGGACATAGCAAGGCGCGCGACATCTCCGCCTGCATGAAGATGCTGAAGGAAAAGTACCAGGGAAAAGTACCGGAAGATTTTGATGCGCTGTTAGAACTTCCGGGAGTCGGCAGAAAAAGCGCCAATCTGGTGATGGGGGACGTCTTTGGACAGCCGGCAATCGTCACTGATACGCACTGTATCCGCCTGGCGAACCGCATTGGGCTCGTGGACGGGATCAGGGAACCAAAGAAAGTGGAGATGGCACTCTGGAAGCTGATTCCGCCGGAGGAGAGCAATGATTTCTGCCACAGGCTTGTGGATCACGGGCGTGCAGTCTGTACCGCGCGGACAGCGCCATACTGCGACCGCTGCTGTCTCAATGACATCTGCAAAAAGGCCGGAATTTAGAAAAAGATAAAATAAATCAATATATTTGATTAAAAACGCACCTTGCGGAAGCATAAGGGGTATGATAGTATATACGAAATGAATAACAGAAATCAACTTTCTTGAATTATTTTGTATGGAGGAAAGACATGAATATTGCAGCAAAATACGGAAAATCATACTTTATGCCGCCGGAGGTGACATATGACTGGGTGAAGAAGGACAGCATTGAGAAGCCGCCCATCTGGTGCAGCGTGGATCTGCGGGATGGTAATCAGGCGCTGATTGAGCCGATGGGACTGGAGGAAAAGCTTGAATTTTTCCGGATGCTGGTCGACATCGGATTTAAGGAGATCGAGGTCGGTTTTCCGGCAGCTTCGGACACGGAATACAACTTTATGCGCGCGTTAATCGAGCGCGACATGATCCCGAAGGATGTGACGGTGCAGGTTTTAACTCAGGCGAGAGAACATATTATAAGGAAGACATTTGAGGCGGTCAAGGGAGCGCCTCACGCCGTCATCCATCTGTACAATTCCACATCGGTGGCACAGCGGGAGCAGGTGTTTAAGAAGAGCAAGGAAGAAGTCAGGCAGCTGGCAGTGGACGGGGCAGAATTGTTAAAGACACTCGCGGCGGAGACGGACGGCAATTTTACGTTTGAGTACAGTCCGGAAAGCTTCCCGGGCACAGAGGTGGACTATGCGGTTGAGGTCTGCAATGCAGTGCTCGATGTCTGGAAGCCGGATGCAGAGCACAAGGCGATCATCAACATTCCGACCACGGTACAGATTGCGATGCCGCATGTATTTGCCTGCCAGATCGAGTATATTCACAAGCATTTGAAATACAGGGATAATGTGGTGTTGAGCGTTCACCCGCACAATGACAGAGGATGCGGTATCAGCGATGCGGAGTTCGGTATTCTTGCCGGTGCGGACCGCGTGGAGGGCACTCTTTTCGGAAACGGAGAGCGCACCGGAAACGTTGATATTGTGACGCTGGCGATGAATATGGTGTGCCACGGTGTCGATCCGAAGCTTGATTTTTCCAATATCAGCGAGATCCGCGAGAAATACGAGCGCTTTACCGGTATGCGGGTTTACGAGCGTACACCGTATGCCGGAGATCTGGTATTTACCGCATTTTCCGGTTCCCATCAGGATGCCATCTCCAAGGGTATGGCGTGGAGAGAAGCGGGCAAGAGCGGCGACCGCTGGGATGTGCCGTACCTGCCGCTGGATCCGAAGGATGTCGGAAGGGAATACGAGTCGGATGTCATCCGCATCAACAGCCAGTCCGGCAAGGGCGGAGTCGCATTCGTATTAAAGCAGAACTTCGGTATGGATCTGCCGGATAAGATGAAGGAAGAAGTCGGTTATCTGGTCAAGGGTGTATCGGATCGCAGACATCAGGAACTCTCGCCGGAAGCAATTTACCGGATTTTTGAAGAACATTATGTCAACCTGTGCGATGTTTTTCAGATTTCAGAGTGTCATTTCGAGCAGAAGGACGGCATCACATCACGCCTGGTGATCGAGCACAACAAGGAGCGCCGCACGATTGAGACGACAGGAAACGGCCGCCTGGACGCCGTGAGCAACGCAATCAAGATGTATTTCGGCATCAGCTACGAGCTTGCCGTATACGAGGAGCACGCCATTTCAGAAGGATCATCATCCAAGGCTGCGGCGTATGTGGAGATCATCTGCAAGGGCAAGAATTACTGGGGCGTCGGAATTGACGAAGATATCATCACCAGCTCGATCGCGGCATTGGTATCCGCTGCCAACAAGATGTTAAAGAGTGAGAACATTGTGGAGGGACGCGAGGAGCGGATCGTCGACATCATGAATTACATACAGAATCACTATGCGGATGTGACGCTGGATGTGCTGGCAGATCAGTTTAATCTCTCCAAACCGTACCTTTCCAAATACATTAAGGAAAAGTCTGGGATGACCTTCCAGGATGCGGTAAAGAAAGCACGCATGAAAAAAGCACGCACTATGTTAAAGGAGACGAACCAGACGGTAGAGTCGATTGCCGCCTACGTGGGTTACGAGAATGTGGAGCATTTTAACCGGCTGTTCAAAAAAGCGTATGAGATGACGCCGGTGCAGTTTCGCAGAAAATATCAGTAATTCTCAAAGAATAGAATGACAACTGGGAACAGGGGAAAGGTATTGTGGTACTTTTTCCCTGTTTTTTACTGACAGACAGAAACAATAATGGTATAATAGGAGAATCTTAGGTAAGGAGGATGCATGATGGAATGGTTTAAACAGCTTGAAATCTACCTGTTTCCTATAGTGATGCTCCTTGCCATCGGAATGAATAACTGGAAGCGGGAGGAACGGACGCAGGGAGACCGGATTTTCGGGTTTCTTCCGTTTCTGATTATCTGCATGATGGGCAGTGATGTGACGTATCATGCACTGCAGCTTTATGTACATCGGTTTACGGTGCTGTATGCCGGGTATCTGGTGTACTGCTTCTTCCTGACAGCAGTACCGTATGCCTGGCTTTTGTATGTGAACGGAAAGCTTTCTGTGCGGCATAACCGGTGGTGGACGGCTGCGGTATGCCATGTTATGACAGGAACCGCTATTGCTGTGGTGCTGCTTACGGTGATCATTCCCTGGAGACTGAGCACGGAAGGATGGGGCGTGCATGCGGTGTCCTACAGCTTAAATCACGGCAGTCTGCCGGCAAAGCTGGTAAGTATTGCGATGTATCTGATGGGACTTATTCTGACAGCGACGGCGTATCCGAAGGAGGTTACCAAGGAAGGGCAGAAAGAGACGCGCTATCTGCTTGAGGCAGGCGTGTTCAGCCTTGTGGGCGGGATGGTGCAGAGCTTTGCGGAGAGCTGGCGCACGGTAGGACCTTTTGTGGCACTGGCAGTACTGTTTATTTATCTGAATGCGCAGAACCGGCAGATCACGACAGACGGGTTGACCGGACTGAATAACCGCAGGGAGTTTGACGCACATCTGCAGCGGAAGATCGAATTGTGCCCGGAGCACGAGTGGGGACTTCTGATGATTGATGTGGATGATTTCAAGCGGATCAACGATGAACTGGGACATGCGGTGGGCGATGAGGCGCTCTGGCATACAGCGGATATTCTGCGGGGGGTGTTCGGCAAAGATCCGGTATTTCTCGCACGCTATGGAGGGGATGAGTTTGCGGTGCTCGGAGACTGGTTTGGGCAGGAACAGATTGAGGAAGCGATCGCGCGGATCCAGGAAGGTATCGACCGGTTTAACAAAGAGGGACAGCTTCCGCTGCAGCTGTCCATGAGTATCGGCTACGCGTTCTGGCATGAAGCCGGAAGGCGCGGGGAGAACCTGATACAGCAGGCGGATGAGCGGATGTATGAGGAGAAACAGAAAAAGAAACGTATGCGCGCATAGAGCGCGGTGCATGGGGAGGCGGACTGCGTGAGTACGGCAGCATTTTTACAGATCAATTTCATACCGGCGATTGCGCTGCTCATGATGCGCCATAATACCAGGCAGACGCTGTCTTTTTCGTGGAGGACACGCGTGCTGCGCACGGAGATGCTGCTGTTTGTACTGCTTTTACTGTGCCGCACAGCGATTTTGTGCAATCTCGGAAAAGGCGGATTTGGTCCAAGGATTTTGTTAAAGGGGCTGGGGGTGTGGTATGCGTTCGGCCTTTTGGCATGCGCCTACCTGTGCTTTTTGTATGTGCTGGATGTGGCGCAGGACGGAAACGGACAGAGAGGGATAAAATGCTGGATTCTGGCGATACCGGCACTGATCGGCAGTGCTGTGCTGCTCTCAAACCCGTGGACGAAGGCGGTCTATTTTATCAATATGGTGAATTACTATAAAAAGGGACCAGCGGCATATCTGATACCTGCTGTGGGCATGTTATACCTTGTGGTGGCATTTCTTCTTGCCGCGTTTGGTGCGCTCCGTGCCGGAAGTGCGCAGCGCAGGGGAGAACTGGGGAAGCTTGCCGCCGCTTTTTTGTTCCCGGCTGCGGGCATTCTGGTAGAAAAAATATTTTCCATGGATGCCGCGTGGGCGTTTACGGTTGCTGCATTGCTGTGGGTGTATCTTGGTATTCAGAAAGGTCAGGTAACGCAGGATGGTCTGACCGGTCTTAACAACAGACGCAGACTGGATCAGTACATGTGGGAACTTGACGAGCGCAGCGGAGAGCGGGAGACCTGCTGCTATCTGCTGATGGATGTGAACAAGTTCAAGAAAGTAAACGATACCTACGGTCACGTGACCGGCGACGAGGTGCTCAGGCTGGTGGCGGAGCAGTTAAAGCGCACCTTTGGCAATATGCAGGCGTTTCTGGCACGCTACGGCGGGGATGAATTCGTTGTGATTGTAAAAGGTAAGACGCAGGACGAGATGGACGTGATTATTCATCAGACACAGGAGAATGTAAATGCAATTGCCTGGGGAGCGGATACCCCGTGGCAGCTGTCGATCAGTATCGGCTGCGCGATGCGGGGAGAGCAGGGAAAGCAAAAAAGCCATGAACTGCTGGCGCTTGCGGATGAGCGCATGTACCGCCAGAAAAAAGGTATACAGGACAGATAATCCGGGCATACTCTCTTCATACGTTCCGATGGGAGCAGAAGACGGAGGGTTAGTGCAATGAAGGATGGAGAAGTGAGAGACTTTGGCAGGCGGGATAAGATCGGCTACATGTTCGGTGACTTTGGCAACGATTTTACCTTTATTTTTGCCAGCTCGTTTCTGATGGTATTCTATACCAAGGTACTCGGTATCAGCGGTGGAATGGTGGGGACACTGTTTCTGGTCGCACGATTTGTGGATGCATTCACGGATGTGACGATGGGACGCATCGTCGACGCAGCGCCGCCGGCGCGGGATGGAAAGTTCCGATGCTGGATCCGCAGGATGTGCGGACCGGTGGCGCTGTCGAGTTTTTTGATGTACCAGACTGCCATGGCGCAGGCATCTATGCCGTGGAAGATTGTCTACATGTATGTTACTTATCTTTTGTGGGGAAGTATTTTTTATACATCGATCAACATTCCGTATGGTTCGATGGCATCTGCGATCACGACGGAGGCATCGGAGCGGACGGCGTTATCTACCTCCCGGTCGATTGGGGCGACACTGGCGGGGCTTGTGATCGGCATCGTGACGCCGCTTTTTCTGTACACGACCGATGCAGACGGCAATCAGGTCGTGCGCGGCGGCGGAACATTTACGGTGGTTGCGGGCATTTTCTCGATTCTCGCGTTGATCTGCTATCTGGTCTGTTACCGCATGACTACGGAGCGGGTGGCGGTGGAGCGTGAAGTGGACACGGAATCTGTGAGTTTTGCGGCAACGCTTGGTGCGATTGTGAAGAGCCGCGCACTTCTCGGGATGATCGGAGCTGCGGTATTTCTGCTGCTCTCCCAGCTTTTAATCAGCACGATGAACAACTATATCTATCCGGATTACTTTGGGGACGCCCGTGGCATTTCACTGTTCACGCTGCTGTCCACACTGGTGATTCTGCTGGTGGCAGCACCGCTCGGTGTGCCTGTTTCCAGACGATTTGGGAAAAAGGAGGCGTCCGTGGCGGGGATGCTGTTCTCTGGTGTTGTATTTGCAGTCATGTATGTGCTGAAATTACAGAATATGTGGCTGTTTCTGTGGCTCGGGGCAATCGGATATCTCGGGCTTGGCTTTTTTAATACGGTGATCTGGGCGAATATCACGGACGTCATCGATGATCAGGAAGTGCAGACTGGGCACCGGGATGACGGAACTGTCTATGCGGTATATTCGTTTGCCAGAAAGGTCGGACAGGCGCTGGCAGGAGGCATCGGAGGATGGGCGCTGCAGGTGATCGGGTATGAGCCGGCTGCGGCGGCGCAGACGGATGCCGTGCGGCGTGGATTGTACACCACAGCAACGCTGGTGCCTGCGATCGGATTTTTTGTTGTGGCAGCGATTCTGTGGTTTGTGTACCCGCTGGATAAGCGGCGCGTGGAGAAAAACGTGGAGGAACTCAAGAAAAAACATCTGCCCGCTGAGCACTGACTGGTGCGGCGGGCAGATGTTTTTTCTCTGCCGGGGATTACTCGATTTCGATGACGCTCACCGGGCAGCCGTCAGCGGCTTCCTGCGTGGCATCTTCCTGTTCCGGCGTCGGCTGATGATAGACCTCCGATACATTTTCATCGTTCATCCGGAAGACCTCCGGACATACACTGGCACACAGCCCGCAGCTGATACAGCCTTCGATCACATTTGCTTTCATAGGGCATCCTTTCTGTGAACCTCCCGGGGGAGGTGAATGATGGTTACCTGTTTAGGGTTGCCGGTGTAAACGCGTCATATACGAAAAAGCCGTTAAGAAACCGCTAAGAAATTAAGAAAAAGATGATTTTACAAATACAAGTTTGATATAAAAAGAATATATGTTACAATAATTAGCAAATGCGGAAAGGATGGTGGGAGAAATGGCGAACAGCAAAAGACATAAGTTGGTATGCTGTCTGATGGCGATGGCTCTCCTGCTGTCTTTTTTTTATGTGGTACCGGATCCGGCGGGCAGGGCGGAGCGTGGAAATGCTGCAGCCTGCGTGGCAGACGGGCAGGCTGCTCTGACGGGAGAGATGAGGCACGAAGGTTCCTGGCAGAATATGATGTCTGCACAGACGCTGCTGGAAGCAAGGGACGCAAAGCCGGATGCCTGCACAGATACGTTCACGATGATTCATTCCGTGCTGGATGAAGTCGTCATGCGGGAGCAGGCGGGCATGCGCAGCCTGCTGTCCAAACTGCTGGCGGTGGTTGTGTGGGTGATGCTTCTGGTATGCGTTGTCTGCCGGATTCTAAGCCGCCGTTACGGATGCCGCATGATTTACCATTGGGAGAATATCTACTATATACACCAGACAGATGGAAAGAAAGGAGATTGCCTTCTGAATTACTTACATATATAGAAAAACGTAATGACAGGAGGCAGTTTCAGTGAACTATAAAAACCAAATAAGCGACAGAGTAAAGATTTTGCTGATTGATGAGGATGAAAGTATTTTTTATCTGATCCGCAGGGTGCTGCAGCGGGAGAACTATAGGCTTTATACTTCCACCAGCGGACGCTCCGGCATGGAGATGAGCACCAGTATCTGCCCGGATCTGATTCTGATGGATACCCAGCTTTTCGATATGGATGGGATTGGTCTGATCCAGTGGTTCAGAGAGTGGACGGATTGTCCGATTCTCGTTGTATCCGGACAGACGGGATATATGGATAAAGTCAATGCCCTGTATGCGGGAGCGGACGACTACATTGTCAAGCCGTTTCATGAGCAGGAGCTTGCGGCGAGAATTTACACTGCGCTGCGCAGAAGGATTCCGGGAGGACAGGGAAGCTTTTATCAGGCAGGAGATCTGAAGATTGATTTTTCGAGACGGCAGGTAAGCCTTGCCGGGGAGGAGATTCATTTTTCGCCGGTAGAATACCGGATTCTGGAGTGTCTTGCCCTCAATTCGGGAACTGTGGTGACGTATCAGATGTTGTTAGAGAAGATATGGGGACCGTATGCAAGCAGCGGCAGCCGTATTCTGCGGGTCAATATGACAAATATCCGCAAGAAGATAGAGAAGATCCCGATGGATCCGACGTACATTACCACGATCCCGCGTGTGGGCTACCGCATGCTTGAGAGTCAGACGGCATCGGTTGTCTGAGCTGAGGTTGAAGCGGAAGCTTTGGATGATGAAGTGCCTTTGCCTTCAAAATAGGAATCATAGATTCCGTAGATAAAACCTCCGATAATGATAAGAATACCGATCACAGAAAAAATGTGTTCAAAGATTGTCATATAAAATCCCCCTTTGGTTTCAGTTGTCATCAAGTATAACAGCCAGGAAAACGGAGGGGGATTTTGCCGCTTTTTTTTAATTTTTTCATAGTGTACCAGGAAGAGACTTAACACTTTTTTAGCAGCGGGAGCCAGGCAGAGGCAATATTGTATGCTTTTTGAACAAAATGGCTATATTAAATAAAGCACTTTTTCGTAGAAATATATGGAAATATTTGTGTTTTTTGCTATAATAAGGGTAATATGTTAAGAAACAGGGAGAAGGTTATCAATATGAAAAAGGGGAAGAAGCAGGCAAAGCGAAGAAACGCGAATGTTACGATGGCATTTGGAATCCGGGAGAAGATCGTGCTGTGTTTTCTTGTGCCGGTTCTGTTTATGATTGTGCTTGGAATTATTTCCTACCGCAAGGCGGCGGACGGAATGAGCAGTTCCTATCGCGATTCCACGCAGCAGACGATCGAGATGGCGTTGCAGAATATCGATACGAGCAACTCGTTCATCAGTGCAGAGGCATTAAAATACGTGGTGGATTCGGATCTTGGAAAGTATTTTGTGGGGATTTACGACAATGATCCGACGTCCAAGCGGACGTTGATTGACCAGGTGAAGACAAGAATTCTTGCTTCCCAGGTTGGCAACTCCTATATCAGCAACATCTATATTATTCCTTCCGGCGATCTGCAGATGATCTCGACGAAGAACAAGGCGCAGAAGGGCATTTACCAGGAGTACATGGATGAGATGGCGGTTGATGGCAAGCTGGGACAGTGGGATGACCATCACAATGCGCTGGATGAGTATCTGAGCATCGACTCGTCCAGATACATTATGGTATATCAGGCAGCCGCGCAGAACGGTAAGGCGGTTATCGTAATCGACATCAAGGCGGAGGCAGTCACAGAGTTCATGCAGGGACTGAATCTGGGAGACGGAAGCATTGTGGGATTCGTGACGGCAGGCGGCAGAGAGCTTGCAGTGAAGCGCAATGCGGGAGACGAACAGGGAACGCCGGTCGAGGGAGAGACGATTTTTGCAGACAAGGATTTTTATCTGCAGGCGAGTGAGACGGACGGCGTAAGACAGGTGCAGTACAACGGAACAGAGTATCTGTTTTTCCACAGCAAGAGTGAGGATACCGGGGCAACGATGTGTGCGCTGGTGCCGTTGAAGGTCATTACCGGACAGGCAGAGTCCATTAAGCAGATCACGATAGCGGGAGTTCTGATCTCCAGTATCATTGCACTTTTGATCGGAACTGCAGTGACAAGCGGAATCCGCAAGAATATGAAGCGTATTTCCGGAAGTCTTGAGGTTGTGGCGGAAGGTAATCTGGCAACGACCGTGTCCGTGAAGGGACGCGACGAGTTCCGCGGACTTGCTGCTGCGGCAAATGACATGATCGCACACAACAAGCAGCTGGTGCAGAAGGTCAGTCAGGCGACGGATAAGCTGGCGGCATCTGCCGGTGAAGTGACGAATGCATCTGGTATTATTCAGGAGTATTCGCAGGATATAGCAAACGCGATCGGTGAGATCAACGAGGGCATGGAGCGGCAGTCCACACATGCGCAGGAGTGCGTGAGCAAGACGGGAACGCTTTCCGAGGAGATTCAGGAAGTCAACCGTGTGGCGCGCGAGGTAGAGACGCTTGTGTCTGAGGCGGAGGAGATGATCTGCAAAGGTATGGACCGGATCGAACAGCTGGGACAGCGCGCGAATGAGACGACAGCTGTGACCGCGAAGGTGGAAGAAAGCATCGAAGACTTGAAGCGCGAATCGGAGACGATCAATCAGTTTGTTTCTGTCATTACAGATATTTCGGAGCAGACGAACCTGTTATCGCTCAATGCATCGATTGAGGCGGCAAGAGCCGGAGAGGCAGGACGCGGATTTGCGGTTGTAGCCGAGGAGATCCGTAAGCTTGCAGACAATTCGGCGGAGGCTGCCGGAGAGATCCGCAATAATGTGGAGAATATCAGTGCGCAGACCGGCGTGAGCGTCGAGAGCGCAAAGCAGGCGGGCGAGATGGTTGCACAGCAGACCGAAGCAGTGCGTGAGGTTATCGGTGTATTCCAGGATATGAGCGACGCCATGGATAAGCTGTTTGACGGATTAAAGGAGATTCTTGCCGGAACGGAGCGTGCCGATAAGGAGCGCGAGGATACGCTTGAGGCAGTACATAATATTTCTTCTATCATTGAAGAGACGGCAGCAAGCGCTGAAGTGGTGAAGAAGGTTGCAGCAAGTCTGGAGCAGAATGTAGAGAACTTAAACGGCACGGCGGAGAGCTTGGGAGATAATATGACAGGTCTTAAGACCGAGATCGCCGTATTTAAGACAGAATAGGCGAAGAACATTTAGAGAATATAATAGAAGATAAAAAAGCGGCAGCCAGTCGATCATGAGATCGGCTGGCTGCCGCTTCTTGAACGCAGAGAGAACTGCATTTTATAAAGCAAAATTTGCAGGGGTCACACTGCATCAGAACGCGCAATCAGAGGTTCAGGCAGGAAAGATTAAGCAGAAACTGCCGGTGTAGCAATTCTCTGGAGAGTACAGCAGACTGAAAGGAGTCAAGCGTAAGCTGATAGACATTCGCATACTGTACATAGTGCCAGTGAAGTTCCGTCTGCCAGTTGTCGAGTGTGATCAGGCGGTCTTCATCCAGATGAAAATCAAACAGATGGCTGCGCAGCTCGTAAAGGGCGGCATAGCGGAACAGGTTGGCGAGCATATGGCATGCCTTATCTGTGTCAGCGATGGCAGGCAGACGCACGCTGCCATAGCGCTTAAGCCCTGCAAACCGGGAGCCGGTTCCGGAAAGGTTCTGGGCGATCTCGGTCTCGAGAAGTGTGCCAAAATCGGTGTTGTAGTAGTTTAAGGTGGCAGCGACCAGGGTATCCGTCAACTGGACAAAGGACGGATGGTGCAGACAGTCATGCTGCTCAAAATACTCGTCCATAAAGTCATAGAGAACAAAAGACTCGCAGCTGAAGTGATATTCCGGACGGTATGCATTTAAAAACTGCGGCAGCAAAGCAGCCAGTGCGTCCGTGTGATGCATCAGGCACAGGCAGAGTGCTGCGTAGAAGTTCCGGCAGTCCACGAGCAGGGCATCCAGCGGCAGATTTCCGTCTGCGTAAGGCAGGCTGGCAGCCTCTGGCGCATGATCTTCTATCAGAGAGTCGATAACCGGTGTGGTGGTGCCGAAAGGAACCCCTGCAGTCAGCACAATGGCGGCATACAGATAAAACGGTTCAAAGCCGTCCGCTGCGATGGAAGGCGAGAAATAGTCGTCTGCAGAGAGATAATCCTCCAGTATCTCAAAGCTGTCCTCGGCCGACGGGCAGGAAACCTGATCTGCGAGGAATTGTGCGAGATCCGGATGCTCTTCTGACACGCAGGATAGAAAACGAAAGAGCGAGTAGGTGAGAACACGCTGTCTGCCGGCAGGCTCCTTCGTGTAGTTTACAAGAAATGCGGGGGGAAATAATTGATCGTTATAAGTTTCCATGAAGAACTCCTTTTCCAAAAGTAATCCGTATGTGTGTGCGGACGGATGCCCGCAGCGCATACCGACATCATAGCACATTTTAGAATTAGATGCCATCATGCGTTTTCATTTTCCGTCAGGTGTGTTACAATAACAAGCAGACATAGAAAGCAGACAGAGGGAAAAAGATGCCAAAACAGAATCAACCAAAGGAAGAGAAAAGAGAAAAGGGGACAGCACAAGCGGTCATCCGTGAGATTTTAAGCTGGGTGATACCGTTTGTAATCGCGCTTGCCGTTGCGATGTTTTTGAAAAATTATATTATCATCAATGCCGATGTGCCGACCGGGTCGATGGAGAACACCATCATGCCGGGGGATCGTCTGATCGGAAACCGTCTGGCATACCGGAGCAAGTCGCCGGAGCGCGGGGATATTGTCATTTTCCGTTATCCGGACAACGAGGAAGAACTGTATGTGAAGCGTGTGATCGGGCTTCCGGGCGAGACCGTGGAGATCCGGGACGGATACATTTATATTGACGGAGCGGATACGCCGCTGGACGAGGATTATCTCAAAGAGGACTGGACGGTGGCGACGGGGAATTATCATTTTGAGGTGCCGGAAGACTCTTATCTGATGCTGGGGGATAATCGGAATGATTCGTGGGACGCACGATACTGGACGAATCCGTATGTGAGAGAGGATAAGATTCTGGGCAAGGCGGCAGTGATCTACTGGCCGGTGCATGATATTGGAAAGCTTGAGTAGGGGAGAAGCAATCGAGGGGGTAGTTTTATGGTTACATTATTGGCGAAGATATTCATTCAGGAGAAGAACGATCAGGCGAAGATTCGTGAAGAATATGGTGTGCTGTGCGGTGTGGTAGGTATTCTGTTCAATGTACTGCTCTTTGCGGGAAAATTTCTTGCGGGCACCATCAGCCATTCCATTGCCATCACGGCAGATGCGGTCAACAACCTGTCGGATGCAGGCTCTTCGATCGTGACGTTGGCAGGCTTCAAGCTGGCAGGCACAAAGCCGGATCCGGAGCATCCGTTCGGGCATGGCAGGATCGAGTATATCTCAGGACTGGTGGTGGCAGCAGCGATTCTTCTGATGGCGTATGAATTGATCCGGGATTCGGTGGGCAAAATCGTACATCCGGAGGAGACAGAGTTCTCCGGACTGATTGTTGTGATTCTGGTGTTGTCGATTCTGGTGAAGCTGTATATGTATTTTTACAATCACACGATCGGGAAAAAGCTTGATTCCGCGGCAATGCAGGCAACAGCCATCGACAGCCTGAGTGACACCTGTGCGACAACGGCAGTTCTTGCGGCAACACTGATCGGACATTTTACCGGACTTCACATCGACGGATGGTGCGGTGTGCTGGTTGGTGTATTCATCCTGTATGCGGGGATCAGCGCGGCGAAGGAGACACTCAATCCGCTGTTGGGACAGCCGCCGGCAGAGGATTTTGTCATGCAGATCGACCGGATTGTCATGTCGCATCCGGAGATCTGCGGGATCCATGATCTGATCGTGCACGATTACGGTCCGGGGCGCAAGATGGTGACGCTGCATGCGGAAGTGCCGGCAGACGGCGATATTCTGGAAGTACATGATGTGATTGACAACGTGGAGAATGAACTGCGGGAGAAGCTGGGGTGTGAGGCGACGATACATATGGACCCGATTGTGACCTCCGATGAGCACGTCAGTGAACTGAAAGCCGCTGTCGTATCGATCACAAAGGGAATAGATGATGTGATTACGATCCATGATTTTAGGGTAGTCAGCGGTCCGACCCATTCCAACCTGATCTTCGATGTGCTGGTGCCGTTCCAGTTCAAGATGAGCGATGAGGAGCTGGTTGCGGCGATCTGCGGAAGAGTCACGGAATGCCTGGGGGATAATTACTACCCGAAGATTAAGGTTGACCATGCCTATGTAAAATAAAACGAAGAAGATTGCGGATGTAAAGGAATTGCCGCAATAAGCAGAGTCCTCTTTGGAGTGATAAGTAATATTACAGGAAGCGCATGATGCAGATTTCGGGTGGAACTGCATATGAAACATTCGTTGGAGAAAAATGTGTGTATTTCTTCCAGCCGGATGACTGCATCTGATTCCGTGTCTCTTCCACGTTTGGACTCTCCCGGAGTGTGTCCGACAAGCCACAGACAATGAGCGGACTTTCTAGTGTCCCTAATGGCACCGCTTCACAGACAATATAAAACCGCGCGAACCGAAACTCGTTGGCATCTGCTATTGAAAATAGGGCAGATGCCAATTCAGACATCGGCTTCGCGCGGTTATGTTTTGTTCGACATAAAGGTGGCATTTATGCCAGCTGTTGTCTGGTGCCAATAAGGGACACACAAAAGTCCTAAAATTGTCTGTTGGCTTGCGGACACAGTCCGTAGAGTGCTCCAAACTTGGAAAGACACGGATCATCGCAGATGCAGTCACCGGCTGGTTAGAAATGCCGCATTTTTTGAACAGAATGTTCCATAGGCATTCCACCCGAAATCGCAGGGGCATGTTTCTCATCATATTACTTATCAAAGTAAAGTACGGTATGCTTATTACGGCAGTTCCTTTTAGCATCTAGTTGTTGGAATCTGATGCAGCTTCGGAAGTAACCGCTGAGCTGTCGGTTTTGGAGGTTGTTTCGGAGCTGCCTGTCTCAGAGCCTTCTGTTTCGGTGTTCTTCATCTCGGAACTTTCTGTCTCAGAGTTCTTCGTCTCAGAGCTTTCTGTCTCGGTATTTTTCATCTCGGTAGCGGTCGTATCCGGAATCTCGGTCGGATCTTCTGTCTCCGGAACAATATCCGGATCTTCGTAGACAACCTCGCCGGTACCGGCACGGAGAAGAAGGCTCTTGGAACCGAGGATATTTACGGTAATGGTATCGCCGTTCTGCACATTGTCCAGACTGGTCGTAATCAGGTTCGATGTCAGGAACGTGGTAGGAACCTTATTGCCGTTTACAAAAATCTTCGTATTCTTGGTAAAGTTCGCACCGTACACCGTCAAGGTATTGTTGCTTGTATTCTTGCGGACAGAGGAGACGGTAACGTCCTCCACATCCATCACAAGGTCGGATGCAGGGTAGCGGTCCTCTCCGCCGTAGGTGTAGCGTTTGCCGTACAGCAGATCGTACTGCAGATCCTCCAGACCGGAAAGATAGGTCTCGGAAGCGGTCTGTGTCTGATGATAACGGAACATGGTTCCCTCATGAATACCTGCCTGATCGGTAATGTGAGCGAGAAGCTGGTAAGCGGTCAGATCAGCATCTTTTTTTGCAAGCCCCATGTTGTTCCAGGTGATGTACTTGGTCTTGAAAATATCACCGGACTTCATATCCGCATCGGTGAGTCCCATCGTTGGAAGATGATCGCCGAAGAACACGATGATGGTGTCCTCTCCGCGGCGGTCAACCGCTGTGATCAGATCTCCGATGAAGTCATCCACTTCATGAATCATGTTGACATAATATTCCCACTGGTTGTTGGAAGCCTCATCTGCGGCGCCGGAAACAAGAATATCCGGATTTTCCAGAAGCTTCTCGGTCGGGTAATCGCCGTGACCTTCCACGGTAATGGTATATACGAAATCGGATTGATTTTCCGTCGCGTTCATAGCTTTTACAGTCTCTTGTACCAGCACATCATCGGTCGGCCAGTTGCCATTCGGCGTGTACTGGGAGATGTTCATGCACTCCTTGCTGGTAAAGGTATCGAATCCCATCATGGAAAAAGCATTGTTGCGGCTGTAGAAAGTAGCGGTATTGTTATGTACGACATGCGTACCATAACCGATCTGGGAGAGATCATCGGCAATACTTTCGCAGTCCGTCTGTTTTAAGATCGTCTTGTAAGGATACTCACCGGTACCGAAATACTGCATGCTCATTCCGGTCAGAACCTCGAACTCCGTATTGGCGGTACCTGCACCCACGACCGGTACGGTAAGGTAACCGGTGGAATAGTTTGCCTCAAGGTTGTGGAAATTCGGAATCGGGTCTTCGGACATATTTAAAAAGTTTACTTCGTAAGGATCACAGAAAGACTCCAGTAAAACACAGATAATATTCGGCTCGCTGCCTGTGGAAACAGTGGTCGGGCTGCTGGCGGAATCAACAAGAGTGTTGATCGCATCAACGGTTTCCTCGGAATAATCCTCCGGTTTATCCATGCCTCTTCCGACAACACTGGTGGAAAAACCGTACACAAAACCGTAATCAGAGTAGCCCTGCGCAATATTTGCAAAATAGGAAGCAAGAATGTTGGAACTCTGTGCTGCCTGTGTGGTAATCGGAAGACCGATTAAAATCAGAGCGGCAATGGAGACCGGACCAAGCACGGTATGGCGCGTTCCCTGATAACGGGGTCCCTTTGCAAAGAGAAGACCAAGAATGACAAAGAAGGCAACCACAACGGACACGACCATGGTTGCCTCCTCCGCTGTAAAATAGTTGGTGTTCTGCATTGCGAACAGATCCGGCAGACATTTTAAGTCTGTGTAGCTGAACGGTGTGACACGGTTTGACAGAATCAGACCGTTGACGGTTCCAAGGAAAATCCACAAACCGCTGATTAAGATACGCATCTGTGTACGATATTTTGTCAGATAGACAAGGGATAGAGATGCAAAGATAATCAGCGCATTATATAAGAATGCAAGCGTGTGATTGCTGATGAAAGTTATAGCGCTCACAAAGTCCCGTCTGGAAATCGTCTCCACGGCAAGAATTAACAGACAGGCTAATAAAAAGTGGAAAATAAGAGAATACTTATTAAGGAAAGCAATCCGTTTATAGTATTTTTCACTGTGTGGCTTCTTCTGCGGAAGAATGCTCTTCAGAGATTGAAGCTTACTGGAAAGCGGTGCAAGCTTTTCTTTTAGAATGTTAAATAATTTTTTCATAGAACCCTCCCAAAATGACTGTAGGCGGTGTGAAACACCGATACGCTCACGCGTGCAATATATGTGGGCAGCCGGGCTGCCGATTCTCCAGTGTAAAACTCCTGTAAAAAGGAAGTAAAGCTAAATTTCGATACTAAGAGAATATAGCGCTAATTGCATCAAAAATCAATCGGGAAGATGTATAAAAAAGGCTTAAGATTTCCTGAATTTCTATAAATTATGAATAAAAAATGAACAAACTATGTCCAAATGAAAAATGTATCACTTTACAAACTTGTCGATTGCGTCGTTTAAGTCCCGGATGGCCTGCTCATCCCCGGTTTCGACGGCGTCGACAAGGCAGTGGCTGATGTGGTCCTCTAAAATGATTTTACCGATATTGTTGATGGCGGAACGCACCGCCGCAATCTGAACAAGCACTTCGCTGCAGTCCCTGTCGTCTTCGATCATCGTGCGGACGGCCTCCATATGTCCGATCGCACGGTTCATGCGGTTTAAGACCGCCTTGGTATTCTCGTGGTGATGCGGATGTGTGTGAGTGGAGCCGTGGGCATGAGTATGAACGGAGCCGCTGGCATGAGTATGAACGGTGTCGTCAGCATGCGTGTGAGTGGTGCCGTCGGTGTGTGCATGGGTGATGCCGTCAACGTGCGTATGAGTGATGCCGTCGGCGTGTATATGTGTATTTGCTGTGGAAGTCTTCTGTGTTTTCATGGGATTCCTCCGATTCGTTGCATTTCATTCAGTGTATCATATTCTCCCGAAAAAAAACAGGTTGTCTTTTTTGTACAATGCTTATATAATAAGGAAAGAATTTGGCAGACAAGGGGGTATATCGGGGATATACCCCTTATTTTACGCGAAAAGCGCAAAGGAAGGAATAGAAAAAGGATGAATTTACTCGACATCATAGGACCTGTGATGGTAGGACCGTCAAGTTCACATACAGCGGGAGCTGTGAAGATCGGCAGAGTCAGCAGAAAGCTTTTAGCGGAGGAGGTTGCGGACGCAAAAATATATTTTCATGGCTCTTTTCTGGCAACGGGCAAGGGACACGGTACGGATAAGGCGATCCTGGCAGGACTGCTCGGGATGCAGGTGGATGATCCGAGAATCCCGGAGAGCTTTACGATGGCAAAGGAGTCTGGGATGAGTTTTACACTGGAGGGGATTGATCTGGGAGATGTACATCCCAACTCGGTCAAGATGAATCTGACCGGAAAATCCGGGCGTACGCTGGAAGTCATTGCGGCGTCGGTAGGCGGCGGACAGATCCGGATCTGCGAGCTGGATGGGCTGACAGCGAATTTCAGCGGGGATTATCCGACCTTGATCGTGCACAACATTGACCAGCCGGGGCATGTGGCTGAGGTGACTTCGATGCTGGCGCACAAGTCGGTAAATATCGCTACGATGCAGCTTTACCGCGAGAGCCGGGGCACCAGGGCGGTTATGGTCATCGAGTGTGACAGAGAGGTGCCGCAAGAGTCGATCGAGTGGCTGGAGCATCTGGAGGGAATTTTAAAGGTTACCTATTTAAGCATGCTCGAAGCATAGAGACATCCGGTGGACAGAAGGATGCAGCGTATGTGACGGGAAGACGGTGCGAGCCGTCTGGATGATAGAAAAACAGAGGGAGGATGACAATGTACCGATCATTGGAGGAACTGTGCCGGATGGAGAAGGAGTCCGGGAAGCCTTTTTGGAAAATTGTGCAGGAGGATGACTGCGTGGAGCAGGGCATCAGCGCAGAGGAGTCGTTTGCACAGATGAGCGGAATGTATCAGGCGATGCAGTCTGCGGATGCACATTACGATGAGACGTTAAAGTCAGCAAGTGGACTGGTCGGAACAGAGGGAACCAGGATGAAGCGGGCGCGGGAGGCGGGAACGCTGCTCTGCGGAGACTTTATCGGAAAAGTGATGGAAAAAGCGCTGAAGACCAGCGAGTCCAATGCCTGCATGAAGCGGATCGTGGCGGCACCGACCGCAGGCTCCTGCGGTGTGGTACCGGCAGTGTTTTTGAGTGTGCAGGAGGAGCGCGGTTTTTCTGAGGAGTGTATGGTGGAAGCCCTGTACGTGGCAGCCGGAATCGGTGGAGTGATTGCAAACCGGGCGTTTCTGGCAGGCGCAGCAGGCGGCTGTCAGGCGGAGATTGGTTCGGCTTCCGCGATGGCGGCAGGTGGTGTGACGTATCTTCTGGGCGGCGGTGCAGATGAGATTGCCAATGCAGCGGCGCTGGCGCTTAAGAATCTGCTTGGACTGGCATGCGATCCGGTGGCGGGACTTGTAGAAGTTCCGTGTGTGAAGCGCAATGTCATGGGAGCCGTGAATGCCATGACTTCTGCAGATATGACGATGGCGGGGATCTTCAGTAAGATTCCGCCGGATGAAGTGATTGACGCGATGCGCAGTATCGGGCGCAGCATGAATGAGGATATCCGTGAGACCGGAAAAGGAGGGCTTGCGGGGACACCGACCGGAGTAGAGATCCGCGACCGGATGGCTGGAACCCTGTAGACAACCGGTTAGTGCCGGAGGACGGCTGACAGATGGGAAGTGGAATGGTAACAGGATTGACAGGATCTGAAGGGGAAGAATCATCCTGTTCCAGAATGGAAGCAGGCGTGGAGAATCGTTGGAGCAAAATACGTGAATTTCTTGCATGCCGCTTTTGACATTATATTCCGTGTCTTTGCCACGTTTGGACAATCCACAGGAGGTGTCCGGCAAACCGCAGACAATGGGCGGACTTTCTGGTGTCCCTAAGGGCACCGCTTCACAGACAATATAAAACCGCGCGAACCGAAACTCGTTGGCATCTG
>ERZ772855.971-NODE-971-length-30008-cov-5.832037_pt1 | contig 30008 bp, 28 predicted proteins | sample MGYA00511900_ERZ772855 | MGnify/ENA primary metagenome ERZ772855 (study PRJEB29015, sample SAMEA2737701) | human gut metagenome | biome: human gut; feature: human-associated habitat; material: faeces | place: China | collected 2012 ... | reverse complement strand
ACAACAACCGCCGAATTAAATTAAAACTAAACGGCCTGAGTCCTGTGCAATACAGAATTCAGACCGTTGGGGCCGCTTAATTCGTTTTTTTGTCTAACTTTTGGGGTTCATATCATTTTTGCATCGTGTTTTTTGTTTCTGATAAAATGGTATCATCACCGATTTCACACAGACGAGGGGGGAAAACTGTGTCCGGTGCAGTGCCAAACAAAGATCCGGCCAGTACGCCATCGTAAGAAGGCCTGCCGGCCGGATATCATACTTCCGGAGATGACCGCGTAAGTGTCTGCCCTTATGCAGCTGCCGTTCAGCTCTCCGGCTGGCCGACCGCTTCAAATTGAGCAGCCTGAGCTGTGTTGGCTTGGACGAGAAACACACAACGATTTTCTTCTTCCACGCTACTGCGGCAATCGGTGGCTTCGAATCCCAGACCGTAGCAGATCAGCTTGCCGGAGTCCACACCTGCTGCAACAAGGCAATCCCGCACGACCTTGGCCCTTACCAGAGAGAGGTGTATGGCCCCTTCGGTGGTTGAGCCATCCACCTTGGCCACACTGCCTGCGACCACATAAGACGATGACGAAGTCCGGATCTGCTCGGCAAGCTCGTTGATCACTGTGCCGGCTGCAGCCTCATCTGCGAACTCGACACTATCAGGGAGAAACGCGATCTGCTCATTTGTGATCTTCACAAATTCGATGCCACCGTCAGCGGCCATGGGAGAAACAGTGTGTCCGAACTCTGTGAGCGCCGGGCCGCTGATCACGTCGCTGTGGAAGGTCAGGGAAGCTTTGGCACGGTTAAAATATTCAGACCAGAAAGCTTTGATTGCTTCCGTCTGCTTCGCACTCAGGGTGGGCTGGCTGCCTGCCGTGTCACCGGCTCCGAACCATTCCACAGAAACCCCTTCCAGATCCGGGATCATGGCAGCCTCTTCCAGTCGATCAACGAGAGCCACAGGATCCTCGTTGACAATATTAATATCCTCCATCGGTAACGCGGCTGCGGTCGAGACACCGCTGTGAAGTATAATGAGCTGTTTATTCTCAGCTGTCCCGGCATTCAAGACTCTCGCAGCGAGACTGACAGATGTCAAGACATCGGTCTCCGGCACCTGCGCCCGGGCCTCCTTCACGATCTCCACAAAAGAGGCTTTCAGCTTGTTGTTTGCCTTATTTTGCTGTATCTCGTTGTTCTTTTTAACATTGAACTTGACCGGCCCATACACCTGCGGCTGTCCGTCCGTGATGATCAGTGCTGCACTGCCGCCGAAAGCCGTGTTTATGTTTTCAGTGAAATCTTCAGGATTTGTCAAAGCGGGGACGCCATCGCCCTGTTCCAACAGTAACACAGTGTCCGTTGGGGCGACAGTGGTACTGTCTCCGTAGGAAGGCACGGTGCTGCAGCCCACCATCAGGCCTGCGGCCAAAGCGGCAGCTGCAAGAACTGCGGTCAGTCGAAACATCTTTTTCATAAGGATTTTCCTTTCTTCTTATCATGTTGCAAAATCGGATATCAGGATGCCAGTGCTTCTTCCTGGGGTGCTTCCTCGGCTGTTTCCTCCAGATGCAGCGCCGGCTGTGCTGGTACGGCATCTGCCTGGGGAGGGATCAGCATCTCTCGGATCTTCGCTTCATCACATGCAAAGGGATCTTCCAGTCCTGCACGGGTCAGTAGGGCCTTGGCCGCTTCGGCGCTTCCGAGTTCGTTGGTCAGGATAATTTTGACAGCCAGCTGAGCGCTTTTGGCTGCGCAGGCCAGGGATTGGAGCTTCACGCAGGCCAGGCGGTAGTCCGCTTCGTCCGCGTTGAAATTCGCCATCGCAAATTCCTTATGACGGATCGCATTGGCAGTCTCTGCCTGCAGATCAAGGAGTTCCAGACGTTCCGCCTCCAGCACAGCCAGACGGTCGTGATGGTTGCATTCCCAGCCAAGGCCAAAGGCGGCGGCGCTTGTGACCAGCGGGACCAGTGCTCGTGCAATCTGACCGATGAAGTACAGCGTCGCGTCACCGTCCACATCTGCGATGTTCATCTTGGCCGTGACGATGCAAAAGACCAGGAACACGAGGTATGCACCCGCTGCCGCAGCCATGAGGAGACAGATCCGCCGTTTATTGGGACGTTTATCGCTCTTCAACAGGTCGCTGTGATTGGCAAGGAGTGAACCGGCAAGCGCAGGGCTGACGTCGAGGACAAGTGCAAGGACCCCGGAGACCGCCCAGGCGAGCTCCACACGTTCGTCAAAAATGTTCTGCGCGTAATAAGCAATCGTAAGGGCATCGATCACCATGAAGAGGATGGTCATCGGCAAAAGTGCATGATGGATCAGAGTGTCCAGCAAGCTGCTCTTCTGACGGCTATTTTTCTTGATGATTTCGATCTGCTGGACCGGATTCTTTTCATTTCCAGTATACATATGCGTTTCCTCCATTCTTATTTTAGGCTTTCAGACGAGCAATCGCAGCTTCGACGGCGTCGAGTTCATGCTGGATCATAGCTTCACTCGACTTCAGATTGTCGATTTGAAGGAGCAGATCGGACCGGAGATTCAAGGCGGTACGGTGGTGACTCTGCCGTGTTTCGACCAGCGAGGAGAGCATACTCTGGTACGCTTTCAATTTCACCATTTCCGTGAAACCTTCCGTCGTTGTCTCGTCCAGATCCAGAGACTTGATAGCTTCCTCTGCCTTTGCAAGCACATCTGAAAAATATTCCGGAGAGGAATAATCTGGATACGCTCCACAAGATGTATAATCGTCAGGATAGGCAAAGAGAAGGTGATGGATTATCGTGTGATGCTCAAAATCTGTCTCCACCTGTTCGCGCCCCTGGGCGGGCATCTGCGGCTTCTTCTTAAAAAGGCTCATGATACCACCTCCTCAATTCCGAGACGTTTGGCATAATCCGCTGCCGAAAAAACTGCAGTAAAGTGCGGGATTTCTTCATCTAGCACCTTGAACTTGCTGGCCTTGCCATAGCGGGTAAGCGCGGCGTTGGCCGTGCAGTAGGCGGTGTTGATCTCGCCTTCTGCCGTCAGCAGTTCACTGCGGATGGAGGCGATCAGCTCACGCCGCTTTCCCTGCGCGGCAGCCCGGCGTGCGCCTGCTTCGCGAGCCGCGCGTCTCGCACCGGTGGTGGAACGCGGCGTGCTGTCGCCGTAGTCAGAGGCATGGGGCATTGCCTTGAATTCAGCAATTTGGGGGCCAAGGCTCTTGTTCAGCCATGCCACCTGCGCAGCTTCCAGCGTCTGAAGTTCACGGCGGACGTGCTCATAATATCCGCCACTGAGGGTGTTCTTTTCACCCTTCATCCGGAAATCGGTTTTGTGCATGAGTGCATCCGCAGTGCCGCGCAGACGCATGAACCGATCCGCCTTCCAGATGGGCACCTCATGATACTTGCTTTTTCGGTTGTTCGAATAGATCAGCATAGTCTCAACTCCTTTTCTTTTGTTTTGTCCGTTGGCCCTTCGGCTGAGATAATTTTATCAGATTTCATGTTTCAGGTGTTTCACAGAGAGGTCTTTCCTGAAAGTAACCTGCGGTTTTTGTGAAAGAAGCCTTGCTGTCATGCCCTGCGGATGCTATACTGGTCAAAACGGCGCAAAATGCACCGGAAGTCATTCATTCGCAGAGGTTCCGGTTTGGAACATGGAGGAACGTTTATGATGACAAAGCCCTCTTTGAAAGAAGAATGCCGCCTGAAGGTAATGGATGAAAAATGCTTATCTGGCCCCTTCCGGATTTCACTGGGCGGCCTGTATGCACGAAAGATGCGGGACAGGATGACCACGGCTCTTGCAAAGCAGGCGGGACGGCCTGAAGAGAGAGATACCGATAAAAAGAACAACCAGCACCGCATCCTATGCGCAATACTGCCGGCGGAGTATCGCCTGATGCCCGACGGAACGGATCTCGCCAACCTGAAGGAAGCTTCCATCAGCCGTTTTTTTATCTGCGCAGAGAATCCCAACACAGGAAAGCTCTACTCCGAACGTCAGTACGAGGCCGTAGGGAACAACCTGATCGATCTTGCCCGGAAAGCGGGATTCAGGACCGGTGAGTTCACCTTGCTTCCTCACATCCGTGGGCAGCTGCAGATCATGCTGGCAGAGCTGACAGAAAACGAGCGAAGAGATTTTTCGGGAGACGTGATGACGCTGCTGGAACGGCTCAAAAAGAAATCAAAAGAATACCCCGACCTGGCCAGCCACTCCGAGGGTCTGAAAAAACTGGGCACACTGGAGGAGCAGCTGGCCTACCTGACCGTGATCGCACTCACCTGGTCCTGCTGGAGTTGGAATAACGACGCTCTGACAAAAGACCTCGTTTTCCTTCTCCTTACCCCCAAAAAGGAAGGCACAGAGATCCAGGCCATTGAGGCATGGAAAGAAAAGCGGCTAGCAGAAGACAACGACCGCTCTGCCAAGCTGCTGGAGCAGTGCAGAGACGCGTTCAGGCAGAAGGATTTCTTCACCTGCGGTGAAGCCGCAGAAGGCATTCTTGCGCTGCGGTTCGCGCCGGACCTTGTCCGGGGCGAAGCATATTACATGCTGTCTGTCTGCTACGCAGGACACGGGTACAAGAGATCCGGCACTCTGCTGAGTCCGAAGGAGCTGATGCTCCGCGCTTACAAATTCGGTTATGCCAGGGCGCGGGAGGTCCTGCTGAACAAATACGGGTTCGATGCAGCGCCGCTTCTTCTGCGTCCGCGTGCCAAAGCACTGCACGGAACAGCAAGAGTGGTCTCCAACTGCATCAACCAGTACACAAAAACCGTCTTGCAGTCTGCACCGGATACACTGCGGAAAGAAGCAGATGATGCATTGAAAAAGAAAGAAGCTGCAGAAAAGTGGGTGTACTGTGCACCCGGAAAAAAAGCCCTTCAGGATTCTGTGGACTTCAGACAGGAGACCCGCTACCTGTTGTTTGATGATGACCAGGAAAAGAATTTCCATGATCTGTTATGTCTTCTGGACCGGATCGCCGCTGTGGAGCGCAGCAATCCGGTCAGCCCGGAGCAGTCTACCCGGCACTGGAGCGGAACTGCGATCTATCTGCGAGCCTCGGAGGATCGTTATGCCGCGCTGGTCGATACAGCTATGAAGCGTCTTGGTCAGTTCGTTGTCAAGGTATTCCTCATCGACGATGAAAAATGGGCAGCACAGGCCCTCCTCACCCGGCATCCGATCTACGAGCTGATCCAGTGCGTGTCCGGCAAGGAACTGAAGCGCGGCCCGTTTGTCATCAATTTCACGGTGATCTGTGACAGGAATGCCGCGCTTGCCAGCCGCCTGCTGCGCGAAGCATACTGGCTCAGTACTTTTTCTTACCCCGGACTTACGGTAAAGTTCCATCTGCTGTCGCCCGTTGCGCAGGAGATCAAAAATACAATGCGGCTGGAGTTTCCCGCCATGTTTGAAGCACTTCCGGATGCCGACATGACTTCCCATGTGACGTTTCTGGCAGAGGATCTCACGCTTCCGGCGCTTTCAGATTATCGGCTCGCAGGATATGTTGACAAGATCGAAGCGATGCCGAACTCGTTCAATTATTATGTAATCGACGCAGGCAATGACATCTCAAGCCTCAACCTTGCAATCCGGCTGCGGGAGTGGAATGTGCGGAGTTGTGTCGCAGGGCGTACACCTCTTCAGAACGGCAGCCAACCGCGCATTGCCTTCTACTGCAAAGATCCGGACATCGCATATCTCGCGGAGAATATGGTCGTCCAGACCGTAGATCATGGTAGCAGTTGGTATAACAATTACAACCTGATTTCTTTCGGCCTTCTCACAGACAGCTACTCCTGGGATGCCATGGATGGCGGCTACTGGGAACGAGTGGCAGAATCCGTGCATCTGCAGTATTGCGGGATTGCCTGGAATGCAGCGGATGACGTAAAGAATGAAAATCTGGTGGACTACTATGCCAGAATGTACAACCGGGATTCCTCCATGGCTGCCGCCTTGTATCTGCCCTACCAGATGTTCCAGATCGGAACAGCCAATGCGGAACACATTATGTCTGATGCACCACTCGGCACCGTCGGCTCAGAGGACGCAAACGCAAAGCTTGCCCATGACATGGGAGATCAGTTCCGTGAAGCCATCGGGGAAAACGGCAAAGTCCTTATCCCGGAGCTTGTCTGCATCGAACATGCACGCTGGATCCGGTGGGCTTATTCTCGCGGCTGGAGAGCCGCACCGCCGGAGCAGGTGCTCTTCTATATGGAAGAAGGAAACCCCAAGCAGCAGCTGTACATTGCGCGGCTCCACGGCTGCCTGTGCGCATCGCAGGAACTGGCCGTGCTGGCAGAGCAGATGAAACAGGCGCTGACGCCAGATGACGGAAAACAGCCCCACAAGAACGACTGGAAGCGCTTTGCTGCATCCCGGGAAAAAGACACCGTCAAGCTGAACAATACCGACCGTGCCACCACGATTGGCTGGATCTATACGCCGAAGGACTTTGCCGAGTTCGACCGCTCTCATGTTCTCGCAAGCGCGGAACTTATCGAAGCACGCTGGATCGAGCATGAACCTCCGGCCCCTGTGCAGGAGGCGCTGAACGGCATCTGACAGCCGGAAGGCTCCACCCTCTCCTTTGGAAAAGCAAAAGCAGGCCCCGCTTATGCACAGTGGTGGCCTGCTTTTCTCTGTTCGTGCGGCAGTGCGGGAAATCTGCGGGTTTCTGGCCGGGCCCGAAATACCGCTCTCCGGATGGCCGGATCCGTCAGACGACCCGATAGGTGTCCGAAAAATCCCGGCCGGAAATGACATAGAGATCCTCCGGATCCGTGATGTTGATATACCCGCCTGCGTCCACATTCCATTCTTCTCCCCACTGCACGATGTGGATGGCCTCCGAAAGAAACACAAAGCGCTGCGGACCGCCCATGGGCTTGTACAGATCAGGCTGACCCGGTATAGCCGTGTATTTTCTCCGGAACGTACTGTCGCCGATGATCCACTGATTAAGGTGGGCATGACAGTCGGCCACAGGGCTGCCTGACGCATCCGCCTTGGTGGCGATCCAGTCCGGATGGCCGGATGCGTCGGTTGAAACCACCGCCTCTTTCTCTTTCACAGCCGCACCGCCGGCATCCACAGACCACGAAATGACCTGTTTCCCCGGCACGCCCGGACAGGCAAGGATGCGCGCAGTCTTTTCCGCTGTGCAGACCGGTGCGCCGCTATTCAGCAGCTCTTGGACATAGACCTTCAGATCGGTGATTTTTTTATATGCAGGCATTTTCCTTTTTCCCCTTTGTTATCGCAAAAAAGATCTGATCAGCACCCACAACATGATGATCACGATGCCGATCGGCATGACCGCGTTGATCCATGCCCAGGTGTTGTTGGCAATAGCTGCGGCGATGCACTGCCTGTAGCGCACGCAGCTTATAAGCACCAGCACCGCTCCTGCAGCCAGCCAACCGAGAAGAAACCGCTTGATGACAGTCCAGACGGTAACATCCTGATAATACATGACAAATTCCTCCTTCTTGCATTTACCATCTTCTGAAGCCCCTGGACAGGCTCAGGATCAGACATAGGATCTCCGCTACAACGGCCAGGATGATGATCGCCGATGCCAGCAATTCCGACACCCACATCGCGATCACAGCGGTGATGATATTGAAGTTGATGATCACAAAGATTGCCGCAGCAATGGAGATCGCTGACAGGATCAGGGTGGTTATTGTAACTGCGGAAATACCGGTGTCCGCGCCAAAGCCGCGTTCGGAACCAAAGATATCATTTTCATTTTTCATTTGCAATTCTTCCTTTTTCTCTGCTCTGGTTCCATTATAGCATGCCCTTATTTTCAGAGCTGCTTTTTTTGCACTGATTCTGAAAGTAAAAGCAGGATCTTCTTCAGGCTGGACAGTGAACCGGTATCAGGCGTGAAGTGCAGCTCTTGTCAGGGATGCTCCCTTTGATGACAGGAACCGTGCAGAAGAAACCAGATAGATGTACTCATTCGCAGCAGTCTTTACCGCAAACTGATCCGGGATCTGCCCCAGAAACCCCTGTCGCGGAAAAAGGTCGGCAGCACGGACTCTCAGTCGCTCCTGCGTTGCGATCGCCCAGTTGACTGTTTTGCGGGGAGTGAAGATCAGAGCCGGCGGTTTGCCGACATTCGGCACCGGGTAGCTGTAGAGATAGGTTCCCCATAAAGTCTGGGACAGTTCTTCTGTGACTGCCGGCTGATCATGCCCCGACAGCACAACATTGGAAAAACTCAGGGCCGCGCCTTCCGTGGATTCTTTTGCATTCCGGGAGATATAGATCAGTTCGATCCGTCCCTGCCGTTTCATACTAAACAAATAACGGAGAAGCACATCTTCCGGTACGAACTCCAGTTCATCCACGATCACACGGATCCGGTTGACCTTTTTCAGGGCGGCCGCCAGTTCTTCTTTCAGGTATTCGTTCATCAGGGCCTGTTCTGCGGATGTCGTATAGAGCGCCTGCAGTGGGATGCCCTTCTGTGTTCCGCTCTGAAGATCGTATTTGGTATCGGCGTCAGGATCTGCCACAGCGTCAAATACAGAACTGAGCTTCTCACAGATGCGCCGCAGACAGATGCCTGCCTCGTGGTTTGCCAGGATCACGTCAGTGACCATGTTGTTCAGCCCCAGTGTAAGCGCATATCCGGCGATTCGATCATCGTCTTCCAGAAGCAGTGCGGACAGTGCCGGCAGAGACACCGGATACTTCATGGCAACAATATTCAACGCTGCAGAGGCATATTGCAGGATCCGATCGATCATGGTGTGATATCCCAGCAGCTCCGCTGCACGATGGATAAAGTGAAGGAGTTTCTCTTTTCCCAATCCATAGAAGGGCTGGTACTTCCGTTCAAGCGAATCCGAAATGGCGATCTGTTCCTCCGCTCCTGCGCACATCCCGCGAATCCGGCCAAACAGTTCCGGGTGGCACGACAGAAGGATCGTCGGCATATCCTTCCGGCATAGATATTCCAGAACCAGGTCGGTGATGAGTGACAGGTTCGAAGCAAGATATCCGGAAATCAGCAGATCTCCCTGGATCCGGTGGAAAAAGGTCGTATGGCTCACGCTGCCGGTCATAACGCCTCTGGTTTCATTCAGTCGGTCGCACTCGCGCAGGACCATTCCTTTGTTGCTCTCAAACATACTGCTCGTCTCCTTTGTTTATCAGTGATACCGCGGCATCCGGAAAAAGAACGGTGCCTCATTTTTCAGGCTGACGATTGCTTCGCCCAATCCCAGCGACAGGATATCGTTATCCTCAACTGTGTGGCCTTCCCGCTGCGTGTGGATATTGCTTTGCTGGCTTGAAAAAGACAGGTTCTGGTAGTTCGCACCGAACCGGTTCATCAAAAAGCAACGCGTGTCATAGTCTGCATTGTGGAAAGCGACGATGTTCTGGAACGATGACAGGACACGTTTGGCTCCGATCTCTTCATAGATATCTGCCAGGCTGGAAAAATTCTGAAGTCCGCACAGGATCTTTACGCCCTGCGAACGCCCAAAATTCAACCCATCAGAGAAATGCGTCAATTTAGGCAGCAACAGCATTTCGTCCCAGATGAAATAGACGTTGTTTCTGGCTGTATTCCGGCCTCCCAGCGCATTGGCGAGCGCACTGTCCATCAGCAGGCCATACATGGGCGCAAGGGTCTTGCCGCGGCGGAGGTCATACTCAACGAATACAACCTTCCGGTCTGCAGCATCCACGACTTCCCGCATGGAAAACTCCCTGCCCGGATCATGCTTTGCAAAGGGGCCAATGAACAATTCCCGGAGGACTGTGCCGATGTAGCTGCTGACACCCTGCGTCTGGTTATTGGTACCGGCAATATAACTGATGCAGTTCCGGTAGTCCTTCATATAGTCCAGTTCAAAGACGGCCTTCAGTTCCGCATTCGTACTTGCCGTGACAAACCGGATGAACGCCTCATTGTTCAGCATCTCCGGTTCCGACATCCAGTACCGGCGCATGAAATAGATCAGCAATCCGGCCACGATCTGCTCAGCCATGGCAGGGAAGATGGGCTGCGACTCGCTCTGCATCCCGGAAAAAAGCTGCTTTGTTTTTTCCAGCGCATCGGAATCCGAATCCGACGTATACACCAACCGGCCATTGCCGGCGCGGGGCATGATCTCCGCAAAAAGATTGTGGCAGCCGGTCAGGCCGGCATACTCGCTGCCCGCACCGACCACAATGCAATCCTTCTTCGGGATGCGGTCGCTGAACTCCCGGTAATAATCGCCCTTGGTATCAAAGATGATGATCTTGTCGCCTTTTTCCTGGCTGACAAGGAGCTGCCTGGTGATCATGTTCAGCAGATTGGTTTTGCCGCCGCCCGGCTCCGCAAGGGTGAGGAACCCGTAGGACAGCATGTCTTTGCTGATCCCGATCCGTTTTCTGGTGGAGGGATCTTCAAACGTCACAAACGGATGCTGTGCCGCTTCGGCGGTCCATACCGGGACAGGTGTTTCCCGGATCGTCTGTCCGATCAGCGTTCTCGTATAAACTCCCGCATTCCGGTTCTGATTTGCCGCAGTACTTTCCGCGAGGCGGTTTCCAAATTCGTATGCCATTATGATGCTCCTTTCTCACAGGTCCAGATCTCCACCCAGACCTACATCTTCGTCACAGCCTTCGCTGTTGCTCACGCCGACATCTGTGCCGGCATCCACGCCTGTGTTCACCGAGGTCTGCTCTGTCTGTTCATTCACGGCACCTGCAGAGGCCTGTTCTACCGGTCCGCCGGTATTCAAGTTGTCGTTCACAGCACCGATCTTGTTTTCTGCATTGTTTTCCATGGCTGCTTTGTACTCCTCCACCGCCGTCAGATAGCGTTCGGCCGCTTCACCGGATGTCCGCAGCGCTTCTTCCTTGCTCATGTTCGGGTCGTTCATGGCGTGCACATAGTACTCGTTGACCGCATTGCGAAGAAACTGGTCATATTCTTCGACTGTCATCGGTGTATATTGGAAACTCATATTCTGTTGCTCCTTTCCCGTGGATAACGACCTTGTCGTGACAGGCTGCAGAGCTTGCCGACTCTGTACCATTTCGTTCTTGACAGCCTGTTCTGTTCTGGCATCCACAGACTTGTGGGTGCCATAATACTGGTTCATCAGCACCTGGTTTAGGTCTTTTACAAAGTCCGGATTCTGAAAACGCTGGATCGCTTCCGCCTCCATCACGGAATAGCCATTCGCCTGCAGCGTTTTTTCGTAGGCCTCAAACGATGGTTCCATGCCGTACTTTGCTGTGAGTTCCTGCACGATGCGGCTTGCTTCCTCTTCTGACCACCGGAAAGCATCCCGTTCTGTGGCCTGAAAGTAATAGATGTAGTAGCCGTTGGATGTTTCGCCTGTAAGGTACTGGCTTCCAAAGTCCAGGTTGTTTCCCTGCTGGACCATACTTATCGTGAAGTCGTTGGCGCGATATTCTGCCGCAAGCTGTGGATCCGCATTCCGGATCGTGCCGTCAATGATCTGGTCCTGATAGCAGTGCACATTCTCGTGGAGCACTGTGACCAGGCTCTGTATATTGTAGTCATTGATCGTATGCTGCAGCGTTTTGCCCTGATACGTCGCCGTCCGGGTTCCGTTCACCGCCAGATCACGGTTCACGGAAATGACGCCTTTTTCAGCATAGCCGTCGGTCCTGGACGGCATATTTTCAAACCGGACCTTCGGGCTTCCCACCTCACCTCTCGCTGCGGCGTCCCGGTTTACGGTTTCCTGCAGCAGATCCAGCTTCTGGCTTTCGCTGAGGCTGCGGTATACGCTCTCGCGGTACATCGCATAAAGGTTTCCATCGCTCAGGTTCCCGTACTGGGTCGGATGCGCTCCATAGTCGCTCACCTGGATCACCTCCGCGTCCGCCAAATCCGGCGTTCTGCCTTGTCGCGGTCACCGGTCAGATACTCCGCAAGCACCTCCATTGCTCCGAGAAAATCCGGGCTGTGCCAGAGTGCCAGGAGCATGGGAACGGAGTATCCGTCGATGCTGATCTCTGTCAACGGTTCTCCGGCTGCCCACTGCTCCAGATTCTTCTGCAGTAGATCCGGGCAGTGCTGCACCGCCTCCTGCACCTGCTTTTTTGCGGCGTCCTCGCTCAGAAAATATTCCTGGCTGATCCGTTCAGCCAGCTTTGCCTGTAATTCTGCGGTCATTGTTCTGTTCTCCTTTCGGGTTGGTTTCTTGCATCATCATACCGTATGTTCTTCTTTCAGCCGCTTCTTATTCCGTGTCTTCGTGAAGGTCCCTGAAAGAAAGCATGAAACTGGCATAACGAAAAAAGCGTCCGCTCATTCTCAGGCAAATGAGTGGACGCTTCGTATTTTTATAACAGAATCAGGATTTTTCCGGATGGTGCATTCACATTTTCAGAAGTCCGTGTTATTATAAATGTACCCCGGCTGATTTTATGGGCACGAACGGGCCGGCGGTTCTGCCGGTGCATTGCAAGGAATGCAGGAGGAGCTTAGATGAAGTACATCAAGCTGTTTATCGCGTCTTCCATCATCGAATTCGCGCAGGAGCGGGCAAGCCTGAGCGATTTCATCCGCTCGCTGAACGATATTTACGTCCCACGCGGCATCTATTTTCAACTCACCATCTGCGAGGACCTTTCCAATGCGGTGGCAAAGGACCGGAAGCAGGCGGAGTACAACCAGACCATCCGGGAAGCACAGTATTTCTACATCCTCTTCGGCAGAGGCTCTGACCGGGCAGACGATGCCATCTACACGATCGAGGAATTTGATACGGCACTGGATCAGTTCCGAAAAGCCGGTGCTCCTAAGATTTACACCTACTTCCGGCAGCTGCCAGAGGGGGAATCTGCCAGCAAGAACATCCGTGATTTCATGAACCGTCTGGATCAGGAGATCGGGCATTATTATTCCACCTTCTGCAATGTGGACACGCTCAAACTGAATATGCTGCTGGAACTGACCCGCGATCAGACCGTAGGCGGCACAGTGAAGGTCGAGGACGGCATGGCATCCCTGGACGGCCACAAGATGTTCTCCGTGGCAGACATCCCGCTTTACAGTAAAAATGAGACGGTCCAGAAGCTTCTGGCACAGAAGGCCCAGCTGGAAGACGAGATGGGCAAACTGGCACTGGAGTATGCAAAGAACCCAGCGGGAGATGCCATGCAGCGCCTGCTGGCAAACAGTGAGCAGCGGAACAAAATTGCAGAGCAGCTCCACACGCTGGAAATGGATGTCCTGCAGCTGTTCCGTCAGTCCACGGAAAAACGCCAGCTGGGCCAGTCCTTGAACTGGCGCGAGCGGGACGCCCTGCAGATGATCGACATGGGCAACTACGAGGCTGCCAGAACTCTGCTGGAAGATCAGACGTGGAAAAAGGAGATCCGCCAGGCGGAGGAAATCATTGAAATCAAAAAAGATGCGATCCTGGAATATATCTCCGGTCAGAAAACGCTGATCGACACCTATAAGGCCGAGGGCAATACGGCGGAGAATGCTCGAAAGGTCATCGCTGTCTATGAGGACATCACCGCATTGGCAGCGAAACACCACATGGAGCCAGACGTGCTGTATGACTACGCCTCTTTCCTGTATAATCAGCGCCAATATCAGAAATCTCTTGAGATCGCACAGCGGCTGGAGCACTGGTATGCGCTGGAGCCGGATACCAGCGCGGTACGGCGGGCAAAGTTATACAACCTGATAGGATTGGATTATTCCGCACAAAATGATTTTCTGACAGCAAAGAAAGCGTATCAGGAGGTATTAAAAATATACCGGGATCTCGCCGGGAAAGATTCTGATGTCTATCAGCTTAATCTGGCAAACAGCTGCAACAATCTGGCAATTCTTTTCTTCGATATCGGCTCTTTCAAGGAAGCCGAAAAATTATACCGGGAGGCATTGAAGATTCACCGTGACCTCGCCGAGAAGAGTTCTGATGCCTATCTGCCTTATTTGGCAAACAGCTGCAACAATCTGGCAGACCTTTTCTGTAATACCGGTTCTTTCAAGGAAGCCGAAGAACTGTGCCGAGAGGCATTGAAGATTTGCAGCGACCTTGCCGAGAAGAATTCTGATGCCTATCTGCCTTATTTGGCGCGAAGCTGCAATAATCTGGCATATCTTCTCTCTGATATTGACTCATTCAAGGAGGCGGAAGAACTGTATCGGGAGGCATTAAAAATACGCCGGAATCTGGCCGAGGAAAATCCAAAAGTCTACCTGCCGAAGTTACAGCTGGTCTGCGACAATCTGACAGCCCTTCTGGAAAAAACAGGCCGCAGAGAAGAAGCAGACAGTCTGAGGCGCGAAGTGGCAGAATTTTACCAGAAGCAGCTTGCACAACAGTGATCCGCCCTGAAACGCAGAAGCAAACCAAAAATAGGCGTCCTGTCTGCTGAACAGGTTCACAAAAAGTAGACAACAGACAAAAAGCCTCCCTGTGCAGGATCATAAACCTGCACGGGGAGGCTTTGCTATGCCCGGAAAGCTGAGCTGAAAACGCGCTTATTTTATTATTTCATGCCGTTCCGGAACTTGTTTCATGGAGACCCGGAACTGCGTCTTCTGGGGGTCGATGCACGTCACGACCACCTTTACAACGTCGCCTTCCTGCACAAAGTCGTGGATATCGGACACATAGCAGTCGGCGATATCTGAGATGAACAGTGCTCCGTTCACAACAGTGCCCTTGTGGCGGACGCCGATCTCCACAAAGGCAGACTTGGCGATTATGCCGACGATCTTACCATAATAGACCTGCCCTTCCTCAAGGTCCTCAAACGGAATGATCCGAGCCGGTATGGAATCCGCCACAGGTGCGGCGGTCGGGCGCAGAAAATCGCTCCAGGTATCGACTGCGTCGTTCATGATAGCAGTCAGCGTGCGGCCAAGCATCCCGCTCTGGAAGCACTCCCTGCCGCACAAATAAACCCCGCGCGACCGGCACTTCATGGCATAGTTGCTCAGCACATAAGTCCCATTGGCAGCAAGGGTAAACATCGGCAGCGCAGGAGCTGCCAGAACCGCCTTGCTGTTCAGCCCGAAATGCTCCGCCTCATAGCGGATCTCATAAGCGACCATGTTCAGATAATTCAGATCCGGATCTGCAAACGCACCCTCGTTGCGGGCTTTTACGCTGATGAACAAAGACCGGTCTGCGCTGGTGCAGAGAACATCGATCTCATTCCGGATCTCGGAGCCTACCGAATGACGGAAGGAAAGGCCGTTTTCCACATCATCAAAGCCACAGTCCAGCAGAGCGGTATAATACACATAGGCTTCTGCCAGATTGCCGGCTTTTTCCATGATATGCCGCATTTCCTGGCTGGCAAGCCGGAACGTACAGGTTTTCGGGTCACTGTAGACAACATCATAGATCCCGCCCAATTCCGTGAGCCGCTGCAGGATCGTCTTATGCCCCTTGAGGTACGCCGGATTATCATCTGCCAGCGAAACCGTACAGTGGAGGCCGGATACCTGCAGGGTCTTATGGTTATAATTCAGGCTGAAGGTCATGGTCTGCGGATCAAATCCATCGCAGAGGGACTGCAGCGCCGCCTGGAACTGCGCAGCATCCGTGATGCCGGGCCGGACTGAAAAAAGGATCGTCCGTGCCGAACCATAGACCGAATCAAACGAGATATCCCGGATATACTGGAGCTGCACCATCTGCTGCAGCACCGGGAAGAGCTTTTGTGCCACAGCCTGCTGTGTCCGGATCGTGACTTCCCCGCCTTCTCCGGCAAAGGGAAAGGTATACGTCCGGTCATCCGGCAGAGCGATCCGTTTGTCAGGAAGCGTGTCCCAGTACATACTGTTCTGCAGGAAGAGATCCCACAGCGGCTGGTAAATGTTCTCCAGGCCTGTGATCCGGGAGGATTCCACGCCGATGGTGTCTGCGCCGTTGATGGAGAACATCTGCTCCACCGTAAAGCCCTGCTTCGGGAACGGGTACTCCAGTTCCTCTGCACGGGAAATATTCAAGAAGGTGCCACCGCAGTTGTAGAACACCCCGCAGCCCTGCGTATCCGCATACTCCATCGCGGCAGCTGTCAGGAGCGGATCCGCTCCACTGACATCAATGTACGCCGGAGCTGCCGAAAACAGCATGCTCATTTCATCGACAAGTGCCTTGCGCTCCAGCAGCGGAACAAACACGAGATCCTCGCGTTCCTCGTCTGCGGTGCCGCACAGTTCATTGGGTACAAAGATGGAGTATTCAAATTCCGTTTCCTGCAGGTAATGGGAAACATAGCGTTTCAGGTTTGCAAGCACTGTATCGATCTGAGCAAGCTCCATTGCGGTACGGGCAATCCCCACAAACGTGACCGCCGCAGGATCCATCTGCTGGATCGATGCAATGTTGTCCGTTGTTTTGGAGGAAAGCAGTTTAAGAACCACCGGACGGAACTGATGGGTCAGGGCATAAGGAATGCCCCGGCACAGGATCCGGTCCTGTTCCTTGTAATCCTTCCGGGAAACGTATTCAATGAGCGATCCCATCTCTGCCTGCAAATTATCCAGGATAGAGGTCAGCACCGCAGCGTGCACACCGTCATCGGCCCGGATCTGGTCATACAGTTTTTTCCACGACCGACGATAAAGGGAAATCGCGCTTCTTTTGTGGATCCGCAGTTCAGACACTGCAAGAGACAGCTGTTTGAACGACTCATATGCAGAAAGGGGAAAGCTTGCATTGTCCGCGAGCAGATCCTGGATCGTTTTCAGCAGGCTGTCCACCGTGCTGGTGTGTGCTTCTGCATTTTCTCTGCATTTCTGATGGAGCAGCAGTGTCATCTGATCCAGCGGGTCGAGTCCGGGGTCGGATACCGTGCCGGATTCTGCCGCCTGCCAGATCTCCTGTGTGATAGAGGAAACTCCGGTGTGATCTACCGGCAGCAAGCAGGTATGCCACTTCTGCGCAGAACTGTGGGTGGTATTGCCGTCCCGGTAAATCAAGGTCTGATCCTGCAGCTGCCGGTATCCGGCAAAGATCTTGCTGAATACCCAGCGGTCGTGTTCCACCGATGCCAGCCGGTCGATGAGAGCCGGCTCCTTTGCGATGCGTGCAGAAAACTCTTTGGCCGCCTGCTTCAGGTCGCTGCAGGAAATGCCGCAGCAGAGGAGCTTTGCCTTGATGTGGATGGCTGCCTCCATGTTGGACACATAGGTATACTTATCATGGTAAAAATCGTGGAGCACGCTGTTGGCGGAATACCGGCTGTCCGCCGAGCGAATGTAGGAACTGTGGAGGTTAAGGCCGATTTTTTCCAGTTCCTCCGAAAACTCTGCCCCATCGGCATCGAAACCAAATGGAATCAGCTCGGCCTGTTCTGTGGACGGCATCGTCAGCCCAGGCTTCTTTTTTCTCTGCACATAGGCGATCAACACCGGCTCATCGCGTCCGCAGCTGCCAAACGCCCGTGCAAGCTCGGCATTTTTCTCATCGGTTCCGGTTGAAATGATGACATACCGATAATCGCTGTGTTCCCCGGCAAGCTGCTGCATTCCCTCTGCTGTCAGCTGTGCTTTCTCAAAAGAAAGCGTGCACCGGTTATCCTCCATCTCACTTTCAGAGACCCGCTTGTTCATGCAGGAGATTGCCGAAAAATGTGGCAGATAGGGTACCTTCTGAAGGAGCGTGTCCACGCACTGCGACGGGTTGGAACTTGCCAGCGTGATATGAAGCGCTGTGTCGAGAAGCTGCCCGTTCGTTGCGACTGTCGGCAGGATATCATCCAGGATCCGCTGGCCATAACCGATCAGAAGAACTTTCAGCTCTCCTGCGTCATCCCGGTAAGGATAAAGGGGATGACGGTCCAAAAAGCTGAAAAGTGATAGCCTGAACCCGGTAAAACTTTTCATATATCCAACTCCTTTTTACATTTTGAGATTCACGCCCTGAGTTTATGGTTTTATCATATCACACCTGCCGGACTGTAACAAGGAAAATCTCAATGTTTCCTGCATACAGTCCCGATGATCTTCCCTTTGAATTTTCCCCCTTGGCACACAAAACCCACTATTTGTTTTGTATCAGGATGAAAAAAGCCAGACCTTTCACGCCCAAGGAAAGGTTCGGCTTTTCTCTATGAGCCACTTTCATTCCCAACTTTCAGGTAAAATCTGTTTTTTTGCACCGGTGAAAGAAAACCATCTGATATCTTTATGCCAGACAAAAGAGACCAGACCGCACTGCAGCCTGGAGTTCTCAGGAAAAGGAAAGGAGAGTTCGACCATGAGCAACTGCAACCTCATCATGTTCCGGGCGAGCGGCAGAAGCGCTCCGGCAGACAGACAGGCGGAAGATCCCCAATCGGTCTCTGTTCAGGATAAGGCTTGCTTGTACGACAGGGTCATCCCATTCGGGGAGATTGCAACGCTTTTAAAAGCACGGGAGGATCAAGGCAATGGCAAAACGTAAGACCCGATCTTTGAACATCCCGGCAAAGTACCCGGACAGAGCCGACCGCATGATCCTGGGCGATGGTTGCATCTTCAGTACAGACTGCCGGAAAACCGGACTGAATAACAATATCCTTGTCGTGGGCGGCAGCGGCTCCGGCAAAACGGTTTCGATCGTGGAACCATTCCTTCTGGAATCCTTTTCGCGCTCGATCGTCTGTTCTGTTACAAAGCGCGGGATCGTGAACAAATTCATCCCGCTGCTGCAAAACCGGGGGTATAAGATTCTGGATCTTGATTTTGTCCATCCATCGCGTGGAAATGTCTGCTTTGATCCGCTGGACTATATCAACAGCTTTGCCGATATTTCGTTCCTGTCCCAGAGCATCATATCCGGAACAAGAAGAAACCATAATCCGGACCCCTATTGGGATGAATCGGCAGCTTCCCTTCTCAACGCTCTGATTGCCGAGACACTGATGCTGAAAGATGACCCGACATTTGCGGATGTACTGGAAACGATCGATTCCCTTTCCATTTCCTCACGCTATGATGAACTGGTCACAACCGATCTGGACGAAAAGTTCAAGTTTCTGGAATCAAAAGATCCGCTCAATTACGCTTCTTCCAACTGGCGGACTTTCAGCAATCTGCCTGTCAAAACAGCGGGCTGCGTGTTCAGCACGCTGCATTCCATTATAGATTCGACTTTTACCCCTGAACTGCGTGTGATGCTCCGGATGCGGAAAAGGCTCCGATTTGAGCAGCTGGCCAATGAAAAGACAGCGCTTTTTATCACATCCAGCCCCGTCAATCCCAGCATTAACAGTTTTATCAGCCTGTTCTATGCCCAACTGTTCAAGGAACTGTTCGATTACGCAGAAAACCAGCCGGACGGAAAACTGCCCGTTCCCGTCCACCTGATTGCAGATGATTTCGCTACCGGCTGTCCTGTTCCGCTATTTGACCAGTACATTTCGATCCTGCGTGAAAAGCAGATCTCAGTCACCCTTCTCATCCAGTCGGAAACGCAGCTGGCTTCTCTTTACGGAGATGGCCCGGCAACTACGATCAGAAACAATTGTGATACCTATGTCTACATGGGCAGTAACGACCTGGCAACCGCACAGAATATCAGTGTCCGCGCCAATGTTCCGCTGAAGGATATTCTGGAGATGCCCATTGGCAGCCAGATCCTGTTCCGGCACGGTTCCAAACCGCATTACGGACAGCGTTACAATACGTTTGCGAACGCGGAATATCAGAATGTCCTCCGGGAATACGAGAAACGTGTCGCAAAAGAATTCAGATTTCGGCAGAGAGTCCGTTCCGGGCAGAAAGCAAATCCGGAAAATGATGATGCAAACCGCCGGCACACTGCGTTTTTGCAGGAAATCTTCATCCGTATTCCATCAGAAAAATCGTTCGTTGGCAGCGTTTCGGCCGAGGAGCCAGATCTGTTGGCACAGCTTTTTGAAGAATAAAAAAGGAGGATCCTTATGACAGGAATCAAACGATCAAGCAAACAAATCCTGCCGATGGTCATCGGCAGCACACTGGTCCTGGGTCTGATCTGGCTGAACACTTTCATTCATCAGAACAGTTTCAGCGACAGTTATGGAGATTTTTCGTTCCTCATAGAAATTATCCCGGCCATCAGCCTTGCAACCCTGTTAAATACACTTGTGATGTTCCGGCCAGCCGTGTGGCAGTCTACATACAGCACAGCGGACTGTGCGCAGGATGCGGCATGGGGCGCGATTGCCATGATGGCTCTGCTTTTTTGCGAGATTAGGGGCCAAGGCAACGTTTCCTTTTTCTCGTATTCCAGTGTCGCGCTCGGAAGCTTCACATTCCCCAAACGATATATCTACGATTTTTGGGTCATCATCTGGTTCCCGATCCAGGTAGATGCCATTCTGCGGGCGATGAAACATGAGGACTTCAGTCGGGATGCCCAGCAAAACGGTTTCACCTCGCTTTTTGTCATGACGCTTGAAGAACTTCTGTTTTTTCAGGCAATGCCGAATATCTGGCAGTTCGATCTTCTGCTCCTCAATACGTTCACACTGGCTGTTGCAGTGTGGAAATATGTACCAACCGAATATGCCGAAAAATCCATCCTGCATGTTGGGCTGTATGCAATTATCCGAACGCTATGCCTGCCCCTGCAGCTGAAGCTTCCGGTGGAGGGTGATACCATCTGTATGCTCTCCAGTAACTGGGAGGCACTGAAAGTAGCGGTCCGTGAAATCGCAACGCATGCCGCGTTCTTTGGTACATCGGACTTTTTGAAAGTTTCCGCTGATGCACATTACTGGCTGGCAGACAATCGCACACCCGTGCTGCAGCTTCTGTACTATGGCGGCTGGGCTGCCGTGATCGGTCTGACTCTGGTTCTGGTTGGCTTCATCTGGGTGCTTGTAAAGCTGGTTGACTTCCGGAATGCCCGCGTCCATAAAGAATGGTCTGTATACGCTACCGCAGCAGGGATGCTTTCTTACCGTGCCGTGTGCGGGATGTTGTACGGTTTTGGCGCTCCCTGGCCGGTCACTCTGCCTTTTCTCGGCAGGAACAGCCTGCTGGATCTGCCGGTCTTTGCCCTCATACTGTGGGGTGCATGGGAGAACATCCAGATTTCCAGACACCAGCATCTGGAAGATACGTTCGTTCCAGCTGAAACACTTCTTGACGCAGGCGATCAGTTGCATTGTCAGGTCCACAATCCAGATGGCACCCCCTGCACTACGGACTATCTATTTGACGAACCGGTTCTTGTTTCAGGCAAAGAAGGTGAGCTTTCGTGTACTGCCGATGAATACGCTCTGCCGGAAAAGTCATTCACAGTCTTTACAACGACAGTTGATTCCCGCACGATCCGGTTCATCCTGGAACACGAACCCGATGAATGGGTGCTCCCGGATTCGTCCACAAACGAACTTCAGCAACGGGTCCGACAGCGGTACAGTGCGTATCATGCCCCTGTTTCGATGGAAGGCGTACATACAGATGAATACATGGAGGAACCATACGATGAAGATCCTGAAACTGTTTAAAAAATATTTTTGCCTTACAGCCGTCAGCATTGCACTGCTTGGCCTGGTGCTTGCCGGGTGGAAATTCAGCCTTCAGGCGGCCAGACAGGCGCAGAAAGTGAATTCGATCAATGCGTGGATACAATTTGACACTGCATTGGAACAGATGTTGTCCGCCTGAAGCATCTTGTCGGTCTGCGAAATGTAAGTGTCACAAACCGGCTCTTATTTCAGTTCAGAAGTTACTTTCCGTATCCTGATACAGCGAGTTCGTTTTGACCTCGGCGGCGCTGCCCGCAAAGGCGCGAGCGGCGGCTGGACGCTGGAAACGCTCCGGAACATGGCCTTGGAGCAGAACTTTGCCTGTGCCGTGGTCTTTCTGGGCGGCGGCAGCAGCGTCGGGGAAATTCTGGAAAATGCAGATCTCTCCCAGTGCGGCTATGTGAAAGAGATCCAGGAAAGCCGATATGTCTCTGCCCCGGATGGCGGGTACGAACTTTACTGCATCGTCCCGGCCTACGGTGCCACGCTGGCCGTCAATGAATGGGTGTGCAATGAGGGCAACGGCTTTGTGGGCGAGACCGGGCAGGTGCTCTACCGCAGCGACGAGGCAGACCCCATCCTGCTTTTCTGCAATGTCAGTGATATCATCCCCAGCACCGAAGTCGTCATCACGACCCGGCAGGGAGATGTTCTGGACTGGAACCCCTGCCTTTCCCTTCAGGACGGCACGGTGAACACCCCGTGGAACCTCGGTGGCGGCGTATGGGACCTGACGAGATACGAAAAAGAGCCTTTTGAGGGTTGATGGTCTGCGTTGGCCCGGGGCGAAGACGGGCAGGCACTCAGCCTGAACCTGCTTTTTGAAAGGTCCGGCAACGAGCTTTATTACAGCTATGGCCCGGGCAACCGTGCGCCGATTGCAGAGTACAGCGGCAGCTGGCTGATTCTGGACGGCGAAGGCGGTGCATGGGATACGCCCCGGCAGATCAAATTTACCCTTTTCAGCCGAACCGATGGCGCAGCAGATCTGTCAGGTATTTTCGAGGTCACGCGCCGGTCGGACGGTCGGCTGGAAATGACCCATCTGGATGGCGACCCGCTTCTGTCCGGCCCGACTTCCGGAACGCTGCTTCTGGATCCTGAGAGCTGAGACAGTCTGAGCCGGATCCCGGACCATGGAGGAATGATATGATGAAACACACAAAAAAGATCACCATCCTGCACTCCAACGATATGCACGGCGATTTTCTGGCCGAACAGCTGGATGACAAACTGGTAGGCGGCGTGTCGATGCTTTCGGGCTATGTGGAAAAGGTGCGCAGCGAAGAAAAAATGTTCTCTATGCCATTGCAGGCGATATGTTCCGCGGCTCGGTCATCGATTCGGAATACAAGGGGCTTTCCACGATCGAGATCATGAACGCCCTCGCCCCGGATATCGTCACCATCGGCAACCATGAGGTGGATTACGGTGTCGCGCATCTGCTTTTCATCGAAAAGCTGGCGCGATTCCCCATCATCAACGCCAACCTCTACATCAAGCACACCCAGACGCGGCTGTTCACGCCGTATAAGATTTTACAGATAGATGGGATGAACATCCTTTTCATCGGCATCATCACACAAGACGTGATCAACCAGACAAAATCCGAATCCCTCATCGGCTCCTTTGTAGATACGGCAGCCGCAGCGGTGGAAGTGGGCAAGATCTGCAACGCCCACAACAGCATCGACATTGATTTTACGGTCCTGCTCACTCACATCGGCTTTGAAGAGGATCGGCGGCTTGCCAGCCAGCTGGACCCGGCCTGGGGTGTGGACCTCATCATCGGCGGGCATTCCCACACCTTTTTGGAACAGGCATGGGAAGAAAACGGCATTGTAATTACACAGACCGGGACCGGGACGGATCAGATTGGCCGGTTCGACATCGTAGTGGACACCGACAACAACTGCATCGACTCCTACACATGGAAGTCCGTTCCCATCATCGACAAAAACTGTCCTCGGAACCCGGTGATGGAACAGGTCATTGCACAATTCTCCTGTCAGGTAGATGAAAAGTATAATCACATCGTGGCGCGGTTCCGCCGGGAACTGACCCACCCGGAGCGCAATCAGGAAACGGAGCTGGGCGACCTGCTGGCCGATATCTTTACCCAGAGCCTTGGCGTGGATGTCATGCTGCTGGGTTCCGGCAGCATCCGGGCCGAAAGGCTGGGACCTGTTGTGACCTACAGAAACCTGACCGAGGCGTTCCCCTACGATGACGGCGTGTATCTGTTCAAGGTCACCGGCAGACAGCTGCGGCATATGCTGCGTTTTATGCTGCGGGAAGAATCTTTCGCGGGCCACACTGAGTTTTACCAGATCCCGGCAGCGCTCCGCCTGCGGTACAGCCGCAGCAACCATGATTTTGAGTCGCTGACCTACAAGGGTGAGGAAGTAACAGACGAGAGAATTTTCACCGTCGGGATGCAGAATTTCCACTTCCAAAACATCACCAGCTTCTTCGATGTCACTCGGGAGGAAATCGCCCGCCTGCAAAAGCCCCGTACCATTGCAACCTCCTGTCAGGATGTGCTTATAGAATACTTTCAGGAGTACGAGTGGCTGGATCACTGGCTGGATGGCCGGATTACCGTAACACCATAACAGGAAAGGGCGGATCCTATGAAACGATCCTTACGGAGGCAGCGGAAAATGGCATTTCTCGCTTCGCTGCTGGGAATAACACTTGCGATGCCGGGGTGCACCAGAACGCCCAAAGCATCTTCAGTTCCCATCACTGAGGTACAGAAGATCAGCTTTTCGCAACAAGGGATGGCACGCGCTGCAATCACCAACCGGATCATCCGCCGTACCGATCAAGGTGCAGAGATCGTGCTGGAACTCTGGGACGGTGAGGAGCCGGATTCTGTGTATCCTACAGATGCATCGGTCCTGCAAGAGGCCAGAGAACTTCTTGAGACCTACGATGTCGGCAGCTGGAACGGTTTCAAAGGCAGCAACCGTGCGGTGCTGGATGGTGAAAGCTTCGGTTTCTACGTTGAATTTACAGATGGCTCTACGATCTCGGCGTATGGGACCAATTCGTTCCCACCGCATTATCGGGAAGTATACAGTGCCCTGTGGGATCTGACTGCTCCTGCGCAGGAAGCCTATGAACTGGAACACCCGGAGGAATCGTCCACTCTCTGAGTGCGAAGAATCGTGTTGAATCAGGAAAGGCGGCCTGCATCCAACGGATGCAGTTCACGGGTTTGGGTGTTCCCAACAAGTATTTTGCAACGCAAAATAAGCAGATGTATATACGTCTGCACTGCTTGCGGGTACTATGAAGCCTCTCAAACTGCCCTCCAATTTTGAAGATTATTTTGCAAGCCAGACCGTCCGTTTTCAAGTTTAACTTGAAGCGGACGGTTATTTTTGTGCAAAACGAAATGCACGCAGCTAAAGCAAGTTGCACGCAAAAGCGGAGGCGATACCTCCGGTTTTTTGTGTCTAAACCGGAGGTGCGACCTCCTGAAAATTCAACGAGATTTCTGCTATGATAAAAGCGATCCAGTGGTTAGCCGGAACTAAAGCTTCCGGTTTTTGCCCATAAAAGCCGAAAAAAGGCCTCAAAACCGGAACGAATACTTCCTGTTCAGTAGCCAAAGGATACTGTATACTTATTCCATGGACCTTGAAAACCGCATGACCGTCTGCATGGAATACCCGGCGAAGACCCCGCAAGGGTGAGCCGGAAAACGCCGCTGGAAAGGGGCAGGAACACCATGCAGAGAGAACGGCGTAAGAACAATGATATTCTATTTCATTTCAGAAAGGATGATTTGCCTATGACAAAACTGAGCCAACTTAAAATTGACCCGGAGTTCCAGAATCAAATCAACCCTCCGTCGTTTGAGGAAACCCACCAACTGGAAATGAACATCCTCAAGGAGGAACGTGTACTGAATCCGATCATCACGTGGAACGGCTATATTGTGGATGGACATACACGCTATCAAATTCTTCGGAAATATCCATTTATTCCATTTGAAGTCATCGAAAAAGAATTTTCCAGCCGCTATGAAGCACTCGCATGGATCTGTAAAAATCAGCTTGGGCGGCGAAACCTGACCCCAGAACAGAAAAAGTTCCTGATCGGAAAGCAGGCAGAAGCGGAAAAGCAAATCAAATCGTTTCACGGCAATCAGTATACTTTGGCATCTGAAAGTGGTCTGGTTCAAAATGAACCAGACCGCACAAAGCACGGTTCACGGTCGAAGGTCGCTGCGGAACATGGAACATCCGAAAGTTATGTTTACCGTGCAGAGCAATTTGCAAGAGGTGTGGAAGCAGTACCCGGAGCGCAGGAAGAAATCCTGAGCGGAAAGATCCGGGCAACCGACCGTGAAATTTCCTCGATTGCAAAGGTTCCAAAGGAAAAGCGTCCCGAAGTTGTGGCAGAGCTTCGTAAGCCTAAAGCCAAACGGGATTCCAGTATCACGGATTCGTATTCTTCGCCTTCAAAGGGCAATGAGTTTATAACGACCTTCAAGCAAGACATTCAGGGGCATAAGAAAGGACTCAACAAGGAAGAAAAGCAGAATCTCAAGGATGCCGTCAAGAGCATCTATTCACCTCGCCGTTTGGCAGATGGCGAAGCCATGATGTGTGAGATTCAGGGCGCGCAGGAGGATTTTGTCCGGCGGTGGGAAATGTGTTTTCGTGAATACCCCGATATTCTTACCGAACCGAAGAACAATGAGAAGCTGCTGATTTTCATTGACCGTGCCAGCCGGTATCTTCAGATGGTAAAAAATCGTCTGAACAATGATGGAAATCCGAACTCTCAAATGGTCTAACATTAATTCGGATGTAAAAACGGAGGTGAATGCCATTTCAGATTATTTGAAACCCAATATGCCGCTGCCGCAGTATCTGCCCTATGCCCGCTTTCTGCTGGACACAGACCTGAGCCACACGGCAAAGCTGCTCTATACCCTGCAGCTTGACAGGGCAACCCTTTCTCAAAAGAACAACTGGGTGGATGCACAGGGTCGCATTTATGTGGTCTATCCGCTTTCCAGTCTTGCAAAAGATTTAGGATATAGTATTTCCAGCATAACACGTTCTTTTACCGAACTGGAAAATGCACAGCTCGTAGAACGTGTCCGCAACGGCTTTTCCAAACCCAGACGCATTCTGCTCAAGGTTCCGCATACTACGCAAAATTGCGCTGTCACAGTATGCAAAAGTGCCGAGCATGACTGTGCAGAAACGAACAGCATGATTGCGCAAAAATGCACACCTAACCAACGTAATAAGAACAACCTGAAAGATAACCACCTGATAAAAACAACAGATGCTTATTTGACCTTTGGAGAATATCAGAATGTCTTTTTGACGGAAAAAGAGTACAAGCGACTCAAGGCTGACTTTTCCGGGCTGGACAGCCTGATCGAACAGCTTTCGGCTGATATCCAGTCTACCGGCAAAAAGTATGCCGACCATGCCGCCACCCTGCGTATCTGGGCGAAACGGCAAAAGTCAGAACAGAAGCAAGCACCGGGTATCCCAGACTACACATTCACGGAAGGAGAAAGCCTATAAAGATGATCAAGAAAATTTTAGAACAGTCCGTTTCCAGTATTCCCGAAAATGCCGAAGATTATTATGGCATGGATGGATTGCTGTACTGCGGAAAATGTCACACCCCAAAAGAAGCGTTCTTTTCAAAAGGCGTCGCTCTGATGGGCAAGAACAAGCACCCCATTGAATGCAGCTGCCAACGCATCGAGAGGGCAAAGCAGGAAGCCCTTATCAGCCAGCAAAAGCACAGCGACCTTGTGCGGCGGCTGAAAGCTGAGTGGTTTTCTGACCCGGCAATGCTGCTCAACTGGACCTTTGAAAACGACAATGGCCGCAGCCCGCAGATGCACCATGCACATCGCTATGTGGAGCAGTGGCAGACCATGCGTTCAGAGAACCTTGGGCTGCTTCTCTGGGGCAGTGTGGGCACCGGCAAGAGTTTCCTTGCCGGGTGCATTGCGAACGCTCTGATGGAGCAGGAAGTGCCTGTGCGTACGACGAACTTCGCCCGAATCCTGAACGAGTTGAACGGCAGCTTTTCCGGACGAAATGATATTGTGGACAAGCTCTGCCGCTATCCCCTGCTTATCATTGACGATTTCGGCATGGAACGTGGCACCGAATACGCACTGGAACAGATCTACAACATCGTGGACAGCCGATACCGCAGCCGGAAGCCGCTGATCGTCACCACCAACCTGACGCTGGACGAGATACGGCACCCACAGGATACCACCCATGCCCGCATCTATGACCGCCTGCTGGAAATGTGTGTTCCGGTTTCCTGCATTGGGGTCAGTTTGCGGAAGGAGAACGCACTGGAAAAACTGGAACGCTTAAAAATTTTAATCGGATAGATCAGAAACATTTCTGAAGGAATCCGCAGGACGTCCTAAGTTCTGCTACAAGGAAATGGAGTTGCCTATTGAATAATTTTCATCGTATAGAAAACAATCCCACCCCTTCGGAATGCTCTACGCCCATACTCGATGAATGGAGCGCATTCGCAACCTTTCTAGCCGATGTGATTGAGAAGTACGCATCGGTCTTGGAAATAGACAACGCCGTATCCTCAACCAACAACGAAAATCGACAAGATACTGTTGATACCGCTCTTGCAGCATGATATAATATTCTTGTAATATTTGTCCCAACACAGTGGTAAGGTCTCCCCTTCCACTGTATTACATACACGGAACGAGGTGCTTAAAATGAATCGACCAGACGACTCTCCTAAAAATTCCATCCTCATTTACACCACGGAAGACGGTCTGACCAAAATCGATACTACCTTTGACGGTGACACTGTCTGGCTTTCCATTGATCAGATGGCTGAGTTGTTCCAACGTGACAAATCCACAATTTCCCGTCACATCAAAAACATTTTTGCAGAGGGTGAGCTTGAACGAGATTCAGTTGTTGCAAAATTTGCAACAACTGCCGCAGACGGAAAGACCTATCAGGTTGAGTTCTACAATCTTGATGTTATCATTTCCGTTGGTTATCGCGTCAAATCCAAACGAGGCACACAGTTCCGTATCTGGGCAACTGGCATTTTGAAAGAATATATGCGCAAGGGATTTGCGCTGGATGACGAACGCCTGAAAAATCTGGGCGGCGGTGGATATTTCAAAGAGCTGTTAGAACGCATCCGTGACATCCGTGCTTCCGAAAAAGTGTTTTATCGTCAGGTTCTGGAGATCTACGCCACCAGCATCGACTACGACCCCAAGGCAGAAATTTCGGTTCAGTTCTTCAAAAAAGTGCAGAACAAGATTCATTATGCCATCCACGGACAGACTGCCGCAGAAGTCATTTACAACCGTGCCGATGCCGAAAAAGAATTTATGGGACTGACCACTTTTGCTGGAAATCAGCCCACTTTACGAGAAGCTACTATTGCCAAAAACTATCTGAACGAGAAAGAGCTTCGCGCTATGGGGCAGTTGGTTTCCGGTTATCTGGATTTTGCTGAGCGTCAGGCAGAACGTGAACAGCCCATGACCATGCAGGATTGGGCAAACCACCTTGACCGTATTCTGACTATGAGCGGCGAGCAGCTGCTTGTTGGCAATGGCAGTGTGACCCACAAGCAGGCAGTGGACAAAGCTACTACCGAATATCGGAAATATAAGGCTAAAACCCTCAGCGATGTGGAGCAGGATTATCTGGATTCCATTAAGTTTCTGGAGCAGAAAGCAGGCAAGAAATAACCGTTTCGTGAGGTTTTTATGTCACAGGAAAAGACAAAGGTTTACATTTACACCCGTGTTTCCACGACCATGCAGATTGATGGATACTCGCTGGATGCACAGAAAGCCCGCATGAAAGCCTATGCAGACTTCAATGACTACCAGATCGTCGGTGAATACGAGGATGCAGGCAAATCGGGCAAATCCATTGAAGGCCGTGCTTCTTTCTGCCGGATGATGGAGGACATCAAATCCGGCAAGGATGGTGTTGCCTATGTGCTGGTGTTCAAGCTCTCCCGTTTTGGCCGCAACGCTGCCGATGTACTGTCTACCTTGCAGGTAATGCAGGATTTTGGTGTGAACCTGATTTGCGTGGAGGACGGCATTGATTCTTCTAAAGACGCTGGCAAGCTGATGATTTCCGTTTTGTCTGCTGTCGCTGAGATCGAGCGTGAGAACATCCGTGTCCAAACTATGGAAGGTCGTATCCAGAAAGCAAGGGAAGGTCGCTGGAACGGCGGTTTTGCGCCTTATGGCTATCGTTTGGTTGACGGTGTGCTGCAAATCAATGAGGATGAAGCCCCTGCCATTCGCACGATTTTTGAGCAATATGTAAACACCGACACAGGTGCAAATGGTCTTTCCAAATATCTGGAGACCCACGGCTTTCAGAAACTTGCTCGTCAAAATGGCACCTCTCCCCTTTTCAGCGCAACATTGATTCGGGCCATCCTGAAGAACCCCGTCTACTGCGGAAAAATCGCCTTTGGTCGCCGCAAAC
>ERZ772855.967-NODE-967-length-30080-cov-4.214555_pt1 | contig 30080 bp, 21 predicted proteins | sample MGYA00511900_ERZ772855 | MGnify/ENA primary metagenome ERZ772855 (study PRJEB29015, sample SAMEA2737701) | human gut metagenome | biome: human gut; feature: human-associated habitat; material: faeces | place: China | collected 2012 ... | reverse complement strand
AAATATATTATAACATATAGAATATGAATTTAAAGTGACTTTAAAAAATAAAGTTTAGTAAATATAATTAAGTCTAAAAATTAAGAATAAATTTTTTCGTTAAATTTAAAAAAATTGTCAAAAAGGTTTGACAATTTCAGTTTGTTAATACATAATATAGAATGATGATAATAAACGATGAGATGAATTTGATAAGTTACGAAGGAGGAAATTTAATGTACGTATTTAATAAAATAACAGTAACTCCACAACTACCAGAAAGAATTAATAAATTGTCTGAAATTGCAGGCAACCTATGGTGGGCTTGGAATACAGATTTCTTAAAATTGTTTAAGATAATTGATGGTGATTTATGGGAGACTGTTGGAAAGAATCCAGTAAAGTTTTTAAAACTTGTTTCACAGGAGAGATTGGAAAATGTAGCCGAAAATCCAGAATTTTTGAAGGAATATGATAAAATTGCAAATGATTTTTATGACTACATGAATAGTAAATCAACATGGTTTAAGAAAAATTATCCAGATAATAAGAATGATTTGATTGCATATTTTTCAGCAGAATATGGATTAGACCAAATTTTACCAATATATTCTGGTGGACTTGGAATTTTGTCAGGAGACCATTTAAAGTCAGCAAGTGATTTAGGTATACCACTTGTGGCTGTTGGATTATTATATAAAAAAGGATTTTTCCATCAAATTATAAATGGTTATGGACAACAATATGAAGAAGATAGAGAAAATGATATAGATACTCTACCAATATATCCTGTAAAAGATGTAGAAGGTAAAGATTTATTGGTGTATGTAAATATGCCTAAAAAAAGAGTTTATCTAAAAGTTTGGCAAGTTAATGTTGGAAGAGTTAAATTGTATTTAATGGATTCTGACATAGATGCAAACATTCCTGAATATAGAGGTATAACAGCTCATTTATATGGTGGAAACCAAGAAATGAGAATCCAACAAGAAATTGTTCTTGGAATGGCTGGAACAAGTCTTCTAAAAACTTTAGGATTAAATCCTACTGTATATCATATGAATGAAGGACATTCAGCTTTCTTAATATTAGAATTAATGAAGAATATCATTAAAGAAAAACAAATAAGTTTCGATATGGCAGAGGAGATTGTAGCTGCAAAAACAGTATTTACAACTCATACACCAGTTCCAGCAGGAAATGATATATTCCCATTATCTTTAGTTGAAACTTATTTTAAAGATTATTGGAATAGATTTTCTATTACCAAAGAAGAATTTTTCAGATTAGGAATGAAACCTAATGCAGATTTATCTAATACCGGATTTAACATGGGAATTCTTGCACTAAAATTCTCTGGAAAGAAGAATGGAGTAAGTAAATTACATGGTGCAGTTTCTAGAGAATTATTTGGAGAGGTATGGCCAAATATAGCTCCAAATGAGGCTCCAATAGATTATGTAACAAATGGAATTCACACTTGTACATGGCTTGCACCAAATTTAAAGCGATTATTTAATGAATATTTAAAACCATATTGGCAAGATGATATCAAGAATGATGCAACCTGGCAGAAGATTGCAGACATTCCAGATCAAGAATTATGGAATGCTCATATGGAAAGAAAAGTTAAGCTTTTAAAATTGGTAAAAGAAAATATAACAAATAGATTAAAAAGAGAAGGATATCGTTATAGTGATATAAATGATATCACATCAAAATTAGATCCAAATGCTTTAACAATAGGATTTTCAAGAAGATTTGCTACATATAAGAGAGCTACTTTAATATTCAAAGATTTAGAGAGAATAACACAAATATTAAATGAGGCTGGAAAACCAGTTCAAATAATATTTGCAGGAAAGGCACATCCATCAGATAACGGAGGAAAAGATTTAATAAGATACATTCACGAATTATCTATGAAGCCTCAATTTAAAGGTAAGATTTTCTTACTTGAAAACTACAACATAGGTATATCTAAATATTTAGTAAGTGGTGTTGATGTATGGCTAAATACTCCAAGAAGACCAATGGAAGCATCTGGTACATCTGGACAAAAGGCAGCTGTAAATGGCGTTATAAACTTTAGCGTGCTTGATGGCTGGTGGGCAGAAGGATACAACCAGAAAAATGGTTGGACAATAGGAACTAATGCCGAATATTCTTCTTATGAAGAACAAGATAATGCTGATAGCGAGAGCATTTACCAAACATTAGAAAATAAAATAATTCCAACATTCTTCGATAAAGATGAAAACGGAATATCAAAGAGATGGATGGAAATAATGAAACAATCTATAATGTCGAATGCCGGAAGATACAGCACTGCTAGAATGCTTATAGATTATACAAATAAATTCTATATGCCACTTTGTAATTTGTACAACAAATATTACACAGATTTATCATCAGTTGCAGAATTTAATAGTTGGAAAAACAATTTATATTCGAACTGGAATGATATAACAATAAAACAAGAAAAGGGTAACTTAGATAATATCACAGTAGATGCTGGAAACAACATTACAGTTAGATGTAAAGTATATCTACCAAACATTGATAAAAACTCTATAGAAGCACAAGTTTACTATGGACAAATAATGGAAAATGGTATAGTTGATAAAATTCAAATAATACCTATGAATTTAATAGGCAGTGATGATGAAAAGAAAGAATATGAGTATGAAGCAACAGTTGAACTTACAACTGGCGGAAATTATGGTTATACATTTAGAGTAATGCCTAAAAATGAAATGTTATTAGACCCAGCAAACTTGGATTTAGTAAAATGGATAACAAAATAATTAGACCAAAAGAAAAGCCTTGACGCACAAGGCTTTTTGTAATATAATGGTTACATAATTTTAAAGAGAAAATGCAAAGTTTTGTAAATATAAGAACTTTGCTTTTTAGAAAGGGTTGTTAAATATGGCAGACATAAAAGAATTAATGCAAGTACGTAGAGATAAAATGCAAAAGCTAATAGATAATGGTGTAAACGTACATCCAGAGAGATATGAGAGAACACATCAAATTAAAGAAGCAAGGGAATTACCAGATGGAACAAAAGATGTTTCGATTGCTGGAAGAGTAATGTCTAAGAGAAAATTAGGAAAAATAAGTTTCTTAGATCTAAGGGATTTAGAGGGGCATCTTCAACTAGTTATTAAAAAAGAAGATTTAGGAGAAGATGTATATAAATTCTTACACGAAACAGTTGATATTGGTGATTTCATTGGAGTAAAAGGAGAAATATTTACAACTCAAGCTGGAGAAAAATCACTTCAAGTTTATGAATACACATTCTTGGGAAAGGCAATACGTCCACTTCCAGAAAAATTCCATGGTTTAACAGACCAAGATGCAGTATATAGAGAGAGACATCTTGATTTAATCATGAACGATGATGCTAAAAAGAGATTTGTATTAAGAACAAAGTTTATCAGACTAATGAGAGAGTTCTTAGATACACATGAATTTTTAGAGGTAGACACACCAGTTCTTCAAAATACAGCTTCTGGAGCAACAGCAAAACCATTCATAACACACCACAATGCATTAGACATGGACGTATATTTAAGAATATCTCCAGAATTAACATTGAAAAAACTTATAATTGGTGGATTTTCAAATGTGTATGAAATTGCAAGAGACTTCAGAAATGAGGGAATGGATGCAAACCATTTACAAGACTTCACAATGGTCGAAGGATACAGCGCTTATTGGTGCTACAGAGATAATATGAAATTCTTAAGAGAAATGATTATATACATATTATCAAAATTATTCGATGGAAACTTAAACATCAAAATTGGAGAACAAGAAATTGACTTTGGTGGAGAATGGCAAGTAGTATCATTCAGAGATTTAATACTTAAAGACTGTGGAATAGATATTGACAAATTCGAAACAGCAGAAAGCTTACTTGCAGAAATAAAAGCAAAAGGAATAAAACTAGAGGCAGACAACTTAGAACAATTAGGAAGAGGAAATTTAATAGATACATTATACAAAAAAGTAAGTAGACCAAACATAATAAACCCAACATATCTAATTGAACACCCAATAGATTTATCTCCACTTGCTAGAAGCAATGATGAAAATCCAAAATTGACAGACAGATTCCAATTAGTAGTAAATGGGCAAGAAATAATAAATGGATATTCAGAGCTTGTAGACTGTGACGAACAAGAAAAAAGATTTATAGAGCAAGCTGAATTAAAGGCTAATGGCGACGAAGAAGCTATGAGTATAGATACAGAATATATAAGAGCTATGCAATATGGTATGCCACCAATTTCTGGTTGGGGACTTGGAATAGATAGATTCTTACAATTCTTAACAAACAGTGATAACATAAGAGATGTAGTTCTATACCCATTAATGAAACCAAGAGCAGCAGAAGAAAGTGAAGACTAATAACAAAAATCGCCCAAAGGGGATGCACCTTTTTGGGCGATTTTTCCTTTGCAAGAACAATTTAATTTTGAAAAATTTCGGTACGGCGCTCTTGGTCGGAGCCTTTGGGCTCCTCAAAAGGCGAGCTTGACCTTATTTTTCAAAATTTAAAATTGTTTTTGTAAATCTTAAAAAATCTGCTACTAAAGGCTGTCTATTTTGTGGGCGATTTTTATTGACTATGGCTATATGATGTAGTAGAATGAAAATGAAAAATGTTTGAAAAAACATTTTAGAGTTTAATAACTTTATCATGAAATGGAGGATTATTTTATGATTTCAAAAGAACGGAGATTCTATGTAGACATAATGGCTGTGCATCCAGAGGTAACTGGCTCATGCAATTTGGTTATCGTAAAGCAGCCAGACAACAGCACAGTCAAATTTGTTGTTGACTGTGGTCTTTTCCAGGAAAGGCAGTACAGCAAGAATAATGAAGTTTTGCCTTTTAATCCTGCTAATATTGATTTTTGCATGGTTACTCATAATCATGTAGATCATACTGGTCGTTTACCTTTTTTGGTAAATAAGGGGTATGATAAGGAAATTTATATGAGTAAAACCACCGCAAAACTTTTGCCGTTGGCATTGGAGGACAGCTACCGAGTTCTGAAAGATGTTGCAAAACGGCAGAACCATCCGAGTTTGTATAACGAAGGAGATGTAACTCAAACAATTAAGCTTGTCCATGGTTGCGATTACGAGGAAACCATTCAAATTCGTCCTAATATTAAGGCGACCTTTTTTAGGAATGGTCATCTTATGGGGGCTACAAGCATTTTGGTGCAAATTGCAAGTGATGGGTATGAAAACATTAACTTGTTTTTCACGGGAGACTATAATAACAAGAATATGTTTTTTGATGTTCCTGAGCTGCCAAAATGGGTTGTGGAGTTGCCCTTAACAGTTATTCAAGAGTCAACGTATGGAAATATGGAATCCAGCGAGATTACTAAGTGCTTTGCCGAAAACGTGCTTAAAAGCATCAATAAAGGAGGCACTGTGGTTGCACCTGTATTTTCTCTTGGACGAGCGCAAGAAATCTTGTATGAGATTAAATGCATGCAAGAAAATTGTCAGCTGAGTGTTAAAGTTCCTATTTTTCTTGATGGAAAGCTTACAATTAGATATACGAACATGTATATTAAAGATGGGCTGGATATTAAGGAAGAAATGTGGAATTTCTTGCCGGAAAACTTAACTTTTGTCGATAGAACAAGTAGGGCGGAAATACTGGAAAGTGAGGAAGCAAAAATTATTTTGACTTCTTCTGGTATGGGCTCATATGGACCTGCACAGGTGTATATTCCGGAGTATTTAACCAGGGAAAATGCCTTAATTCACTTTACTGGTTATACTGCAGAAGGTACTCTGGGAGCAAGGCTTAAAGAAGCTGAGGTAGGAACTCCTGTGCAAATTGGAGGAACTCTTGTAAAGAAAAGGGCACAGGTGGAATATACTACTGAATACTCTGCACATGCAAAAGCTGATGAGATGATTGAGTTTCTCAAGAAGTTCAAAAAACTTAAGCTGGTACTTGTGAACCACGGAGAGTCTAATACAAAGCAAATTTTTGCAGAAAGGATTATCAATGAAGTAGATACAGATAGAGTTGGTATTTTAGGATGTGGCTATTTCTTCCGTGTGAATCATGATGGACTTGTAAAGAGCATGTCTACCAAGTTTGAATAAAATAATTCGTAAAAATGCTAAGGCTCCCAGTATGGGAGCCTTAGTTGTTAATATATAAACAAATGTTACTATTTACAGTTTGAACTGAGTTGCAAATGTTATAAAAATAAATTTATTATAAATAGTGCAAACTACACTTATTGCAAATAAAGTGGGTGTGATTCGTAAAAAACAAATCAAAAATATTATGTAAATTGTTGAAAAATGGGTCTTTGCGTGATATAATGTAAGAAGTTCGAATACACACAAAGTTCTGAAGTACACTATATTCAGAACACAATTTGCAAAGGAGTATAATACAAATGAAAAAAGTATTTGTCTTGAGGACTGAGTCGTTGTTGGCCTCAAAAAATCCTACTTTGAGGTTTGGTGATGACAATACTATTGTTATCCCTATGGCGATTTTGCAGAATCTTTATCGGTACAATGGTGTGCCTGAAAAGAAAAGTTTGGCAAGCCAGCTGATTGAGTACATTGACAACATCCCGCAGAAGGATTTGCTTTCTGAAAAAGGTTTTGAACAGAGTAACGGTAGCCGTCTGCGAGTTGTGGATAACGGTCCTATTTCTGCGGAGATTGCAAACCTTGCGGACTTTTCTCGGCTTGACCACAGAGTTTATCAGGTTTGCAAAGACCTGATGGCAAAGAATGAGAAAGTTATTCTGATTTCCAAAAACCCGAACATTCGGTTGAAGGGCAATCAGCTGGGCATTACCACAGAGCTGTTTAAGGATGAAATCTTCCCCAAGCCCTGTGACCAGTACACCGGAAAAGCTGAAATCTTTATTCAGGGCGAAGCATTGGACAGACTGTTCACTGATGAAAATGGTGTTCCTGTTGAGGAGGTTCAGCAGTACGAGAATTACGAGTGGGTGGAAAACCAGTTTGTTGTGATAAACGGAGAGCATTCCGGTCTTATTGGTCGTTATACCAATGGCAGGATTATTCGTTTGCAGTATTACAAAAATGTTATGCACAAGTCGCTCAATAATGAGCAGGACATGTTCTGGGAATCGCTGCTAACACCTCCTGATATTGCACCTTTGGTAGTTGTGAAGGGTGTTGCCGGTACTGGCAAAACTTACTGCTCTTTGGCGATGGCTCTGAGTTCCCTTGAAAAGAAGGGAGACAAAAACAGAGTGTCTTATAAGCAGATTATTGTTGCTACTCCGACTGTTACTGTTGGCAATGAGGAACTTGGCTTTTTGCCTGGTGAAATCGACGATAAGGTGGGCCCGTATCTTGGCGGTATTGTTGATAATTTGAAGGAGATTCTCAGACCGAAATTTCCGGATTTCACAAATGCTGAGCTGAAGAAGAAGGCAATGGAATTCTTCGAGAGAGGAGACATCGAAATTCAGCCGATTGGTTTCCTGCGTGGTCGCACAATTACTCATACTGTGTTTATTATTGATGAGACGCAGAATGTGAAACCGTGCGACATCAAGGATATTGTTACTCGTTCGGCCGAAGGTTCGAAGTTTATCTTCTTGGGAGACCCTGACCAGGTTAACAATCCTGAACTCAACTCTCGCTATAATGGTTTGGTCTATTTGAGCGAGAAGATGAAGGGCAATCCGCATACCTTCCAGATTACTCTCAACAGCAAGAAATCTGTGAGAGGCAAGCTGGCACAGGAGGCACTCGAAATTCTTTAATGCAAAATTAGAGAGAAGTTATAACCAAACGAAATATAAAGGATAGGTGCTTGTAAATCTAATAATACTCCATAGCAAGTGGCAGGAGGCGAAATTTTCGCCTCCTGTTGTTTTGGTATACTCAGCAAATTAAAAAAATAAAAAAGTATGTATATTCACAGGTGTAGATGTAAAGACATACTATTTTACCATTTACAACAGGTATACAAGCCTAAACAATGTAATTCAATGACTGCTCTATTCTTAAATCTAAAATATTACTTGATACAATTTACAGACCGCCAAAAGATATGATATTTCACATTTACCAAATGATTTTTACCTCAAATGCTTGTATTTTTGGGCTGTTTGTTATAAAATATTGTCAATATTATGTTAAAAAGATAAGGAGACAAATTTGAATAAAAAATGGGAATTAAACGAAGCAAATGATGCACTGATTAACAAGATATCAGAAGAATTTAACGTGAGTAAATTGGTTGCAAATATTATTGCAAATAAAGGATTAACAAACAGTGATGAAATAGAAGTTTTTTTGCATCCAAGAAGGACAGATTTTCATGATCCGTTCATGATGCCAGACATGGAAAAAGCGGTAGATAGAGTCGTTAAGGCAATTGAAACTCATGAAAAGGTTGCAATTTATGGAGATTATGATGTTGATGGAATTACGAGTAGCACTGTTTTGAAGAGATTTTTGGCTGAGAGAGGGCTTGAAACAGATGTGTATATTCCAAATAGATTGCATGAGGGGTATGGATTAAATGAAAATGCAATAAGAGAAATTGCAGATACTAAACATACATTGATTATAACTGTTGATTGTGGAATTACTGGAAACAAAGAGATTGAACTTGCAAAGTCATTTGGAATAGATACTGTTGTGACTGACCACCATGAACCAACCGAAACATTGCCAGATGCGGTTGCAGTGGTTGATTGTAAGAGAAAAGACAACAAATACCCATTTAATGGGTTAGCTGGTGTAGGAGTTGCGTTTAAATTAACTCAGGCTATTTCGATGAGGCTGGGAGTAAAAGAAGAGGAATATTTAAAATACTTAGACTTAGTATGTGTTGGAACAATTTCTGATATTGTTCCACTTGTAGATGAAAATAGAACTATATCAAAATTAGGATTGAAACTAGTTAGACAGACACGAAATATTGGTTTAAAAGTATTATTAGATAGTATTGGTTATAAAAAAATAGATTCTATGGCAATATCTTTTGGAGTTGCTCCAAGAATAAATGCGTGTGGAAGAATGGGGCATGAAAAAGAAGCTTTAGAGCTATTTTTAACAGATAGTAAAGATGAGGCAGAGAGAATAACACATAATTTAAATGAGTATAACCAAGAGCGCCAAGAAATTGAAAAGAGAATTTTTAATGAAGCCCAAAAGATGATGGAAGACCCAGAACAACAGAAACTTCCATGCATAGTATTAGGTGGAGAAAATTGGCACCATGGTGTTATAGGAATTGTTTCATCAAAAATTACAGAAATGTATTTTAAGCCAAGTGTGTTACTTTGCTACGAAGACGATTTAGCACGTGGTTCTGGAAGAAGTATTCCTGGGTTTGACTTACATGAGGCATTAGAAAAATGCAGTACGTACATCAAACAATTTGGTGGACACAGCATGGCGATTGGAATTACAATAGAAAAAGATAATTTTAAAAAATTTAAACAAGAGTTTGAAGAATATGCTGAAAAATCTAATATTTCATCTATTGTTCCAGTAATCAAAATAGATGAAAAGGTACAATTACAAGATATCAGCATAAAAGATATAAAAGACTTAGAATTGCTAGAGCCATTTGGAGAAGGCAACAAGATGCCATTATTCCAAATTAGTAATTTGAAAATAACATCAATCAGAACACTTTCGGAAGGAAAACACTTGAAAGCAATGCTTCAAGACGAAAACAAATACATAGACACAATAGGATTTAATTTAGGAAATATATCTTCTGAATATGCGATAGGTTCAAAAGTAGATGTTGTAGGAAACTTAGAGATAAATAGTTATAAGGGAATGGAAAATATACAAATTAATCTAAAAGATATGAGACATAGCATAAGCTAAAGTTTTTTAGAGGTAAAGGGAGATGGTAGTATGTCGGAAAATGTAAATCACACCATAGAAGAAGTATTAGAAAATGCCAAAAAATCTAATAGAAGGGCAGATTTAAAATTAATAAGAAGAGCATATGACTTTGCAAAGTCTAAACATGGAGACCAATTAAGAAGGTCTGGAGAACCATACATAATCCATCCGGTTCAGGTAGCATATATATTGTCTACACTTGGACTCGATGAGAGCACTATTTGTGCTGCTCTTTTACATGATGTAATTGAAGATACAGATGTAACTTTGCAAGATTTGTCTAAGGAATTTTCACCAGAGATTGCAGAAATGGTTGATGGTGTTACAAAGCTTGGAAAATTAAATTATACGAGTGAGCAAGAGCAACAAGTTGAAAATTATAGAAAAATGTTCTTGGCAATGGGAAAAGACATAAGAGTAATTCTTATTAAATTAGCCGATAGACTTCATAACATGAGAACATTAAAATATTTGGCCAGAGACCGTCAAATTGCAAATGCAAGGGAGACAATGGACTTGTATGCTCCACTTGCAAACAGACTTGGTATGTATTCTTTAAAATGGGAACTAGAAGATTTATCTTTTAAATATTTATATCCAGAGGAATATAGAGAACTTGTTGAAGGAATAGACAAGAAAAGAGAAGAAAGATTGAAATTTATCGACCAAATTATGGACGAGATAAGAGTTCAATTAAAAAAGCAAAAAATAGAAGCGGAAATAACTGGTAGAGCAAAGCATTTATATAGTATTTTTAGAAAAATGCAGAGAGACAATAAGACTCTGGACCAGATTTACGACTTATTCGCATTAAGAATTATTGTAAATTCTGTAAAGGATTGTTATGCTGCTCTTGGTGTTGTGCATGAGCTTTATAACCCAATGCCAGGAAGATTTAAGGATTATATCTCGGTTCCCAAACCTAACATGTACCAATCTTTACACACAACTTTGATAGGACCAAAAGGAACTCCATTCGAGGTACAGATTCGTACTTGGGATATGCATAGAATAGCCGAATATGGTATTGCCGCACACTGGGCATACAAAGAGGCCAGCTTCATGGGAGGCAAAAAGGCAAATGTAGTAGTAAATCAAGATAAATTATCTTGGCTAAGAGAAACACTTGAATGGCAAAAAGACATGCAAGACCCACAAGAGTTTTTAAACACATTAAAAACAGAGTTATTTGAAGATGAGGTTTATGTGTTTACTCCAAAGGGAAAAATTCAAGTATTACCAAGAGGAGCCACACCAATAGATTTTGCTTATAGTATTCATGAAGAAATAGGAAACCATATGACTGGATGTAAGATAAACAGCAAGATGATGCCTATTGTAACAAAGTTAAAAAATGGTGATATTGTAGAGATTATTACATCAGATAAATCTAAAGGACCAAGTAGAGACTGGCTTAAATTTATAAAGAGTAGTACAGCAAAGACTAGAATTCAACAATGGTTCAAGAAGAATGAAAGAGTAGAAAACATTGCAAGAGGAAAAGACTCTTTAGAAAAAGAAGTAAAGAAAATTGGAATGAGTTATCCAGAATTGTTTAGACCGGAGTTTGTTGAAGCTGCACTTGAAAGATACAAATATAATAGTGCAGATGACATGTTTGCAAGTGTTGGATTCGGAACAATTACAGCCAATAAAATAGTTTCAAGAGTACTTGAAGAATACAGAAAAGTTCATAAAGAAGAAAATCTAGAAGAAAAAATAGAAGAACTTACAAAGGAAAAGACAAACAACAAACCATCAACAAGTGGTGTAATTGTAAAAGGAATAGACAACTGTCTAGTAAAACTATCAAAATGTTGTAACCCAGTACCAGGGGACGAAATTGTTGGTTATATTACAAAAGGAAGAGGAGTATCTGTACATAGAAAAGACTGCAAGAACGTAAAAGACTTGGTATCTGAAGAAAACAGAATGATAGATGTTTCATGGTACACAGACAAACCATCGAGCTATAATGTTGATGTTGTAGTATTTTCAAATGATAGAGATGGATTGCTTGCAGACATAATTGCAACAATAACTGCAGAAAAAACACCTATAATGGCTGTATCATCAAAAGTATCTAAAGAAAGAATAGTATTAACGGAATTAACGCTAGAAGTAAGCAATATAGCACAATTGAACAGTGTTTTAAAAGCAATAAGAAAAATAGACAGCGTATATGAAGTAAGAAGAAATAAATAAAACATATATGAAAAATATGACTTGCGTATAAAACGAAGCCAAGGAATAAATAGGAGCAACACATGATTTTAAAAAGATTAAAAGTACAAACGACTTTAGGAGAAGCAACAAATTGTTACATAGTAGAAGACGAAGAAACAAAAGAAACGATGGTTATAGATCCGGGTGGAGAAGCAGATAAAATTGTAGAAATGCTAGATATATTAGAGGCAAATGTAAAATACATTTATCTAACACATTGCCATGGAGACCACATTGGAGCCGTTTCGGAGGTAAAGAGTAAAAAAGGTGGCAAAATATTAATCCATAGAGACGATGCAGAAGGCTTAGATGACGAAAATATAAATCTAAGCGCCTGCATCAATATGGGAGACATAGAGCTAGAACCAGATTCAAGAGTAGACGACAGAGATTTAATTCATGTTGGAAGCCTAGAATTTAGAGTAATACACACTCCAGGACACACAAAAGGTTCTACTTCGTTATATTGTGAAAAGGAAGGATTATTATTTTCGGGAGACACATTATTTAGAGGAACTTGGGGAAGAACAGATTTACCAACCAGTTCGTTCGTACAAATAATAGACTCGATTACAAAAAAATTACTTGTATTACCAGACGAAACAATAGTATATCCGGGACATGGAAAATCCACATTAATAAAGGAAGAAAAGCCAATTTACCTAGAACTAAAACCACGACAAGAATGTTAAAATTTTTGCCCAATGGGGACGCCCCTTTTTGGGCGAAAAATGAAAGGAGAAGAATATGGGAAAGACAGAACCAAGAACTCTACCGGGTTTTATGGAACTTTTGCCAAGTGAGCAGATTTTATTTGATGATATGAAGAAAAAAATTGAAAAATCGTATCAAAAATTTGGATTTTTGCCAATAGATACGCCTATAATTGAATATGCTGAAGTATTGCTTGCAAAAGCTGGTGGAGAAACAGAAAAGCAAATATACAGATTTGAAAAAGGTGATACGGATTTAGCTTTAAGATTTGATTTAACTGTACCACTTGCAAAATATGTAGCAAAAAATTATGGAAATTTAAGTTTTCCATTTAGAAGATATCAAATAGGGAAAGTGTACAGAGGAGAAAAAGCACAAAAGGGAAGATATAGAGAGTTTTATCAATGTGATATAGATATAATTGGAGATGAAACTTTAGACATTATAAATGATGCAGAGCTTCCAGCTGTGATTTATTCGACTTTTAGAACTTTAGGATTTGAAAATTTTACAATAAAAATAAATAACAGAAAAATTTTAAATGGCTTATTTGAAGGGATTGGCCAAAAAGATAAATCTTAAGAATAATCGATAAAATAGATAAAATTGGAGAGCAAGCTGTAAGAAAAGAAATAGCAGAGCTTGGAGTAGGCGAAAAAATAGTAAATACAATAATAGATTTTATAAGAATAGACGGAAGTGCAGATGAAAAGATAGAAAAGCTTGAAAAAATGGACTTATATAGTGCAAATATTGTGGAAAGCGAGTCTCAAAATACAGATGTTGATGCAGATAATATGGCGAACGCAACATTTACAAAAGGCGTAAATGAGTTAAAAGAAGTAGTTGAAAATATTAGACTATTTGGAGTGCCAGATAAAAACTTCACAGTCGACCTTACAATAGCAAGAGGTTTAGATTACTACACAGGAACCGTATATGAAACTTTCTTAAATGATTATAGAGAAATTGGAAGTGTTTGCTCTGGTGGAAGATATGAAAATTTAGCAGAAAATTACACAGATAGAAAACTTCCAGGAGTTGGTGTGTCAATAGGTTTAACAAGATTATTCTACAAATTAAATGAATTAAATTTAATTAAGGCAGATAAAAAATCAATTTCTGATGTATTAATAATTCCAATGACAGAAAATAAAAAAGCTTCACTAGAATTAGCAACAAGTTTGAGAAAATTAGGTATAAATACAGAAATATATTTAAATAATAAAAAAATAAAGGCAAAAATGAAATATGCAGACAAGCTTGAAATTCCATATGTAATAGTAATTGGTGATGATGAAATTGCAAATAACACATTAAAAGTGAAGAATATGGAAACTGGAGAAGAAAAATCAACAGACTTTAATGCAGAAAGCATTAAGATTTTGATAAAAGGAGAATAAAAAGATGAAAAATAAAAAAGCTTTAATTGTAATAATAGTGTTATTGGTTATATTAGCAGTTTGTGGAGGTGCTTTTGCATATGTATATTTTGCAACAGATTTACTAAAAAGCAATTCACAAATGTTTTCGAAATATGGAACCGTGTTAGATATGGAATTATATAATTTCTTTTATGATGAAAATATAAAAACGTATTACACAAATAAATCAGCAAATAATTATGAAAACACTGGAGTATTAAGAGTAAAATCAGGAGGTAATACTGATATTAATACAGACTTAAATCTTACATTTAAAGGAGCAACAGATGTAGATAATGATAATTTTGAACAAGAAATAACTATTAATTATTCGGATTCTGAAAAATTTGCATTTAAACTTGTAAAAAATAATCAGATGATTGCACTTGGCTCTGACGAAGTTGCTAATAAATATGTTGGAATAAAAAATGAAAACCTAGATGAGCTTTCTAATAAATTAGGAATTGATGAAGAAATGAAAGTGCCAAACAATATAAAATTGGATAAGTCATCAATAACTGTTCAAAATATCAAAAGCTTATTAACAAAATATATAGGAAAATTGGCAGGACAACTTTCAGAGTCAAACTTTACAAAAAATAATAATACTTCATATACATTAACAATCGAAAAAGATAACCTAAAAAATATTATGATATACTGCCTAAATGAGGCTAAAAATGACTCGGAAATTATTGAAATGTTGGGCATGAGTGATGATATATCAACATATCAAGATAATATTGACCAAGAAATTGATGATTTAAATGAACAAGATTTTTCAAATACATCTATTAAGATAACTTTAACAAGTACTGAAAATGGTGTGGAAGCTGATGTTGAGGTGAATACAGATGAAGATAATGTAGAATTTTCTGTAATATTAGAACGAGGCAAGAATATTACAATAAAACAGACAGGTTCTTTTGATACAGCAGATGTGCTTACAGAGGAAACAACTGCAACTCCAAATAATATAGAATATACAATATCTAAAGAAAAATCTGCAAGTAAAAGCAAATATACTATAACAAGTTCAGAAGAGAACTGCTCACTTGAAATTGGCTTTGAACTAGATAGTATTTCGGATAATGGAGCAACTGAAAAAGTTTATGTATCATATGATGTAAATGATGTACAATTTAATGTAGAATACAATAATGCAATAACATTTAAAGATGTAACAGTTACAGAATTAAATGATGACAATAGTATTGCATTAAATGATTATAGCCAAGAGGAATTAAGCTCTTTATTGCAACAATTATTTACACAAATTATTACTGTAAATTCTCAAAAAATACAAAATGCAAATGTTTTTTAAGGTATTATAAAAAGTGTCTAGAATTATTAAATTTTAATTTAATAGTTCTAGACACTTTTGAATTAGTCGAAAATTGATGAAAACACTTTTGCCAAATATTTCATACTAGCCATTGATTGTTCTAATGTATTTCCAGTAGCTCCTACTTCTATTATACAGGCTGCTTTTCCAAGTTGCTGGTTATATCTGCTGTTTCTTAATAGTATTGGTCTAAATAACCCGGGGTATAATTCGTTCGCTTTTTTCTGAACTTTTACTGCAAATTGTAAATTCTTTTGCCAGTTAGGGTGTTCTAGGCCTCCACCATCTGTTCCAATTACAAACATTAGTTGAGATACAACCTCATCTCCAATTTTAATAGAAGGAGCATAAGAAGTATCTGCAATAGCATCTCTATGTAAGTCTATAATTATATCTGTATTGGGGTGTGAAATTAACAAGTTTTCAACCGTTGCCATAGACCTACCATATGAACCAGAATATGCGGGATAATCATGGTATGTTTTGTCATGTACAACATTAAAACCATATGAAGTTAGCTGGTCTGTAAGAGAATTACCAACACGTACCACAGAATAATCTAAATCTGTAGTTCTAAAAGTTCCACTTTCTTCATATGCAAAATTTTCCGTTGGAGTGTAACTTTCGCAAGTATGAGTGTGAAAAATCATCACATCGTTTTTATTAATTTCTAAATTATCATAATTTAAAATATCATCAGTTAAAGTGTAATTAGTTCCATTTTTGATTTCAACACCGTGATAATCATTTGTGTATTTATTTGGTACACCAGAATCAATTACTTGTGTCTCTAGATTCGTACTAGCATGTTCAATAGTATTATCGGTATTATTATTTTCAACAATGGTAGGCTCTTCGGCAATATTATTTTCACTTTCATGAGTTGCTACTTTTATAGACGACATAACTGGGAGCTGTGAATTTAGCAAAAATTGTAGAGGACTTTTTGATTCTATGTATGATGTCTCGATGGAAGAAAAATCTGAGTTATTGGTGGTAGCAATACCAGGAATTGTTTGGTTTAAGATAAAAGGAGAAAAAGCAAGCTTATTTAAATCAATAGATAGGCCTTGTACAAAATAAATAAAAAATATTACTACAAATAGAATAAGTAAGATTTTTATTAAACTTTTTATATTTATTACGGCTACATTTACCATTGTTTTCTCCTTTATTTTTACTTATAATAAATGTATGCTATTGCAACAAAAATATTACTAAAACACTTGAAACAAAGAAAAAATTAATATATTATAAATACTGTAAATATAATAAACAAAGGAGTGAAATATATGGTTGGACTAAAGTTAGATTTAAAAAATGCTGGTATAACCGAAAAATCTATCTTGAAGTATAGCAAAGAGGTAGAGAAAATTCATACAGAATTACACGAGAAAAAAGATGATGAAAATGAATTTTTAGGATGGTTAGAACTTCCTACTAAATATAATAAAAAAGAATTTAAGAAAATAAAAGAATGTGCAAAAAGAATTCAAGCAAATTCTGATGTGCTACTTGTTATTGGAATTGGTGGCTCATACCTTGGAGCAAGAGCAGTAATAGAGGCTTTGACGAATACATTTTATAATTTACAAGACAAAGAAGAAAGAAAAACTCCTCAGATAATATATGTTGGAAACAATTTAAGCCCTAACTACATAAGCGAGCTAATAGATTTAATAAGTAATAAAGACTTTTCTATAAATGTAATTTCAAAATCTGGAACTACAACAGAGCCGGCTATTGCATTTAGAATATTTAGAGAGTTGTTAGAAGCTAAATATGATTTGGAAGAAGCAAGAAGCAGAATATATGTTACGACAGACAAAGAAAAAGGAGCATTAAAGCAATTAGCAGAAAAAGAAAATTACGAAACATTTATTATTCCAGAGAATGTAGGAGGAAGATATTCTGTTCTTACTCCAGTAGGACTTTTACCAATAGCTGTTGCAGGTGTTGATATAGATAAATTAATGAAAGGTGCAAGATTTGCTCAAGATAAATATTGTGATGCAGATTTAAAATATAATGAATGTTATCAATATGCCGTTGCAAGAAACATACTATATAAAGATGATAAGAATATTGAAATACTAGCAAACTACGAACCCAAAATGCACTATGTAACAGAGTGGTGGAAACAACTCTATGGTGAGAGCGAAGGAAAAGACGGAAAGGGAATATTCCCAACAGGAGTAGACTTTACAACAGATTTACACTCTTTAGGGCAATACATTCAAGAGGGAAGACGTAATTTATTTGAGACAGTAATAAGAATAGAAAAACCAGATTCAGACATAAGCATAAACTTAGATGAAGATGATTTAGATGGACTAAATTATTTAGTTGGCAAATCATTAGATTTTGTAAATAAAAAAGCAATGGAAGGTACAATAGAAGCACATGTTGATGGAGAAGTGCCAAATATATTAATAACTATGCAAGAACTAAATGCAGAGACTTTAGGACAATTAATATATTTCTTTGAACTTGCATGCGCAATGTCTGGTTCAATACTTGGAGTAAACCCATTCAACCAACCAGGAGTTGAAAAATACAAGAAGAACATGTTTAGACTACTAGGAAAACCAACTAAAAAATAGAAAATTGTATTGACATAATACAAAAAAAGTACTATTATAAGAATATGTGAATAGATAAGCAATGAGACAAAGTAAAATAAAGGTTACTTCTAGAGAAGAATTGCCATAGGCTGAAAGCAATTCTAAGCAAACATATTTGAAAAACTACCTCACAGAAAACTCTGGCGAAAGCTTGCTTAGTAAATTAAGTAAAAAATTAGGATGGAACCGTGCATATATGCACTCCTAAATGTTAAAAGCATTTGGGAGTGTTTTTGTTTTCCAGATGCAAAAGGAGGATTTTTTATGATAATTACATTAAAAGACGGAAGCAAAAGAGAAGTACAGGAAGGCATTTCTGTAATAGACCTTGCAAAAGAAATTAGCGAAGGTTTAGCAAGAGTTGCAACTGCAGGAAGAGTAGATGGAAAGGTTGTTGATTTAAGATACAATTTAAACAAAGACTGCAATGTAGAAATTTTAACATTTGATGATGAAGATGGAAAAAAAGCATATTGGCATACGACATCTCACATAATGGCACAAGCTATTAAGAGATTATATAAAGATGTTAAGCTTGCAATTGGACCAGCTATAGATGGTGGATTTTACTATGATTTCGACACAGAATACAGATTTTCAGAGGCTGACTTCGAGAAGATAGAAGCTGAAATGAAAAAGATTATAAAAGAAGATTTACCAATAGAAAGATTTGAACTTCCAAGAAGTGAAGCTATTAAATTAATGAAAGATGCAGGAGAAGATTACAAGGTAGAACTAATAGAGGACTTACCAGAAGACGAAGTTTTATCATTTTACAAACAAGGTGAATTCACAGATTTATGTGCAGGACCTCACTTAATGAGCACAGGAAAAGTAAAATGTGCTAAATTATTATCAACTTCTGGAGCCTACTGGAGAGGTGACGAGAAGAATAAAATGCTTCAAAGAATTTATGCTATATCATTCCCAAAGGCAAGCTTGCTTGAAGAACATTTAGCAAAATTAGAAGAAGCAAAACAAAGAGACCACAGAAAATTAGGAAAAGACTTAGAACTATTCATGACACATAAATTAGTAGGTTCAGGACTTCCAATGTATTTGCCAAATGGTGCAACAGTAAGAAGATTGCTTGAAAGATACATTCAAGACAAGGAAATAAGAATGGGATATAAACACGTATACACACCATCACTTGCAAACGTTGAACTATATAAAACATCAGGACACTGGGACCACTACAAAGAAGATATGTTCCCAGTAATGAAAATGGACAATGAAGAATTAGTATTAAGACCAATGAACTGCCCACATCACATGCTAATATTCAAGAGTAAAATGCGTTCATACAAAGATTTACCAATAAGAATTGGTGAATTAGCACATGACTTTAGATATGAAGACAGCGGAACAGTTTGCGGTATTGAAAGAGTGCGTGAGATGTGCCAAAATGATGCACACTTATTCGTAAGACCAGACCAAATAAAAGATGAAGTTGGAAAGGTAGTAAAATTAATACTAGATGTTTACAAAGACTTTGGATTTAAAGACTACAAATTTAGATTATCATTAAGAGACAAAAACGACAAACACAAATACTTTGATGACGACGAAATGTGGGATAAGGCAGAAAGTCAACTTCGTGAAATACTAACAGAACTAGGATTAGACTTCTACGAGGCAGAAGGCGAAGCTGCATTCTATGGACCAAAGCTAGATGTACAATTAAAATCAGCAATAGGACATGATGTAACAGTTTCAACTTGCCAATTAGACTTCTTATTACCACAAAGATTCGAACTAGAATACATTGGTGAAGATGGAAAAGCTCATAGACCAGTTGTAATACACAGAGCAATACTTGGAACACTAGATAGATTTATGGCATTTTTAATAGAAGAAACAAAGGGAGCATTCCCAACATGGCTTGCACCAGTACAAGTAAAAGTACTCCCAATATCAGATAAGCACTTAGAATATGCAAACAAAGTTAAAGAAGCGTTACAAGATAAAGAAGTAAGAGTAGAAGTAGATGATAGAGCAGAAAAAATCGGATACAAAATACGTGAAGCACAACTTCAAAAAGTTCCATACATGTTAGTTGTTGGAGATAAAGAACAAGAAGCAGGAGAAGTCGGAGTTCGTAACAGAAAAGACGGAGACGTTGGGGCAATGAAGCTAGAAGATTTTGTAGAAAAAATAGATGAAGAAATAAAAACATTTGCAAAATAGGAAATATAATTAAAAAGAATACGGACATATAAAAAAATATGTTTGTATTCTTTTTTTGAAAAATTGGCGTAAGTTTTTATTATACAATAAATTTTTATAGCATTATTAATAAAGTTGTGATATACTAATTCAGTAATTTAATTTGCAAAATTTGGAGGAGCAAATATGCCAAGGAAAGTAGTAAAAGGTACAACAGAAAACTTAAATATGTTAAGAGAGAAGGTAGACTATATTGGTTTTGAACTAGGAGAAGTTCCAGAATTTTTAAAGGAATTTGAACCACTTGAATATAGAGTACCAAAGGTTTACGATGAAACTACATATAAAGTTTATAAGTACGTAAAAATAAAAGATATTGAAATATTAATTACACCAAAGGACAGACTAGATGATTTAGAGGAAAGGTATAAACTTGCCAGCCCATTATTTACATATATGAAGCCAGAGGCAAACGAAAATCTTGAGAAGTATGCATACTTTTTAAAAATGATAAATCAGACTAGGGTGTCAGATATTCAAGAAATAGAAAAGGAACAAGAAGCTTTTCAAAAAGAAATTCCATTTGATGTGAAATTTGCTAATAATTTTAAGTGGCAAATATTCTATTCTGATTATGCGGATAAATATTTTATGCTTGCTTCTACAAACGAAACAGATAATTCGCCGATGTTTTATTTATTGAAAAAAAAGATTGAAGCGTGCAAGAGCAAGAGTGAAAAGGATAACACTATTTTTGTGCCTATCAGTAATGAGGAATATTCGGAAGTAATATTAAAAAAATCAGAGATAGAAGATTTAGAAAATTATTTGTGGTTTTTCACTAAAAATTGGCCTTCTATATATGAAATAGAAGACGAAGAAGGAAATATTCAGCTCCAAATAGTCGGAGAGACTGTTATATATGATAAAATGACAAGCCAATATAGAATTATTCTCAAAGATAAAAAAGAAGCTTCAAAATGCTATAAATTAATTAAAGCATTATTCATTTTAGCATATGATTTAAGAAAAGATTATCAATTTCAAATAAAGATTGGCGAAAATGGTGGCTTAGAATTTTATTATAATGATGAAAAAATTGAATATGATACTTTGCCAGAATTCTTGAAGAAAGAGTCAATTTCCAAGATAAAAGAAAACGAAAGAGTTAAGACTGAGACTAAGGAAGTAAAGGCAGATATCAAAGATTTACAAAAGCAAGAAGAACAGAAAAACCTAGAATATCTTAGAAAAGAGAAAGAGATTGTTACTTTCTTAGAGTGTAAGAAAACATTTATGGGAAGAATAAAATATTTCTTTAAGGGAAAGAAAGGTAAGAAAGACGAAAACGTTTCGGAACATTCTGCAAGTAAAGAAAGATTAAAGGATATTTTAAGTCAAGATAAAGAAAATATAGAACATTTTAAAGATGATGAATTAGAATCTAAGAGCTATACTGTAGAAGATATTATTAAAATTGGCAAAGAACTTGATAATAATGTAAAAGATAATAAAAATGCAAAACTAGACTTAAAGGCTTTACAAAATAAGGTTGATAATATTGATAAAAAATTAAAGAATGCAACAGAGTTTTTAGAAGAGATAGATGAGCATAAGAAGAGCATATTCGAATTCTGGAAATATGCAAACAAAGATGAGTCGAAAATGCTTGCCGAAGGTGAAGTAGAAGAGGAAGAAACAACGAGTACAGGACTTAGAAAAACTTTTGATTATGAAGAAGATATAGAAAATTTTGCAAGTAAGATAGATAGCCAACAAAGAGAAAAATTAACACATAAAGAACAAGATGCATTGTTTGCCTCAAATTTTGTACTAGATGGAATAAACATAGTATCGAAGGAAAAGCTATTAAAAGCAGATGAAACAAAAATAGCAAATTTATTGCAGCAATTAAAAGACGACTACAAGAAAGATATTGATAAAATTCAAGAAAAGGATTTTGATATTTTTGGAAATATCAGCCAGGATAAGACAAAGATAAAAACATTAAAAAATAATCAACATAGAGAAGCGGAAAAAGATAAGTACAAAGTTTTAAATGTAAATTTAAATACAGAGATGGACGTATTTATAGAGAAATTAAAAGAACTTAGACAAATTCTTATAGATGAATCTGAAAAGATAGAAGTTCCATATGATATATCTTTGTACAAGGCTAGCAACGAAAAGATTGATCCAGATGGATTTGACAAATTTAGTGTAAATCCATTCGAAACTTTGGATAATCTAGAGAAAACATCTACATCTAAAGAAACGTATTTATATAAAATAAACGTTCCAGAAAATACAAAGTTAGTATTTTACTCGAATATAACATTCTTTGAAAATAACAATCAAACACTTCCTTTAGGAATGGACATATCTCAAGAAGGACTTATAAACATGGATAAATATAAGCTTGAGCTAAAAGGAAAAGACGAATTTAATATAAATATTTTCAAGAACGAATTTGATAATTTTGTAAAGAATGTGAAGGTGTATGAGTATAATTTGACAAGTAAATAATAAAAGAGTTGGGAAAGAATCAAATTTTGGCAAGGAAAATGAATTCAAAAGGTAATGGAGCATACGTGGTGTATGTGACCGCGTTTTGAATGAAATTTGACGTAGCAGAAATTGTAATTATTTGCCAATGGAAAGGAAAAGTATGGTAGACAGAGTAATCATAATGGTACTTGATGGCTTCGGTGTCGGAGAGGCTCCAGATGCAAACAAGTATGGAGATGAAGGAAGCAATACACTTGCTGGAATATACAATAATACGTCTTTAAATATTCCCAATATGGCTAAATTAGGGCTATATAACATAGACGGAGTTAAGGTTGGAGAAAAACAAGAAAAGACAATAGGAGCATATGGAAAGGCACAAGAACAAGCAGATGGAAAAAACAGTCCAGTAGGGCATTGGGAGATGTCTGGTTATATTAAGCATCCTGCTTTTACAACATATCCAAATGCGTTTCCTAAAAAATTGATTGATGAATTTATAGAGAAAACTGGTATAAAAGGAGTTTTATGTAATGAAGTTGGCTCTGGAACAGAAATTTTAAAACGCTTCGGAGAAGAACACATAAAAACAGGATATCCTATAATATACACATCAGCAGACAGCGTATTTCAGATAGCAGCACATGAAGACGTAATTCCAGTAGAAAAATTATACGAAATTTGTAGAATTACAAGAAAAATTCTAGATAACCCAGAGTACAATGTTGGAACTGTAATTGCAAGACCTTTTATTGGAGATAAATCAGAAAATTTTACAAGAACCTACAACAGAAAAGACTTTGAGTCTAATACTTTTGGTAAGACAATGTTAGATGTAATGCATGAGAATGGTACAAATGTTGTAGCCATAGGAAAAATAGAAGATTTATTCAGTGGCAGGGGAATAGACAAAGTAATACACACAAATGGAAATGCTGATGGAATAGAAAAGACGATTGAAGAAATAAAAAAAGATACTAAGGGATTGGTATTTACAAACCTTGTAGATACAGACATGTTATATGGACATAGAAATAATATTGAAGGATATGCAAGAGCACTAGAATATTTCGACTCGAAATTACCAGAGATAATGAGCAAAATGAAAGAAAATGATATGCTTATTATAACCGGAGACCATGGAAATGACCCAAGCACTCCAAGCACAGACCACTCTAGAGAATATACTCCAATATTGGTATATGGAAAGAATATAAAAGAAAATGTGAATTTAGGAATAAGAAGCACATTTGCAGATATTTCTACAACAATATTAGATATGTTAGACTTACCAAAACTTGAAAATGGTATAAGCTTTAGAAAAGAAATAGAAAAATAATAAAAAGCTGATATATGTTACTAAAACAATATATCAGCTTTTATAAATTTATTTTATATCTTCTTTTACAACTCCTGGTTGTTCTAACAATTCTGGCTTCTTTAAATATTTAGACAATTGCTTAAAAGAAGTTGCATAATAATAGCCATCGCAAATTCTTTCATCACCAACAAAGGCTATGGTAATACATTTTTCTTCGTGCATTTCATCATCATCATAAATATAACTTTTCTTCTTTTTGCCCATTGCAAAAAATAAACTTGTTGTACCAAAATTGTATAAATGATGATAAATGCTATCAATACCTAAAGATCAAACATTAGTTAAAAATACGCTAGTATGAAATGGACTCGCTGAAAGGATTGCCTTTGGCACTGCACCATGCTTGTCTAAAAATTTGATAAATTTAAAAGCAGCCCTAATAAAACCATTTGGAACAATACTAAAGGTTTTTGCTAATGCATCTGTATTATTAGATGTACTGTAATCTTTGTTTTGTTCTATTGCTTTGTCTAATTTCTTTTTTATTTCGAAAATGTTTTCAGTTCCTGTAAAAGGCAATTTTATTGTTGTTTCTTGTCCTTCATCAGCTTACGCTGAATGACGAAAAATGTCAAATAATATTGAATGAAAAAATTGACAAATGGGTAGGAATGGTTTATTGTAGTATTAGTTTGAACTTAAAATGGAGGAATATAAAATGTTAGAGGAACTAAGACAATGTGAAGTCTGTCCTTTTAGATGTAAAGTAAATAGATTGGAAGGGAAAATAGGAAAATGTGGTTGTAATGATAAGATAAAAATTGCATTAGCATCGTTACATTATTATGAAGAGCCATGCATAAGTGGAAAGAATGGTTCTGGTACAGTGTTCTTTTCGAATTGTAACTTGAATTGTTTATTCTGCCAAAATTATAAAATAAGTCAAGAAGGAAAGGGAAGAGAAGTTTCTATAGAAGAACTAGCTGATATTTTTTTAGAACAGCAGAAAAACGGAGCAAATAATATAAATCTAGTAACACCAACTATGTATGCATATCAAATAATAGAAGCTCTAAAGATCGCTAAGGCAAAAGGACTTACAATACCAATAATATATAACACAAATGGTTATGAAAATGTGGAAACAATAAAGGCTTTGAAAGGATATATAGATGTTTATTTGCCTGATTTAAAATATTATTCTAATGAGATTGCTGTAAAATATTCAAAAGCACCAAACTATTTTGAAATAGCAACAAAGGCAATTTTAGAAATGATTAATCAAGTGGGAACTCCGGAGTTTGACGAAAATGGATTAATAAAAAAAGGCGTAATAATAAGACACTTAGTACTTCCAGGACACATTCAAAATTCGAAACACATATTAAAATGGTTAAAAGAAAATGTAAATTCAAGAGCATATGTGAGTGTAATGGCACAATATTTTCCAACATATAAGGCCAAAGAAGATAAGTATTTGAATAGAAAATTAACAAACAAAGAATATTCAGAAATAGAGCAATATTTATATCTGTTGGATATAGAGAATGGGTATATGCAAGATTTAGGAAAACATGAAGAAGAGTATGTGCCAGATTTTTAAAATTTGATTGAAAATAATTTGTTCATAATATATAATAATGATAGATAGATTATTAGAGAAAGGCAGAAAATGGCAATATATATAAGTAAAACAAGAATAGATTTAGAAGATGTTGGTTACTCCAATAAAATAACTAATAAGGCAATATTAAAAATATTAGAAAATGCAGGGGCTAGGCAATCAGAGACCATACATTTTGGATTAAATGATATGGAAAATGTAGGATTTAGTTGGATTTTATTAGGTTGGAAGGTAAAAATTTTAAAAAGGCCTATATATAACGAAGAATTAACAATAAATACATGGGGAAGAGAATCAAATAGAATTTTTACATATAGAGACTACGAGATATACGATGAGAGCGGAGAACTATGCACAATTGCTACTAGCAAGTGGGCAATTGTAGATATAAACACTGGAAAGCTAAGAGAATTAACTCCTGAAATTATTGAAAAATATCAATGCGAAACTAAAAAAGTATTCAAAGAAGATTATACTTTAAAATTAAAAGAACCAGTTACTATAATAAGAAGGCAAGAATATAAAGCACAAAGAAGAGATATAGACATTAACAAGCACATTCATAATTTATATTATTTGGATTATGCATACGAGACTTTACCAGAAGAAGTATATGAAGCACCAGAGTGCAATAATATAGAAATAATGTATAAAAAACAAATACGATTAAATGATGAATTTAAGTGTTTATATACAAAAGAGGAAAATCAAAATATCGTAACAATGAAGTCGAAAGATGAGAATACGCTACATGCAATTATCAAATTATATTAATTAGAAACATGCCGTTTAAATGAAAGAAAGGATATTTTTTTATGGAAAACAGTGCTAAAGAAAAAAGACAATATATAATTATAAATGCTCTATTAATATCAATTGTACTGCTTTTAGGAATATACATATATAAAGTTGTTCAGTCTAATAAGCAACAAATAAAATTGGGTTATGAACACGGAGTAAATGTTGTACAACAGTTACAAGATGAATATATAAATGTAGAAAAAATAGAAACAACGGAAAATCAAGATACAATGATTGTTCCAATTATAGACAGTTATTCAGGAGAATACAATTTTAATGTTGTTACAAATAATAAATATTATTATAATCAATTAGACAATACCGCAAAATTAATATATGACACGATTGAAAGCAATTTATCAAATATGACATCCGGAAATTATGAGATAAAATTATCAAGCCAAATAGCAGATGTATTATATGAAGATTATGGAGAAAATAAGTTGGATACCAGTTTTCAATCAGCGTGGGATGCATTAATGTTAGATAGAGTTGATACATTTTTTATAGATGTTACCAAAGTAAATTTAAAAATGAGAAAAACAACATACGGAAAAAAAGTGACATATGCATTGTCGATTGCACCTGCAGATTCGAATGGCTATTTGGCAAATGGCCTAGAGAGTAAGGAAAAAGTAGACAATATTTTAAATGAGATAAAAGAGACAAGGGATAATATAGTTAAAAGACTAAATGGAATAGATTATAATAAAATAATGCATGCTCATGATTGGATTATAAATAACTTGCAATACGAACAAAATATAACCAATAATAATGTATATAATTTATATGGAGCACTGATTGAAAAATCTGCAGTTTGTGAGGGGTATGCGGAAGCATTAAAATATATTTTAGATGAAGTGAATATTCCATGTGTTTTAGTAAGTGGAACTGCAACCAATTCAGAAGGGAAAACAGAAAGACATGAATGGAATTATGTACAACTATATGGAAAGTGGTATGCAATAGATTCAACTTGGGATGACCCAGTTGTTAAAGGAACTGGATATGTGTCAGACTCGATAAAACATAGATATTTCCTAGTTGGAAGCAATGAAATGAATAAAAATCATTTCCCTAATGGACAAATGACAGAGAGTGGACAAAAATTTGTGTATCCAACAATAGAAATTGAAAAGTATGGGAAATAATAAATAAAAAGAAAATATTCATAAACAATGTGAATATTTTCTTTTTATATTTTATGCTAATAGACTATTTTTATATATAACAAATAGTAAAAAATATAGATTTTATGTGATGGGATATTATTTTCCTACTATTTTTGGTCCAATTGTTGTTACTGTTCCAGCTCCAATTGTTAGTACTATATCATTTGGCATAACTCTATCTCTGATGTATTTTGCAATTTCGTTAAAATCAGACATATAAAGAGCTTTTTTTCCTACTCTATTAATATTAATTTGGTCAACTAAATTCTGAGATGAAATACCTAAAGTATCAGCTTCTCTAGCTGCATAAATGTCAGTTATTATTATATTATCAAATCCAGAGAGAACTTGTGCAAAATCTGTAAGAAGATTCTTAGTTCTACTGTATGTGTGTGGTTGGAATACAACCCAAGACCTATTAAATTTTTTCTTTTTCATTGCATCATATACAGCTTTTATTTCTGTTGGGTGATGACCATAATCATCGAAAACATTTGCTCCATTTGTGCTTCCAACAAATTCAAACCTTCTGTGAGCTCCAGTATATTTTAATAAACCCTCTTTTATATCTTCTTTGTCTATACCATATTCATAACATGTTGCAATACAAGCAAGAGCATCATAAACATTATGCATTCCTGGTACGGAAAGCTTGATGCTCTTATAAAAAGTATTATTTCTGTATACATCAAAAAGAGGAAAGCCATTGTTGTCAAAAGTGATATTTCTAGCAATAAAGTTTGATTTCTCATTTTTAATACCAAAAGTAACAATTTTTGCATTCGTATTTTTATACAAATCAACACAATTAGGGTCATCAGCATTTAATACTAGTAAACCATCTTTTGGAAGTAATTCAACAAATTTCACAAAAGCATTTTTTATATGCTCTAAGTCTTTAAAATAATCAAGGTGGTCATTGTCTATATTCAAAATAACTTCTGTTCTTGGGTGAAATTTTAAGAAACTTTCTACATATTCACAAGACTCTAATATAAAATATTCGCTATTTCCAACTCTGTAATTTCCATCAATTTGCTTTAAAATGGCACCAACTTGAACAGTAGGGTCTTTATGAGCCTCCATAAAACACACAGAAATCATAGATGTGGTTGTGGTTTTTCCGTGCGTTCCAGAAATACTAATTGTATCTCTATAACCTTTAGTAATAATTCCCAAGAAAGTAGATCTTTCCATGGTTTCAATATTTAATCTTTCTGCTTCTTGCATTTCAATATCATCATGAGAAATTGCGGCACTATAAATGACTAAATCAGCTTTTCTAAGGTTATCTAAATCATGACCAATCACAACAGAAATTCCATTGTTTTTTAATTTATCAACCAATTCAGACTCGTTTGCGTCTGAACCTGTAACGTAAAAGCCCCATTTCTTTAAAATAGTAGCAATCCCACTCATGCTAGTTCCACCGATACCTAGCATATGTATATGTTTATATTTTTTTAATTCTTCTAAATTAATCAAATTAAGCACTCCTTTTATATGTTTTATTTTTCTAATATATTATATACTTAAAATAGGAAAAATTCAACATATTTTACGTCTTTGTTTTTGAATTGATATATTAAAAAAATATAAAAAATTATAAATTTTTTGAAAAAATAGAAGGAAAAAAATACAAAATGGAGAATAATATAAGTGTACATACATAAATAGTACAAAAATAAAAACATTGGAAGGCGGTGCTCACATGGAAATTACAGAAGTACGTGTTAGAAAAGTAAACTCAGGAAATAGAGTGAAGGCAATAGCCCAAATAACATTTGATAATGAATTTGTAGTTCATGAAATTAAAGTTATGGAAAAACCAGAAGGTTTATTCATTGCTATGCCTAGAAGAAAAAAAGGTGAAAGATATTACGATATAGCTCATCCTATTAATCAAGAAGTAAGAGACAAGCTTACAAAAGCTGTATTAGAAAAATATGAAGAAGCAGAAGATCCAGAACCAGTTAATAAAACTGAAGCTGAATCAGAAGATGCTGAATAATTAAAATATCCCTTAGGGGATATTTTTTTGCTTAAATAACTAAGTAAGTACTTAAAAAATAATTCAAAAATATCGAAATTCCAACCAATAATAAGAAGCAATTAGATAATTAATAAAAAATAAAATAAAAAAGAAGGCTCCCCCGAGCCTAGAACGGGCTAATGGGGGAGCAAGGAGTGTTAGTATGAGACTCTAGCCATCGACTGGCCAAGAATGCTTGCCACATACTTGATTGGGT
>ERZ772855.951-NODE-951-length-30427-cov-19.618530_pt1 | contig 30427 bp, 24 predicted proteins | sample MGYA00511900_ERZ772855 | MGnify/ENA primary metagenome ERZ772855 (study PRJEB29015, sample SAMEA2737701) | human gut metagenome | biome: human gut; feature: human-associated habitat; material: faeces | place: China | collected 2012 ... | reverse complement strand
ATCGCTACCGGCTACCGAACTTTCTACTCTTTAAGTCTTATCTACCAACCGATTAAAAAAAAACGATTGTTTTTTAATGAAAAAATGGATACAACGGCAAACGGGTATTCTAAAGCTGGATGGCAAAGGATGTTTGGTGCATCAATGGCTGCAAAAAAAGGTGCAGAAGCAGTAATTACTCGTTCACTTTCGCCTGTTTCCGATGATTTTCCAAGAACGGGAACACTCAGATATGAAGAAGGTGTAAAACAGATTCCTGCTTTGGCTATTTCTACTCATGATGCTGATATACTCTCCGAAAGTATCGCTAAGAATCCCAATCTGAGAGTAACTTTCTCTTCTACATCAGAATGGAAAGGAACAGCAACCGGATTCAATTTGATAGGAGAGATAAAAGGAGTAAAAAATCCGGATAAAGTGATACTTATATCTGCACACATTGATTCGTGGTTCAATAGTCAGGGAGCCCAGGATAATGCTACAGGATGTGCTCAGGCTATTGACGTGCTGAGAATATTTTCTAAAGCTGGTATCAAACCGCAAAACACAATCAGAGTTCTGATCTATCAGGATGAAGAGATATCTATGTCAGGAATGAAAAAATATATAGAAGTATATGGGGATGAGAGTTATTTGTATAATCTTGAAATTGATTCGGGAGCGGAAGAACCAGTAGGCTTTGCCCTATTTGAAACAGAAGAGGTTTATAACAAAATAAAATTATTTTCTGATAGCCTTCGATTCACACCTGAATTGCAAAGGATGCCATTGGAAGATGCATCTTTCTGGCCTTTAAATTCAGAAAAGAAAGTCCCGGTCTATTTTTACATGGCTGATAGAAAAAATTATTTTTCTATCCATCATTCGGAAGTAGACAATATGTCGCTGATAAATAAAGATATCATTAGTCGTTCCTCTGCGATGATCACGAGTTTTGTTTATCTGACTGATAAAGTAATGTGTTCGGAAAAATAATAGTTGCCGCATTGATATAATGAAACAATCTTATGTTTAAACTTATAGATAAAGATAATTGGAAAAGAAAGCCGTATTTTGATCATTATTTCAGTCAGATACGGTGTACATATAGCATTACTGTAAACATAGATATCTCCGGGATCATAGCGTTTAAAAACAAAAATCGTTCGAAACTTTATCCTCTTCTGATTTATGTATTGACAAAGGCGGTAAATAATCATGAAGAGTTTCGAACTGCAATCAATGACAAAGGGGAGTTGGGAGTGTGGGATACTTTACTGCCGTGTTATACTGTTTTTCATAAGGAGAATGAAACCTTTTCCAATCTGTGGACGGAGTGGAATGATGATCTTATAGCTTTTCTTTCAAACTATGAACGGGATATTGAAATGTTTGGTGGTAATTACGGTATAGATGCCAAACCTGATACGCCAGCTAATACTTTTCCTATATCTTCATTGCCCTGGGCTACGTTTACTGGTTTCAATTTGAATATATTTGCGGATGGAACTTATTTGTTGCCAATCTTTACTTATGGAAAGTACTTTCAGCAAGATGATAAATACCTTATTCCTCTTTCTATCCAGGTCCACCATGCTGTGTGTGACGGGTTTCATGTTTCAAGACTTATTAATGAAATCCAGCAAATATGTAATGATATAAGATGAGCTATTAATAAAAATATTTTACTATTATAAAATCAAGAGAATTATGAAGAAAATAAGTTCATTTGTGTTATGTGCTTTGCTGATGTCTTGTTCATTCAATAAGAATGAGAAAGGCAGTGCTTCTGATACTACAGCGAAAGAAGATATGAATATTACGAAACAGGAGGTAAGTGAAGAAGGCTTCAATAAAGAACTGACGTATCCTGGAAGCAAAATTTCTTTTATGGTAAGTACCAAAGGTGACAGCCTTATAATTCAGCCTTCCGGATTAAGCGTATCCAACGAAACATTGTATCATGATATAACCGGATATACGATTGTAAATGCTGAGATAGGTGATTTGAATGTTGACAGCTATCCGGAGGTATTTATCTATCTGACATCGGATGGTAGTGGAAGCTACGGTAAATTAATTGGATACTCTGTAAACAATGGAAAATCGGTAAGTCAGGTATATTTGCCCGAGATCTCTGAAAACAACGAAGTAAACAAGGGCTATATGGGACATGATGAGATGGCTATCGTGGAAAATACTTTTTGCCAACGTTTTCCAGTCTACAAAGAAGGCGACAGTAATGCTAATCCGACTGGCGGAACCCGACAGATACAGTATAAACTGGTAGATGGAGAAAGCGGTAGAATATTGAAAATAGATAAGGTTGTGGAATTTTAGTATGTCTTCTAATTCCTTTTACATAAAAGATATTGATTCTCAATAATATTTGGTTTGAAAAGTACAATGTAATAAATATAATGAACATACCAGCGAATCTATCACTCTCAATATATAGTCAAGTTGGTATATATTAGAGGCAGATATATCTTATATATAAATAAAGCCGTTAGAAAGTTCTTGCTACACAGAAGTGCAGTTCATACTTTCTGACGGCTTTATTTTTTCTCCATTGATAACATCCGTTTAATGTGCTCTTCTTTGTCATTTCTATCAGTCTGAGTATTAGGTATCATATCACAATAATAAGATCAATTTATCAAATTGAGAAAGTTGGAATGGTATTTTGTATCTGGTTTTATTTATTTAATGTATTAATATACAGATTGTTATGTGAACTGTTCTCTCTTTGGCATACCAGTTGTATTGCTAAAAATGAATTTTAAACATAAAAAATGATGGAACTATTTACAATTGGTTTTGTAGTCTGCATGCTGATAGGTATGAGCTGCTTTTGGTTATTTGAGAAATGTATTGATTGGTTTGAAAACATTTAAGATGAAAAGGAGAAAAGATTTATGTATACGGTATTGTTTATTGTGAGCCTTATCATGTTTGGCTATTTGATGTATGTCTTGGTTAAACCGGAAAATTTCTAGATAATGAATTGACAATGTATTGCAACTGTCTACTAAAAAATAATTAAAGTATGAATACAGAAATATTAGGTGTCATAGCGCAAATCGTTTTAATGGTGGCATTAAGCTATCCATTAGGAAAATATATTGCAAAAGTTTACAAGGGGAAAAAGGTTTGGAGTGATTTCATGAAACCAGTAGAAAATTTAATCTTCCGGCTTTCAGGAATCAATCCGGAAGAAGAAATGAACTGGAAACAATTTTTGAGAGCTTTGCTTGTAGTTAATGCATTTTGGTTTGTATGGGGTATAATTTTACTTGTCGTGCAAGGTTACTTGCCTTTAAATCCGGATGGAAACATCGGACAAACGGCACATCAGGCTTTCAATACTTGCATTTCTTTTATGGTAAACTGTAATGAACAACATTATAGTGGTGAAACCAATCTTACATACTTCACCCAATTGTTTGTCATTATGTTATTCCAATTTATTACAGCAGCTACTGGTATGGCTGCGATGGCAGGCATCATGAAAGCTCTCGGTGAAAAAACAACCCAAACGATAGGTAACTTTTGGAAGTATCTTGTGCTGAGCTGTACACGTATCCTTCTTCCATTATCGCTTGTGGTTGGTTTTATCCTTATAACACAGGGAATTCCTATGGGATTTGATGGCAAAATGGAAATAACTACTCTCGAAGGTAATTCTCAGACTATATCGCAGGGACCTGCTGCAGCTGTTGTTCCTATCAAGCAGCTCGGAACGAATGGTGGGGGATATTATGGTGTCAACTCTTCACATCCGTTGGAAAATCCTACTTATTTATCTAACATGACAGAGTGTTGCTCCATTCTTATTATTCCTATGGCAATGGTATTTGCATTTGGTTTCTATGTGGAGCGTAGAAAATTAGGTTATAGCATATATGGTGTGATGCTTGTTGCATTCCTTATAGGTGTATGTATCAATGTATCTCAGGAGATGGGAGGTAACCCAAGACTTGATGCAATGGGTATAGCGCAGGACGGCGGAGCTATGGAAGGTAAAGAGATTCGTCTTGGCGCCGGTGCAACTGGTCTCTGGAGTGTCGTTACGACTGTTACATCTAATGGCTCTGTAAACGGTATGCACGATTCTACAATGCCGCTGTCTGGTATGATTGAAATGCTTAATATGCAAATTAATACATGGTTTGGTGGGGTAGGAGTAGGTTGGATGAACTATTTTACATTCATTATCATAGCAGTATTCATAAGTGGATTGATGGTAGGACGTACTCCGGAGTTTATGTGTCATAAAGTTGAAGCAAAAGAAATGAAAATAGCTTCGATAGTTGCACTTCTTCATCCGTTCGTTATACTTGTCGGTACTGCTCTTGCTGCATATCTCTATGTTCATGCTCCCGCATTTGTAGAAAGTGAGGGTGGGTGGCTGAATAATCCTGACTATCATGGACTGGGAGAAATGTTGTATGAGTTTACATCTTGTGCAGCCAATAATGGCTCTGGGTTTGAGGGACTTGGTGATAATACCTGGTTCTGGAATGTATCATGTGGTATTGTATTAATATTGAGCCGGTTCGTCCCTATTATCGGGCAGGTTGCAATAGCTGGTCTTTTGGCACAAAAGAAATATATACCCGAAAGTGCCGGAACTCTTAAAACGGATACTGTAACATTCGGGGTCATGACATTTGCAGTTATATTCATTGTCGCAGCTTTGTCGTTTTTTCCCGCACAAGCATTAAGTACAATTGCAGAACATTTTTCATTGTAATTTAAATAACAAAATGTGAGCTGGCAAGTAGAGCTTTTGCACTAAAAAAGCTTGTATTCTTGTCAACTTATAAATAAAAATTGTAAGATATGAATTCAAAGAATCAAAATACGTCATTGTTTCAAAAGGAGCAGGTTATAGATAGTTTGAAGCAGTCGTTTGTCAAGCTGAATCCGAATATAATGATAAAGAATCCTATTATGTTTACAGTGGAAGTGTCGACTGTAATTATGTTGTTCGTTACTGGATATTCTACATTCAGTACATCACAAGGTTCATTTGTTTACAACCTGTGGGTATTTATAATACTTTTCCTGACCTTATTATTCGCTAATTTTGCAGAAGCAATTGCAGAAGCTCGAGGCAAAGCTCAGGCTGACAGTTTACGTAAGACTCGTGAAGAAACTCCTGCAAAACTTATTGTAAACGATAAAGTAAAGACTGTAAGCAGTTCACAGCTTAAAAAAGGTGATATATTTGAGTGTGAAGCTGGTGATGTTATTCCTGCTGACGGTGAAATAATAGAGGGCCTGGCATCTATCGATGAGAGTGCCATCACTGGTGAATCTGCTCCTGTAATTCGTGAAGCTGGTGGCGACAAGAGTTCTGTAACAGGGGGAACGAAAGTCCTTTCAGACCATATTAAGGTAATTGTAACCACGCAACCCGGTGAAAGTTTTCTGGATAAGATGATTGCACTGGTAGAGGGAGCGAGTCGTCAGAAAACACCGAATGAGATTGCGCTTACTATTCTTCTGGCCGTATTTACATTGGTATTCCTTGTTGTTTGTATCACGCTTAAGCCAATGGCAGACTATTCTAATACCGTTATTACCATTGCAGCATTCCTTTCACTTTTCGTTTGTCTGATACCTACTACGATCGGTGGTTTACTTTCTGCAATTGGTATTGCCGGGATGGACCGTGCACTCCGGGCAAATGTAATTACTAAATCAGGTAAAGCTGTTGAAACGGCCGGTGATGTAGATACACTTCTGCTTGATAAGACTGGAACCATTACAATCGGTAACCGTAAAGCTACAGATTTTTTCCCGGTTGAAGGCTTTGATAAACGTAGTTTTATAGAAGCGTGTATGTTGTCTTCTGCTTCCGATGATACACCGGAAGGAAAATCTATCATAGAGTTAGGCCGTGAACAAGGATTGCGTATGCGTAATCTGAACACAGAAGGAGCTCACATGATCAAATTTACGGCTGAAACAAAATGTTCAGGAATAAATTTAAAGGATGGAACGCAAATAAGGAAAGGAGCATTTGATGCCATTCGTAATATTGTAAGCGAAGCAGGAAATGAATTTCCTGAAGAAATAGAAGAAATCATCAAGCGAATTACCGGCAATGGCGGTACTCCGCTGGTAGTGTGCATTGATAAGAAAATAGCAGGAGTTATCGAATTGCAAGACATTATCAAACCTGGTATAGAGGAACGTTTTGAACGCTTGCGTAAGATGGGTGTAAAGACGGTAATGGTAACAGGTGACAATCCACTGACTGCAAAGTATATAGCAGGGAAGGCTGGCGTGGACGATTTTATAGCAGAAGCTAAACCGGAAGACAAAATGAACTATATTAAGAAGGAACAGGCTGCCGGTAAACTGGTCGCTATGATGGGTGACGGAACAAACGATGCACCGGCTCTTGCGCAGGCAAATGTAGGTGTAGCTATGAATAGCGGTACTCAGGCTGCAAAAGAAGCTGGCAACATGGTTGACCTTGATAATGATCCGACAAAGCTTATCGAGATTGTAGAAATAGGCAAACAGTTGCTTATGACTCGTGGTACGCTTACTACATTTTCTATTGCAAATGATGTAGCCAAGTACTTTGCTATCATCCCTGCATTGTTTATGGTTTCTGTTCCACAGCTGGGTGCACTTAATATTATGGGATTGCATAGTCCTGAAAGTGCTATCCTTTCTGCTATCATATTCAATGCGGTCATTATACCTATTCTGATACCATTGGCTCTTAAGGGTGTTGAATATAAGCCGATAGGAGCTAGTGCCTTACTTCGCAGGAATCTTCTTATCTATGGGGTAGGTGGTATTATTGCACCCTTCGTGGGGATCAAACTTATAGATTTTTTTGTAGGATTATTCTTCTAATAATAAAAAAGACAATTATGAAAAATTTAATGAAATCAATTCGGATTACCTTGGTGTTTTGTGTGTTCTTTTCGGTATGTTATATATTGGTATTATGGATTTTCGCACAGTTTGCTGTTCCTGGAGAGGGCGGCAATGCTGAAACGATAAAACTTAACGGTAAAGTTGTTGGGGCAGCAAACGTAGGACAAGTCTTTACTAAAGATGTGTTCTTCTGGGGCAGACCCTCATGTGTCGGTGACGGATATGACGGCACAAGCTCTGCTGGTAGTAATAAGGGAGTTATCAACGAGGAATATCTTGCAGAGGTAGAAGCACGAATTGATACATTTCTGATTCATCATCCCTATTTGAAGCGTGAGGATGTTCCTGCAGAAATGGTTACAGCAAGCGCTTCTGGTCTGGATCCAGACATAACACCTGAATGTGCGTATGTACAGGTAAAGCGTGTCGCAGAGGCCAGAGGGATGAATGAATCGGATGTTAAAGCTATCGTAGATAAAATGGTAGAAAAACCATTGTTAGGCATATTCGGTCCGGCTAAAATTAATGTTTTAAAACTTAATATAGCAATGGAAGAAGCTAATCCGACTATATATAAATAAAATCTTTCAGCGTTTACTTTCTCATTATGGAGTTGTAAGTATATCATAATGAGAAGGGTAATGTTCTTTAAAATAAATATATGCTTGTGTAATATTCTGTAAATTAACATGTTGCTTCTTGCTCGTTTCTGTGGCATCTGTTTTGTCTGTAAGGCTGTAAAAGATGTTATATATGGAAGATATTTATCAAACAAATTCGTTATCATTCAAAAATAAGAAAGATGGTCTGATTAATTTTAGAACGGTTTCTTATGTTTTAGGGATACTAGTTTTAGTTGAAGCAGGATTATTTGCGATCTGCGCTGGTATATCAGCTATTTATCATGAAAGTAGCTATATCTGTTTTGTTTGGGCAATATTAATAAATATAGGTATTGGTGGAGTGATGATACTTGCTGGCAACCGTAAAAGTAACATAGTTTCCAGACGTGATGGATATTGCATCGTAAGTATCTCCTGGATATTATTTACGCTTCTAGGTATGTTACCTTTCTATTTAAGTGGATATATACCCTCGGTTACCGATGCTTTCTTCGAAACCATGTCAGGTTTCACAACAACAGGAGCTACAATATTAAATGATATAGAATCATTACCTCATGGATTACTTTTTTGGCGCAGTTTTACGCAATGGATCGGAGGTCTTGGTATAGTTCTTTTTACCATAGCATTGCTTCCATTATTTAGTGGTAGTAGCCAGCAGCTTTTCTTGTCTGAGGCAACAGGAGTGACGCATGATAAAATCCATCCTAAAATTAAGGTTATGGCACGCTACCTGTGGCTTATTTATATCGGACTAACTTTATTGGAGGTTGTATTATTGATGTTGGGTGGAATGAATTTGTTTGACGCATTGTGCCAGGCGTTTGCTACTACGGCAACAGGTGGTTTCTCTACCAAACAAGATAGCATATCTTATTGGAACTCACCGTATATAGAATATGTTATATCTATATTTATGATTTTATCAGGTATAAATTTTTCTTTATATTATTTTGCTTTGAATGGGAAATATAAGAAATTATTAAAGGATGGAGAATTACACTGGTTTCTGGCGTCTATAGCAATTCTTACTGTAATAATAGCATTTGCATTAGTTATAACAGATTATTATGATATCGAAACTGCATTTCGTAAGGCTTTATTTCAGGTAGCTACTACTCATACATCGTGTGGATTTGCAACAGATGATTATAATTTATGGCCACCATTTACATGGATGCTTCTTATCTGGGCTATGATATCCGGTGGCTGTACTGGTTCAACCAGTGGTGGTGTTAAAAATTTACGTTTATTAATCATGTTTCAGAATATAAGGAACCAGTTCAGGCAAATGTTGCATTCGAGAGCTGTTCTGCCAGTTCATATTAATAACGGTCAAGTTCCAGTACAAACATCGGCATTAGTATATACATTTTTTGTTACATACTTAATATGCATATTTATAGGCTGGACATTGCTGATGTGCTTTGGAGTTGGTTTGACGGAATCATTTAGTACTGTTATATCTGCAATAGGTAATGTCGGACCAGGACTGGGAGCTTTTGGACCGGTCTTTTCATGGGCTGCTCTGCCAGATGCGGCAAAATGGATTCTTTCGGCTCTCATGCTTGTTGGGCGACTGGAAATTTTTGGTGTGTTGCTTTTGTTTGATAAGCGTTTCTGGACTGACTATTAATACAAAGCAATAAAATCATTTTAAATTTGTAAACTTGGTGCTGAATACTAAATCTTATACAAATAAAATGGCAACTAAAGAAGAAAATGTACGTCATTTCTTAAGTCTTATAAAACGCTCACAAAGAGGTGCTTTTAAAATCTATATCGGGATGATTGCCGGTGTTGGTAAAACATATAAAATGTTGCAGGAAGCTCATGAAATGTTGGACAATGGAATTGATGTACAAATAGGTTATGTTGAAACACATGGACGTGCCGGTACAGAAGCACAGTTAAAGGGATTGCCTGTTATTCCTCGTAAGAAGATATTTTACAAAGGAAAAGAGCTTGAAGAAATGGATTTGGATGCTATCCTTCAGTTGCATCCAGAGTTGGTAATAGTTGATGAACTTGCACATACCAACGTAGGTGGTTGCCGAAATGAGAAGCGCTGGCAAGACGTAATGGATCTTTTAGAGGCTGGCATTAATGTTATATCTGCTGTTAATATTCAACATATTGAGAGCCTGAATGAGGATATTAAAGGTATAGCTGGAATTGAAGTAAAGGAACGTATTCCTGATAAGGTTTTAGAGAAAGCGGATGAGGTTGTCAATATTGACTTGACAGCTGAGGAACTTATCAATCGCTTAAAAGCCGGGAAAATATATAAGGCAGAGAAAATACAAACCGCTCTTAGTAATTTTTTTAAGACAGAAAATATTCTTCAATTACGAGAATTAGCTCTTAAGGAAGTTGCATTCAGGGTTGAGAAGAAAGTTGAAACAGAGGTAATCCCGGAAGAAAAAGCGATTCACAGGGAATTGTACCTTGCATGTATAAGCAGTAACGAGAAAACGCCGAGACATATCATACGTCGTACCGCAAGGCTCGCATCCCGGTACAATACCGATTTTATAGCTTTATATGTTCAAACGCCTTCTGAAAGTCCGGACAGGATAAATTTGTCTGTTCAGAGGCATTTACTAAACCATTTTAAACTAGTAACCGAACTGGGTGGTGAATTGGTACAAGTTGCATCACCCGATATTATACAGGCTATTATTGATGTATGTCATGAACGCCATATTACAACAGTTTGCATGGGACAGCCGACTTTAACTTGGAGTAAGATCTTTAAGATACATCGTTATGGATATTTTCTTAAAAATCTTTCAGAAATGGATATAAAATTGATTATCTTTCCACAATAAAAAATGTGTTATGAATATTAAGACAAAATTGACACTGGTAATAGGAGCACTTGTTGCAATGATTGTGCTTCTGGTTTCACTTTCTATTGTAAACTTGCAAATCTTAACGGCTACAGAACCCAATAGTCCTGCTGCAGGCCCCGGGTTGCAACGTGCATTACTTTGGATTTCGACTATTGGAGGTTTTTGTATTGTAATCGGTATTTTCATGCTGGCAGTCCTTCCTTCTTATTTCAATAAGCCGATCAAAAAGATTATCGACGGGATAAAAGATATTGCCAATCATAATTATGATTGTAGACTAAATCTGGAAAGTCATGAATTTACGGAAGTTTCTGAGAATTTCAATAGAATGGCAAAGCGATTGTCCGATTACCATTCGAGTACCCTGGCGCAAATAAAGGCTGCAAAAAATTATATGGAAGCCATTATTAATAGTGTAAAAGAACCTATTATAGGCTTGAATAATGAACTGACTATTTTGTTTATAAATGATGAGGCCTTGAATGTCCTGAATCTAAAGCGTGAAGAAGTTTTACAAAAACCGGCTCAGGATATTTCCTTGAAAAATGATTTGTTGAGAAGACTCATACGTGAGCTTATGGACTCACAAAAAGAAAACAAAGTTGGTAAAACGGAGCCTTTAAAAATATATGCCGACAACAAGGAAAGCTATTTTCAGATGAAATATATGCAAATTAATAAACCAGGAAACAATAATTCCGGTTCTATAAACGAGGGATACGTTATTATGCTTAAAAATATCACAGAGTTCAAGGAGCTGGATTCTGCCAAGACCACTTTCATTTCGACAATATCACACGAACTGAAGACACCTATTTCGGCGATTATGATGAGTTTGCAATTGCTCGAAGACAGTAGGGTAGGTGATTTGAATGATGAGCAAAAAGAATTGGCACAAAGCATTCAGGACAACAGTGAACGTTTGCTTAATATTACTGGCGAACTGCTTAATATGACGCAAGTTGAGTCTGGAAAACTACAGCTCAAGCCCCGTATAACAAAACCAATAGAATTGATAGAATATGCCATAAAAGCCAATCGGGTGCAAGCTGAAAAGTTCAACATACAAATAGAAGTACAATATCCGGAAAATAAAATAGGAAAATTATTTGTAGACAGCGAAAAAATAGCTTGGGTATTAACCAATCTGCTTTCGAATGCGATTCGCTATTCTCCTGAAAATGGCCGTATAATTATCGGTGTCCGTCAAACTGATGATAATTATATTGAAATGTATGTTCGTGATTTTGGTAAGGGCATAGATCCACGTTATCATCAGAGTATTTTTGATCATTATTTCCGAGTACCTGGTACAAAGGTTCAAGGTAGTGGACTGGGATTATCAATTTCGAAGGATTTTGTAGAAGCACATGGTGGTACTTTAACCGTAGAGAGTGAAGTTGGAAAAGGAAGTTGCTTTACATTACGATTGAAAGTATAATCATTAGATCTGTCAATTCTTATTTCTTATTATCAGTATTATCTTTATGGATAAGCCTCCTTGTTAAAGTTGATGTTTAATTTTATGTATATCAATAAGTTATTGATGACTTAGAAGTTTTATCGGACAGCAATGATTTCTTATAAAACCGTTTATAAGCATATCAGACGAATGCTTATAAACGGTTAATTTTATATTATACACTTATTTTATATGCTTCAATTTTACGATAAAGAGTTGCCAGTCCTATTTTTAAAAGACGTGCGGTTTCTGTTTTGTTGCCATTGGTATATTGCAATACTTTGATAATATGCATTCGTTCGATTTCCGCCAGTTCAAAACTATCTTTCATCGGTGAAACATCTGACTTACGTTTCTGTAAGTCGAGAGGCAAATCTTCGAATGTTATTTGCTCTTCGCATACGATTGAACATCTTTCTATAACATTTCTAAGTTCCCTGACATTTCCTTTCCACTCTGCATTTTTTAATATATTAAGCACTTCTGGGGTTATTCCTGTAATTCTCTTTTTAAGTTTATTGGCAAATTTCTCCAAGAACATATATGACAGACTTTCAATGTCTTCTTTTCTCTCTCGCAGCGGAGGTAAATTTATTTGAAAAACGGATAATCGGAAATATAAATCTTCACGGAAATTACCATTTTCTATTTCTTTCTTTAAGTCCCTGTTTGTGGCTGATATAATTCTGACATCTACTTTTGTTGGTTTAGTGTCACCTATTTTTATATACTCTCCAGTTTCCAGAACACGTAGAAGCCTTGCCTGGAGGTCAAAAGCCATTTCTCCTATTTCATCTAAAAAAATGGTTCCATGATTAGCTACTTCAAATAGTCCCTTTTTATCCTTTAAGGCACCTGTAAAAGCGCCGGCTTTATAGCCAAATAGTTCGCTTTCCAGCAAGTCTTTACTAAAAGCCGAACAGTTTATATCTACAATTGGCAGTGCAGCTCTTTCGCTGGCCTGATGAATGGCATGCGCAAAGACCTCTTTTCCTGTTCCTGTTTCTCCGGTCAGCAATACAGCTGCATCTGTTTTGGAAACTTTCTGTGCCAATGTTATAGCCTGTTTAAGTTCTTTTGATTTTCCAACAATAGAGTCAAAAGAGTATGCTATAGAGGTCGTTTTTTTACCTTTCTTTTTTTCAGTTTCATCGACTGCACGATTTATCGTAGGGATAATTTTACGGTTATCATCCCCCTTAGTGATGTAGTCGAACGCTCCATTCTTGATAGCTTGTACACCATCTTCAATATTTCCATGCGCGGTTAATAATATTATGGCGGCATCGCTGGAATATTTTTTGATTTCAAAAATAAAATCGACTCCATTTCCATCAGGTAAGAACACGTCGCAAAGAATCACGTCATACTGTTGCTTGCGCAATTGTTGCAATGCATCGCTACAACAACTCGCTGTGGATACTTTATAACCTTCTAATTCTATAATCCGCGCTAATAATTTACGAATAGGTTCTTCATCATCTATTACTAGAATTTGTACCATATATTGATTGATTTTTATACATCTTTATTAGATACAAAGATACTATTTTATTAAATACAATAAGTCCTGTCAACAGGTTACTTGATCTATTTGTAATGTGTTAATTTGAATAATGGGAAAAATATAAAGAAAGTCTGTTTCAATTTGAGACAGACTCATTGATAATACTAGCTACATACACATTTGCTGTTTATATTGTTGAAGTTGGACTTACTATTATCTATTTCACTGGAAGGATTAAGAATGTTATATATTGAAAAAATCAATAAACTGGCAATAAAAATTTTATCTACTAAGAAAAACTTTATATTTTTGCACAAATATTTGAGATATAATTATGAAGTTAAATCGTATAAAAGATGTCCTTGAGGAAAAAGGTATTTCTCAAACATGGCTTGCAAAAAAACTCAATAAGAGTTTTAATTCAGTAAATTCATATGTATGTAATCGATCTCAACCAAATCTTGAAACACTTCTTCAAATATCTCAGATTTTGAAGGTAGATATGAAAGATTTGATTGCAGACCAAGAACAAATAAAACCTGAGTAATTAATATGACATACAATCTAGAATTTTTCCTTGAATTTGAAACGCAACAGCTACGCTCTTTTGAATCAACAACATCTAAATTTTCATCAGATAAGACTATTAATAAAGCATTCAAGAATATACACACTAAGTTAATAAATAACTTAATAGACTGCTTTATGCAAAAAAAATGCAAAGGGTATCAATCTTCATTTTATTCAGAATTATTTGAAGGAGAACTTGTTGAGGATATTTGTTGGCCAAAAGATTTTGAAGTTGAAAATATTCCGCAAATTTGTGAAATGTTGCATATTTCTTTCCTTAATTCAATTTATAGCTATTCAAAAGGTAAAATTGTCAGGAAAAGATCAAAAAGTAATTTATTAGAAGCTGGTGCTGTATATACTCAAAATCAAATTGCATATGACATTGTACATAAAACAATATGTAATATGTTAGTAAAAGAGCCTAAAACTCTTAAGATACTTGATTTTGCAAGTGGTACAGGAAGATTTTATCAACAGATTGTAAAATGCCTTTCAGAGATTTTTGGACTTGCTCCAGACTTTTCAATCATTAACAATATTTACGCAGTTGATATTGATCCAATTGCTATTAACATATGTAGACTCAATGCATTATGTTTATTGACTAATCTAGATTACGATAAAGCTAAAGTTGTATCGGAACATATTCTTCTCAAAAATGCCTTGATAAAAAATCAACTTTTTGAGAATAACATGGCTATATCCCATAATGACTTGAACGGTTTGTTTTATAATGGATTTGATGCTATTGTTTCCAATCCTCCCTATTTGGTCTTAAAATCAAACAGAAATAAGATGGATTTGGAAACTGTAGAAACTATAAATAATATGGCTAGGTACTTTAGGAACTCAAATGATTACAAGTATTCAATTGAAGGAATGCTTAATTTGTACCAGCTATCATTAGAAGCAATGCTTGGTATGCTAAAAAATGGTGGAGAAATGGGAATTATTTGCCCGTCTACTCTTTTTGCAGATGTTTCGGCATCTACTTTACGAAAACATCTTCTATCTAAGCATAATGTTACTTATATTAGATATTTTTCTGAGAATGATCCATTATTTGACAATGTAACACAAGCCACTTGTATTTTCCACTTAACAAAAGGAGAAAAATGTAAGCTGATTGATATAGTTCAAAGGGGGAAAAATTATCAAATAGCACTAGATGATGTTAAGCTAGTATTCCCAGTTAACTGGGAAATTCCTTCAATAGAAAATATTGAATGGAAAATTCTTCGTAAACTTCTTATCATTCCTCCGCTAAAAAAACACTCTTATATTCGTAATAAGCGTGGCGAACTAGATCTTTCTTTATTTAAAGATTATATAACTAATGATATAACACCATTGAGATTGATTAGAGGAAATATGATTTCTGGTAATTCTATTATAGACATAAATCATGAGTATGTTAAACTGGATTTTTTTAATAAAAAGTCACAAGATTATTTATCTAACGATAAAGGAAAGAGAAGATTGGTATGCCAACAAATTTCAAATATGACACAAAGAATTAGACTTAGATTTGTAGAATGCGAAAGCAATGATGTACTTGGTAATTCTTGTAACTATATTACAATTGCAGAAAATAAAATTCCTCAAATGAAAGTTTTATTAAACAGCGCTTTGTTGAATTGGAGATTTAAGATTACAAGCACAAATAATCATATTAATAATTATGAATTAGATGAATTGCCAATCATAAATTTAAATTTAATTTCTTCGGAAATCATTGAAATGGATGAAATTTGTAGAAATAGGGAAATATGCTACCTATACGGTTTAGATAGTGAAGAAGTGAATTTTATAATAAACAAACAATATGATATTATATAACCACGTTGCTTACAAGATGTGTCAACATGAAATGGATATGGCACAACATATTCCTGCAGGAGGAAACTGGAAAGACATTCCAGAAGAAATTACTGATAATCGCTTGGCAAATATTCGTGATGGAGGAGGAAGAACTACATATTATGGGCGTCTAAAATGGGATAAGCCAAGTTACACAATTAACACTTTTTTTAATAGAGTTCCTAATGGATGTAATTTGCATCCAGACCAAATGCGAGTTATATCGATAAGAGAGGCTGCTCGTTTTCAGTCATTTCCTGATGATTTTATTTTTGTTGGGAAAAGGGCGAGCATACATAAGCAAATAGGAAATGCTGTCCCTCCACTGCTAGCAAGAATGATTTCTACTCTTATTAAGCCTCACTTGGATAGTTATAATATCGTAGATTTATTTGCTGGATGTGGTGGACTTTCTGAAGGATTTATTCAAAATGGTTTCAATTTACTTGTAGCGAATGAATTTGATGCTAGTGTCTTTGAAACAAACAAGTTAAATCACTCAAAATATGCAAGTGAAGACAAGTTTATCCTTGGTGATATAACAAAGATGGAAACTAAACAAAGGATATATGACGCTTGCAGAAATAACCAAGTTGATGTAATTCTTGGTGGACCTCCATGTCAAGGATTTTCATATGCAGGTTGGAGAGATCCTAATGATCAAAGGAATCAACTTTTTAGAGATTTCGTTGATGTAGTGACTACGCTCAAGCCTAAATTCTTTGTTATGGAAAATGTCCCAGGCATTCTAACAATGAGAAAGGGCGAAGCTATCAAAGAAATTATCCAAGCATTTGCTGATGCTGGATATTATGTAGGAGTACCATTAAAGCTTACTGCTGCAGATTTTGGTGTACCTCAAAAGCGAAAAAGAGTGGTTCTAATCGGATGTCGTGATAGAATTACAATCAATCAACCTGCACCTTTGTTTACAGACAAGCCCAATGGGATATTTCCTCTTCCTCAATATATTTCAGTAAAAGAAGCTATAGGCTCTTTCCCTCCAATTCCAGACGGAGGAGGAGAGAATGAAATAGAGATTGATATAGAAAATCCTTCTGCTTATGATAGACTTATGAAAAAGGAAATTACTTTTGACGAGTTTTATCAAATAAAACTTAGTGAAATGTAACTAAAATAGATGAGGCTGTTTCAGAATGAAACAGCCTCTTTTTTCTCATTTTTCTGATGGTTCGGCAACCATACTAGAAAAATTATCAATACTATCAAAAGAGTAGCTTTTTAACTCATATTCTAATTGATAAATTTTATTAGAAATATTTTTTATCAATTCTTTTAATTCTTGGTCTGCAGTATCGAAGTTTTTGTCTTTGATTGCAGAGAATATGGGATTAAGTTCTTGAGAATTTTCATTAATCAATAAATAATTTTTCCGGTTTTGTTTGGCAATAAAATCTTCAAGACTTTCAAAAGCTATTCGTACATACCGTTCTTGATTATTTCTTTTATTTTTGCTATCAATAGGAGTTTCAATTACAGTCACTTTACTAAGATTATTTAAATCAAAGTTTTCAAAGCGATAATCCATCATTGAAAACTCTGGATGGAGATAGCGCATAAGAAATTCATTACCTGTTTTTTTGTGAATGATAGCTAAAATGTTGAGTATATTTTGGTGACATTTTGCCATAACGGAACTTGCTTTTTGGGCTTCGGCGTCATTGTTAATATTGTTTTTTAAGATATCCCAAATATATTTTGAATGCCAACTTATAACTTGTTCTCCTTTATTCTCTAATGCTATCAATGTATCGACATCTGTTTTTGAAAACCTGTTGTTCTTTGAGCTATTACAAGAACTACACATCGGAGCAAAATGAGTGCTATGACAAAATCCTAATGAAATTGGCCCTATATGATCTGCAGACATTTTTGCCATGTTCCCACATACTGGGCATTGTATTGGAGGTTGCTTTCTAAATTCTCCCATTAATCTATTAGCCAGATTATAATTTCCATCTGACCAATCTTCATAAGCTCGTCTGTCTTGAGTATAAGTATCCATATTCTCTGGGTGTCTACCAGTATCCTTAGTAGTTCTACAACATAATCCATATGAATGAAAACCATCGAAACGATCAGGGGAATTACTCATAACACCTGGAGAGAACATTTTACTTTCTTTATCGACCAATTCCTTATATATAGATGTTATCAATTCTTCAACACTATTTGGACTTGGTAAATTAAAAGTTTTAGCTAATAGTTTAGCCTTTTCTATTGAATTGCAATTAGCTTCAATAATCTCACGTATTGTGTGTTCGACTCTTTCCTCATCACTCTCAGGATTAATATGTGTTCCCAATATCGTATTTATTTTTTTTGTAGTATTCTTATTGGGATATTCATAATATATACTTTTTTCTTTACCACAACATTGGCAAACATGTTTACCTGTGGGATGAATTAGCCGTGCAATTTTTGCATAGCAACCACTTTGTATAGGTATTTTGTTTTCTATACATTTTTTATCCCACCAAGATTGTCTAATTTTACCCTTGTCTGATTTTCCTGTAACAACCCAATTTACTTTACCATCTTCATTTCTGTCATAAAAAAGGCCTTGATAATTGGGATGATTTACTATCATTTCAACATATTCCTCAAATTTCTTATCGTATCCGATTTCACTCATAGTTTATAAAATAGTTTATAAAATCAAATAGACTATGAGAACTAAAAAGCCCTCTCTCTAAAAGAAAAAGGGCATGGTAAAATTTTAGTTGATACCTTAGGCCTTGCACAGCCCACGTCAGACAACAATTATTTTATCCACGCCCATGTGATAAGAGCGTAGACATCAAATGTCTTAACTAAACTGACGTTTTGTAAAGTGCAAGTTCTGGTATTTCAGTTGAGTCAAAGATGCCGAAACTCTATGTTACTTCTTTTTATGTCATTCGATTATATATTGTCAATACTCAAGTTTATTTCAGATAAAAACTATTTGCAAATATACTTCTTTTTTCAAAAATCACTCACTTTTCATTTTGGAAAGTTACATTAATTATTAAATCCATATTTGATGTATCGAGTAAACTTTTGCAAATATCTCTTCTTATTTTCATCTTTCAAATGTCCTCATCACCACTACCACCATCATAATTCCAATAATTGCAATAAGCCCACATACAGCAATCATTCTCCAAATTAACCAGGAATGCAAAAATTCTACATTCGCCACTATCATACAGACCAAGAAAGAGGATAGGGCTATTAGAATGACAATCAAAATATAAAATGCTTTATTTGATAGATAAATGCGGTTATCCATTTGAACAATCCTCTGCTCTGCCTCTGTGCACTTGATCTCAATTTGGTCAATGAACTGGCCAAGAACGGTATTGCCAAATTTAACAGCCTGCTCTTGCGTATACTGGGTAATAGACAACTTGTATTTTTCTAATAAATCTACCAATGTGGCAAGATCCGTCCTCAATCCATACACATTATCATTCAACTCGGCAAGTTCTTTTACGTTTATGCCAAGCAGACGTTTTTCCTCCTCAAGATATTCATTTTGAGGAGTACTTTTGGTAACCTGCGCTTCCTTCATTTCAGCGGTAAAATCAAATTTCTTTCTCATAAGCTCATCGTTTTAATCCAGTTTTCGGTTTCTTTCCTAAGGTACGAATGGCAACACGGGCACATCTTTTTGCCCATAAGAGATCATCCTCGTCCTTATCTCTCCATGGTAATTCGCTTTGTGAACCACCGCCACCTCCGGTTGGTGCATTGGGAACTTCCAGCAATCCGACAAATATTACTACTGCCATATCGGTTAACTCCTGTGAATTGGAAACGAAACGATAATCAAATTCATCGTTAAAATGGTTGAGTACCTTTTCTGGAATGTAGAACCGATGTTCCTGACCTTCGTGACTCAATGTATAGGGAACCGTATTCGGATTTTAAATCTTATATTGGGTATAGTCAGCGGATGCCGATGGCTTCTGAATCTGTTTCGAATCAGTATCTTTAGGTTTGTTATTCGCTGCAATACCTGACCTATAATGAAGTTTCTCCCATGTGGCAGGAAGTTTTGAAACCATCAAGTTTCTACCAATACCCAGATCGGAAGCTTTGTATTTCGTCCTTCCTTTCATGATTGCATATCCGTGAAGAATACCATCATCGTCCTTTCGCTCATGTATGGTATATCCCTTCTTTGTCAATGCTGCTTTGTATTCATCCCATGACCATGATGACATGGATTTAAGGACATTCATACAATCCCGTGTAACCAATGGTATGTTGACATTTATTACCTGTTTTGCTGTTGTCCATCCACGTTTCTTTGCCACTCTTTCTGCTGCCCACTGGGCACGAAAGTGTATATTATGGTCGTTGTTAATCTTTCCGTCTTCATCCATCCGGCAGACAGCAGCATGAAGATGTGGAACACCGCTATTGGATTCCATATGGAGCCAGACTGTGTATTTGCTGTTGGCCAGATTGGTCGGACAGTTTCGTGCTTTCCCGTCCTTGTCTTTAAACACCTGTTTGTCAAACTCTGTTGCGAAATCCTGCCAAAGTTTTTGCCAGTCTTCAATGGTGAAGTCCTTGGTATGTTCGGGTGACGGACTAAGTTCAATTCTGATGACTGAATTCTTCACCGGACGGAAGCGGGAAAGAGTAAGTTGCATGGAATTCCAGACACCCATTGCATCTGGTTCCGATGGCATCATATTGTCCAATACCCGATAGATTTTTTCCGGATGTTTTTTATTATGTGATTCGCCAGTAATATAACGGATGTCATTTATGCCGTGCGATATTGCTTTAGCCTTTGCGATCATGATTCTTCAGTTTTATTATTGGTTGGAATACTGTTCGGTTCTTTTACGGAATTTAAGAACTGGCAGACATTTTCTGCCACATTGCCAAGCTCCTTCAGCCAGTTCACCATAAATGGAATCTGGTTGAACATCATATGCCGTTGGCTTGCACTCATACCATGAAGGGCTGATATGTATTTCACAAGGTCAGCACGGCAGTTATCCAGATTCTGCAGAAGTGCAGCTTCTTCTTTGGTGAGTCTTGCCTTTGGCTTATAATTATATGCCCGCGCAAGCAGATAATCGCTTACGGTCATTCCGCATTGTTCGGCCATTGACTTGATATGTTCTTTCTGTCGGGGGCTGACTTTGGCCCCGATAAATACGGTTCTCCTATTGTCCGGAGTCTCGTTCTGTTCTGTTTGTTTTATTATTTCTTTTTCCATGAGAATCTAATATTATAACGGGTTAAGGTGCGAGCCTGCGAGTACCGCACCGGCGAAGTGGCTGAGCCGGCGAGAGCGCCAATGTACAACCATAACGGAGTGGAGGTTATACCTTGGCATATCTCGCAACAGATACCTGTTGAAACTGCACAGCAAGCCGTGTCGTATATACAAATGAAATTGGCATTTCGACTGGTTCCATAAATGATATCAGTATTCTGATTATCCTATAAAAGGGGAGAAGATGAAAATTTCCCTATAACGTCTTTATGACTTTGCTTTATTCTAATATGTACACCCTGCCAATAAAGTAAAGCCGGATTCAATAATGGCTGTCTGGGTTGATTTTATATTCCTTTTCCTCTTTTATGACCATCCTTTTGTTACTGAGGAAGGTGGCAACTTTAACCGCTTTGTTATGTCCCAGCTTAATATCCTGAAGGACATATCCTTCCTTCAGCCGTTCCAGATAATCGTCATAACTGGTAATACAGACGTTTGTAAAAGCTGCGTCCAGAGCTGCCCGATGCACGCTCTCGGAAATTTCCTTGTACGGATCAAACGGTTCTTTTACAGGTCTTCCGATTTTCTTTTCCTGGGGCTGATAGGAATCCAGCAGTTCAGGTAAGACTTCATCGTTTATACGGAAAGCAAACGGTTCAAATTCCCGGTCACGGATATGAATGGCTTCTACTACGCTTACTGTTCTGTCCATTTTGTCCACTTCTACCTGCATGACTGTTTCTGCCTTGTTATTCAGTTCCGTGCCAATGTGACCACGGCATTCTCGTCATTCTTGTTCTGATGGAGAATGGTATGAATGTGAATCTGGCGGTCATCCGTCCATTGCATGAATCTGGAAATAATATCGGTCGCTTCACTGGGGGAATTGATATCATAAAGAAAGTCTCGAATGCCATCTATAATCACCAGTCCGAGATCGGGGATTGTGCCGATAGCTTGTTCGACTATAGCCAGACGTATCGGAGGGGCGTACTTGCGCAAAGCCAGCATAATCAGATTATCTGGATTCTTGTCCTCCGGGAGTCCGGCAAGGCGCAGGATTCTTTTCAATACTTTCTGGCAATGATGGCGTCCCTGTTCTGTATCAATGTACAGCACAGTTCGCTTATCCTCTGGAAATGATGAACGGTATTTCAGCACAGTACCGTTTTTCAATGCCGATGCTGCAATGGCAGTAACGTTAAAAGTTTTCTTGCTTTTGGCCTTGCCTATAGAGGCACTAAAGTTCCCCAGTGTACCGATTGCGGCATCATCTACCATCAATACAACCGGTGACTGTTCATAAGCTCCGTTTGCATTTACAGCAGATTCCTCCATATAAGCGGTCAATTCCTCGTCAGTAGGAATTCTAATGTCTGTCTTGTCCATAGGCTTTACACGTTTTTAGGGTTAGCCTTACGACGGGTGGCAGCAAGCATCTGTGCCTGTTCTTCTTCAAAAGTCAGTGGAACCTGTACCTTTCTTCCGGTCTCAAGCCATTTGTCCAGTTCATCACGATAGACAAAAAGATGTTTACCTTGTTTGATTACAGGAATGCCTCCATGCTTGACCTTATAATAAAATGAGGATTTGGATATACCAAGGTAGGTACATACTTCATCCACCGTCATAGGAACGTGATGGTTCTCTTTGACCTTGTTTTGGACTGCCAGACTGTTTTTCAATACAGTTTCCAGACTTTCAATTCTCTTACATAATTCACCTACAACTGTAGGTAAATCGTTAAAGGTTAAATTTTTAAAATGCATAATGTCTTTATTTGTTGTGTTTAAATACGCCACAAACTAAATCAATGACATTATGCAGAAAAATAGGAGACGAGAATCATTTTCCGGTCTGTATTAATTCATTTTTTCTCACACTGGGCTTTGTTTATAAGAGTATAATCAAATTTGAAATCATCATATTTTGGACTGTCAATAGGAATCTGACTGTGTATGGTATCCTTGAGATTCTTGACAAGGTATCCCAAGGTTGCATTTTTTAATTCATTAGGGAATATAGTTTTTATGAAATTGGCTCTTTCTGATAATGATATACCTAACCGTTCGCCTATATTCCAGACAAAATGTCTTAATGAAGGTGATGTAAGAGGAGTTTCCATTTTTGAACGGATGGGTTTATACAAATCTGATTGCCCACTTGCCAAATGGTCTATGTTTTCATGTAGTATAAGCAGATTCTCTTTGGTAAGAAATTTTGCGGTAGAATAGGTGGTATATTCATGAATAGCCTTTATAATCATTATTTTTCTCTCCAATTCTTCCTTCTGAATTTCTTCCATACGGCTTTCGAATCCCTGGAGATATGAAAAAGCTTCGGGTTTAACTTCTGAGGTAGGTTGTTGCTCCAAAACTTTGATTTCTTTCGAATCATCATGCTGCTCTGATATTGTAATGGATGTAACGATTTCAGAGCTGACAGCTTTATTTTCTGTCGTATCAGTATTCTTTGTCTTTTCTGGTAACTCAATCATTGAAATAACTTCTGTGGTATTGCTAACTTTAATCATTTCTATATCTGAAACTTCTATAGTTGGTTCATTGCATTCTTCAATCATCATATCTGGTTTGGGAATAACCTTGTCAGGTATAGAATTTCTTTGATTATCAGAAAAAATCTGCGGACATTCATCCGTAAGGAATATATAGAATACACGTTGTAATCCTCCGCACGTTATGATTATTACAACGGTTCCTAATATTATAGGTGTTGTATACCTGGTCAGATCTATCTGGTGATTAATGTACAGATATGTTGCAATTACTGAAAAAAGGATACAACTTACTGCAAGTATGAAACTTGTCTTTCGTGCCGATAATTTAATATTGTTTGTCATGTCCTGTAATTATATGTATTAGTTTTTATGGCAAATATATTTTCTATTTCCAAATAGTTGTAATTAGTGACAGATAATCGTTGAGATTTTAAGAAAAATAAGCCTAAAGTACGAAAATCATACTCTAAATCATACTATAATCATACTTTAGGCATATTATTTATATAGGATACAGACTGCTATTCTTTCCTTTTTAGGGTAATCTTATTGCTCGCTTCACGCTTGTTGCTGTCCACTACTTTCATGTATCTTTGAGTCGTGGTTATGCTCTTATGAGCCATCATACTTTGTATGGTACGGATGTCGGTTCCAGCCGCCCCTTGCAGGGTTGCGAATGTTCTACGATACGAATGGAATGTTATATTTTTGGTGATTCCGGCAGAACGAATCCATTCCTTCATGGGAACCTGAGTCCAGCACCTTTTCAGACCTTTGAATACCAAACCTTTCTTCTCAGGTGAGTATTCTATCAGCTTCAGGGCTTCATCACTAATGGGGATAATATCTTCCGTCTTTGTTTTCTGTGTGATGGTGTGTACACATTTTCCTCCTGCTGCAAAATCAACGATTTCTTCCCAGCAGAGAGTAAGTATGTCACTGAGTCTCAAACTGGTCAGGCACGAAAAGAGGGAAGCAGTTTTTAGAACTGGTATCTTGCATGGCGTTTCGGCCAGACAGTACAATTCCTCTACACTCAGATAGTCCTTTACCACATCTTCCGGTTCAATCTTTTCCAGAAAATCATTTATGTTTGACTTGATCAGACGATTGCGATAGAGAATCTTCAGGAATCCTCTGAATGTGGACCAGTAGCCGGACGCTGAGTTTCGTGTAATATATCCATCCCGTTTTAGCTGTCTGGCATTGAGCAGATACTCACGAAACTTGTTGCACAGTTCCACATCAATTTCTTCGAAAGTACATTTGCCATGGACGAAGTTATAGAAGTGCTGATAAACGAATTCCCATTTCTGGTCGTGCTTGGGAAGTTGCTTACGGTAGTATTCCAGAAAGTCTGCCTTATATTTCCTCTTGTCGAAGAAATCATATCGTTCGTTTACGATAGCTTCAAAGCGCCGGCATCGGATGGCTTCTGCTTTCTCTGACATGGTTGCATTGAAGTCACGTTCCCGCTGGTTCTTCGGATTTGCATAGATATAAATGTTCAAACCTTCGTGACGGATAGTCTTCATCGTTTCCTGGTCACGGTAGCCCGGATAATAGTCCAGATAGAAGGAAAGCATACCATTTTTTAACGGGCGGGTTCTCAAAGTTACAGTTTTACATTCTGACATAGTTACAAATGTTATTAGTTGACTTAAATTTTGCGGTGAAGATGCACAATGACTTTATGCAGACCGCATTCAGCATAAAATCATTTTCCAGTCTGTATATCTGTCTGTACAGATTCATTATCTGGCGCCCATAATGTGGTCAAATTCCACTTTCAGGAATCTCACAAAGCGCCCTTTCTTCTCCCGTTTTATTTCGTGGAATTGCAGAATGCCGTAAACAGAATCCCGTGTGAGACTATACTTCTTCATGGCTTCCTGCACGGTATAGTATTCTGAAGAATCATCTTCGGTTGTCTTCTTGGACAGATCGAAGTGAAGTTTTGAGTAGAATATCTGGCCGTGCTCTTTCTTTGAAGGGATGTTGTTGCGGTAAACATGTGAACGGATGGCTACACGTGTCATCCCATAGTTTTTCTCGATTTCTTCCGGAGTGTACCATTCGGTCAAGGCGTCATCCGTCTTATATTTGGCAAATGCCGCATCTATGTGCTTTTTACTGTAATAATTGAACTGGCGGATTCTGACTTTGGGAACATTGTTTTGCCGGGTATAGGTCCACACCCATTTGGCGTTGACTTTGTACTTTTCCGCAATCTGTTCAGCGGTATAATACTCGGTAACGTAAAATTCATCTTTTGGTCTGAGTACTTCATAAGGTTTTGTTTTCAGCATAAGTTCGATGTCGGTTCTTCTGATGAGCGACATTCTTGAACTCAGCCTTGATGCACGAAGTTTGTCCTCCTTTACCAGTTTATAGACATACTGGCGAGAAACGCCCATTAGTCTGGCTGCTTGAGAAAAGGTAAAGTATTCCTGGCTCTCCAGTTTGTTCTTTACCTCCATCATTTCCTGAAATTCGCGCATTTCCATTCTACGTTCCTTCATCCGGTGTTTATAACCTCTTTTGGAACATTGCGGACTACAATAATTGGTAGTGGTCTTTTTTGCCATGAAAGGCTTGCCGCACCACTGGCAGATTCTTTTTACTTCCATTTTTGTTATTCTCCATATTTTAGTGAAACATGAGCTTTTTACAGCTCGGATAATTTCCCTTTTTGTCTACTCACGTAAACCATTGTCAACACACGTCAACAAATGCGTCAGTGTGACATCGGGCAAAAGCCCTTAATTGTTCCGCGGTAGAAATACGGTAGAAAAATATGGTGAACAACAGTATCCAACTGTTTATAGCTGGATTTTTGGCAAATAAAAAAGCCGCTGAAAATCAGCGACTTCATTATAGTTGGTTCTAATTCGTTGCAGTTGATTACAATATCCTACTTGCCTGAAAGGGAATCAACATTCCGGAAATTGTAGTGTTATTAAGATAATAATAACACTCTAATTTTGTTGGAATATGAAGGAAGTAAAGAAGGTTGTACTCATCGGAGCGAGTGGTTTTGTTGGCTCAGCTCTTTTGAATGAGACTTTGAACCGTGGCTTTGAAGTGACAGCCGTGGTTCGGCACCCTGAAAAGATAAAGATAGAAAATGAGAGTCTGAAAGTGACGAAGGCGGATGTGTCTTCTCTTGAAGAAGTATACGAAGTTTGTAAAGGGGCGGATGCCGTTATCAGTGCGTTTAATCCGGGATGGAATAATCCCGATATATATGATGAGACAATTAAAGTCTATCTGACTATTATTGACGGAGTGAAGAAAGCAGGAGTCAACCGTTTTCTTATGGTAGGCGGTGCAGGTTCATTGTTTATTGCGCCCGGCTTGCGATTAATGGATTCCGGTGAAGTACCCGAGAATCTTTTGCCCGGAGTAAAAGCTTTGGGAGAGTTTTATCTGAAGTTCCTGACGAAAGAGAAAGAAGTGGACTGGGTGTTTTTCTCTCCGGCAGCGGATATGCGTCCGGGAGTACGTACAGGGCGTTATCGGTTGGGAAAAGATGATATGATTGTAGATATTGTAGGAAACAGCCATATCTCTGTTGAAGATTATGCGGCCGCCATGATTGATGAACTAGAACATCCGCAACATCATCAAGAGAGATTTACGATTGGTTATTGATTAAAGAAAGGAGCGAATCGGTAAACAGTCGGAAATTATATAAGTGAATCAATAAGTGAAGAAGAATGGCTTGAATATATATCACAATGTATAATTCAAGCCATTTCTTATTAAGTGGTTATTATCTTGTTGTTTTTTTATATTCTGTCGAGCACCGTTTGAATCAACGTATCAATCGTATTTTTATATCCGGTATTCGCCTCTTTGATAAGGCGGTTGGCTATTACCATGCAGACAGTCATGGCCTTGTGTCCCATTAACCGGCTAAGTCCTGCCAAAGCGGAACTCTCCATTTCGAAATTGGTTATCTTGAAACCTTTGTATTCAAACGCTTCAATTTTATCATTCTGTTTCGGATCTGCCAACGGAATACGGAGTTCACGTCCCTGCGGACCGAAGAAACCTCCGGCGGCAATTGTCACGCCACGTACCATATCATCCTTCGCAACCCGGTCAATTAATTCTTCGCTGGCATCAATAACATAGGGCGCAGGAGCACACATATTTCCCGACCACCCCATGTGGTTGAGGAAAGCACGTTCGAAAGCCAAGTCGCATACAGCATTGCGTCCGGCATAGAAATTCAATAATCCGTCGAAACCAATAGACTTCTGCGAACATACGAATGTTCCCACCGGTGTATTTGGCTGTAAACCGCCGCACGTACCGATACGTACTAACTCTAACTGCCGGAACTGTTCTTTTTCTTCTCGTGTCTCGAAGTCGATATTGGCTAATGCATCCAGTTCGTTCATTACGATATCGATATTATCGCAACCGATTCCGGTAGAAACGACAGTAATTCGTTTACCTTTATATGTGCCCGTGATTGTCTTGAATTCGCGGCTTTCCACTTCGCATTCTTTGTTTTCGAAATGAGAAGCTACGAGTGCTACACGTCCGGGGTCACCTACTAGGATTACTTTATCTGCCAACCATTCGGGTTTTACGTGAAGATGGAATACAGAGCCGTCTTCGTTGATAATCAATTCAGAGGATGGAAAGTACTTTTTCATGTTATTGAAAGGTTTTAGTTTTATAATAGGATTGTATCTATAAATAGAAACGCCGGAACCGGATTTAAGTTCAGAAGAAGTCTCTTTCTTTTTCCATAGAAAAGGAGAGAACGTCTTGCGACTGAAATGAAATCGGATTCCAGCGTTTGTGAACGATTATTTGCTCAATGGCTGATTGCCAGCATTGCCTGTTGTCGGCTTGGCGATATTCTCACGCATGGAAGTATCAGCTTCGATATTCTTCATGCGATAATAATCCATGATGCCTAAGTTTCCACTGCGGAAAGCTTCAGCCATTGCTTTAGGAACTTCAGCTTCTGCTTCGATCACTTTGGCACGAGCTTCCTGTGCTTTTGCTTTCATTTCCTGTTCGGAAGCTACTGCCATAGCACGGCGCTCTTCAGCTTTTGCCTGTGCAATATTCTTATCTGCATTAGCCTGATCGATTTGCAGAGCCGCACCGATGTTCTTACCTATGTCGATGTCCGCAATATCAATAGACAGAATCTCGAAAGCAGTTCCTGCGTCCAGACCTTTACGAAGTACAAGTTTAGAGATAGAATCCGGATTCTCCAATACCGATTTATGGTTTTCAGAAGAACCGATAGACGAAACGATACCTTCGCCTACACGGGCAAGGATCGTATCTTCACCTGCACCACCGACCAGCTGGCGGATATTGGCACGTACTGTAACACGAGCCTTAGCTATCAACTGGATACCGTCTTTCGCAACAGCCGTTACAGGAGGAGTATCAATCACTTTCGGGTTTACAGACATCTGTACAGCTTCGAATACGTCACGTCCTGCCAGGTCGATAGCAGTAGCCATCTGGAAAGGCAATTCGATGTTGGCTTTCGATGCCGATACTAAGGCGTGAACTACCTTTTCTACGTGTCCGCCAGCCAGATAATGGGCTTCCAGTTCGTCGCGGGTGATATTTTTCAGACCGGCTTTGTGGGCTTCGATCATTCCCGGAACGATGATATACGGCGGAACGTTACGTATACGCATTAAGAATAGTTGTATCAGCGAGATGTTAACTCCCGAAACTTTAGCCGACAACCAAAGGAAGAACGGCACGTAATGGAAAAATATTATCAGGAAGATAATACCTCCGGCTATCAGAAAGATAGGCAAGTAGAAAGATGATTCCATTGATGTTTTTATTAAGTGAATATTATTCTTTGTGTTTCTCAACCATGATTGTACCGTCGGTGATCCGGCTTACGATTATCGGAGTCTTCTCATTGAGGAACCCGTCTATTGACTTTACCTCTACAATTTTTCCGTTAATCTCGGCATAACCGATTTGTGCCAGACGTGTGGTACTGATTCCAGTATCACCCACTTTAACGCTGTCTTCTGCGCTACGGTCTACTTTCGAATCAATATCCTTTTTCAATGCCAGTTTGTCCAGCATCTTCGATCGCATAAACCAAATCAATGATCCGATACAGGCAATCGCCGATATACCAAGAGTGATAAATCCTCCTGCCATACCTAAATTGGTGAATGCATAGTAGTTGGCATACAGGATGCAAACCAATGCAGAAATTCCGGCCAGACTAATGCCCGGGATGACGAACAGTTCTACCAGAAACAGTATGACTGCGGCAATAATGAGAACGGCGATAATGAGTATATCCATAGTTCAGAGTTATTATTTATTTTGTTTTTTCTGCATTACGTACATTCACTTCGAGAGCATCGAGTTCTTCGGACATTTGCAGTATCCGCTTTTCGAGGTCGAGAATGGCAGGAGCCATTTTGGCTTTTCCCTGTTGGTTGGCACCGGCATATTGTTGACGAAGGCCGTTCAGCTTTTCTTCTTGTTGATAATAGTCTTTTTCCTTCTGCTGATAGCGTTGGAAAAGTGTCTTGGCTTTTGCGGATTTAAAGTCGCTCATCAGATAGTAAGTCGTATGATCGTCAATGACAAATTCAAAGTCCATCGCACGACGTTCTTTAGGCTTATGACTGATGGCAGCTTCCAGACGTTGCAATGCTTCGGTAACAGCTTGTTTGTCTTTCCAGGTTTCTTTCAGCGAATGAATCTGTGCCAGACGAATAATCTGTTGCTGTTCCATTGCTTCATAATTATAAGTCTGCTTGGAAGTATTAGGAATGAATACATAAATACATACCTTTCCTTCGGGTTGGAAACGGTCGGAAGCAAACCATCCGAGATTGTTGTATTCGTCAATGACGTACATATAATCATTG
>ERZ772855.938-NODE-938-length-30706-cov-3.347330_pt1 | contig 30706 bp, 36 predicted proteins | sample MGYA00511900_ERZ772855 | MGnify/ENA primary metagenome ERZ772855 (study PRJEB29015, sample SAMEA2737701) | human gut metagenome | biome: human gut; feature: human-associated habitat; material: faeces | place: China | collected 2012 ... | reverse complement strand
TATTTGATTTTTATTTGAATTATGGAATGGGAACAAAAAGTAAAATTGGCGAAATCCTTAAACACCGGAAATAACAAAGAAGCGTGCCAAATTATACTGAACAATGAAATGGATATGCAGGCGTGGGATATGTTTCTTACGGGCATGGATTTAAACAGTATGAAGATTATAGACCTTTATTGCCTAAAATAAGAGAAAACGAAAAAGATATAACTCAAAATTTGGGAATAATAGAGGTTTTGAGAATGAATAGATGCGTAAATAATAAATTAAAAAGTGCAGGAGGTTATTTATGGAAAAAAATATAAGAATTTCAGCAGTAGTGGGAATTGACCCGGGAAGCAATGGTGGTATTGTGACATGGCGACCAAATCAAAATATCAAGGCAATACAAATGCCAAAGGATTTAACGGAATTGCGTAATTATTTGGAATATCTGAAAACCATTTGTTCGCCGATTGTCTTTTTAGAAAAATTGAGCGTGCGCCCGGATGATATAACGACGGGTTCCGATGGCGTCAATATGGGAAAATTGTATCGCATACAAAAAATGCTTGCAAATTTTGAACAGCTAAAAGCAACCATTGCTGTTTGCGACATTCCGTTTGTTATGGTACACCCTATGAAATGGCAAAACGAGTTGAAGTTGCGAGCAAAGACAAACCGGAAAAAGGAGGAAAAGAACGAGAGAAAGCGCAGATACAAGGAAATTGCCGGTAATTTATACCAGGAATTGAAACCGACATTGTGGAATGCAGATGCGACGTTGATAATGCACTTTGGACGATACATTTTGCGCAACAATCCGAATTGGGTGCGGGAAAATTTGCCATCCAAAATGTATGAACGCCTTTTTTAGCCCCGTAGAACGATTTTATTTTGTTAGTGGATAAAATGTATATTGAAACAGAAAAAGCCCCGCAAATCGAAAATCCCGAAAAAATAACGGCAAAAGAGTTGGCGGAAATGGTAAAGCAGATGCGGCACAACCAACGACGTTGCCAACGGAACCCAACCCCGGAAAAGTTGGCGACGTTGGAGCGTTGGGAAAAGGAGGTTGACGCCGTGGTTGCGATTCTGACAGATACACAAATGAAATTGTTTTGATTGTTCCCGGTACGACATTACGCCGTATCGGGAATATTTTTTTTGCCGCAAATACAAAATAAAAGATAAAAGTTTTGGTAATTAAAATATTTACCGTATTTTTGTGGCATGAAATAACAACGACCGGGCGTTTTCCCGGTAACACTAAAAGATAAAAGCAATGAGAGCAAAAACAACAATCAGCGATTTCCGGTTTGAATTTGCCGGGTATGGACATTACAAAGTAACTTACACGTCGCCCGTTACGGGTAAAAGTTGGACGGCAAAAACAAATGATATGCCGTTAATTGATGCGACAAAGAACGCCGACGACCCCAAACGTTGCGATTTGGAACAACTGAAAAGAGTTTGCAAAAATCAGTAATAACTAACCGGGGAGCAATCCCCGGTATTAAAAAAAAGGCAATGACAACAACAGAAACAGCCCAAAGGACAAAAACGGCGTTTTGACGTTGGTACATAAACGAATGGTAGATTTTTTACAAAATAAGTAGTAACCGCCGGGGGCAACTCCCCCGGCATAAAAAGAGCGATAAAATGATTATCAAAAAGTTAGAGTTGTTGAATTTCCAAGTAATTAAGGAGTTCAACGCAGATTTTGAGGGTAATGTATATTTCATTACCGGGGACAATGAGTTGGGAAAATCCACGCTATTAAAGGCAATCGGGGCGTTGTTGACCGGGAACCGGGACGCCGTGTTGCGCAATGGCGAGGACAAAGGGTTTGCCAAAATGGTTGTCGGCGACGACGGCGAGGAATACGACGTTGAATTGCGGTTTACCAAAGCCAACCCCCGTGGTACATTATCAATCAAACAGAAAACAACCGGGATGCGGTCGGATAATGTAAGTATGTTGCAAAAGGTTTTCGGATATACGGATTTTGACGCCGTGGAGTTTTCCCGGTGGTCTGAAACCGCCGAGGGTCGCCGAAAGCAAGTGCAATACGTCCGGGCATTGTTGCCGGAGAATGTGCAAAAACGTATTTCCGAGATTGACGCCGAGGTTATGACCGTTAAGGAGAAAAGAAAGGACGCCAACGCCGAGGTCAAGACGTACACGACCATTTGCGCCGCCGCCGAAAGGCATTTGAAACCGGGCGACGTCAAAACGTATGCCGAGAAAATAGATATTGCCGATTTAATGGAGGAACAAAACGAGAACGCCCGGTTGATTGAGAAAGCGAAAACCGTGCGTACCGCATTGCAAACCCGGACGGAACAATTGGAGGCAATCCCCGGTCGTATCAAAGCCGCCGAGGAAACCAAGAATACAGAGATTGACGCCGCAATAAAGTATGAGGCGGAAGCCCAAGCCGAATACGACCGGATTGTTTCCGAGGCAAAAAAGGCATTGGAAGCGGCAAAGAAAAAGAGCAAGGCGGATGCGAAAGCCGCCGCCGACAAATACAACGAAACATTGGCGCAAATCCAAACGGAAAAAGCCGATTGCGAAACCCGTAAGAACAACGCCGCCGCATGGTTGGCAAAGTACGAGGAAAACAACCCGGAGAATTTGGATACAGCCGAACGCCTCAAAGCCGCCGAGGAACACAACAAAATAAATGCGTTGGTTGTGGACTATCTGACGAAGAAAAAGCAAAAAGACGCCGCCGAAAAGGTCGCCCAAACCCACGAAAAAAAGTTGTCGGATTTGCTCAAAGAGCGGGAAACCCTTATTGCGAAATCGGAATTGCCGATTGCCGGGTTGACGTTCACGGACGACGGGTTGGAATTAAACGGCGTGCCGTTCGTCGCCGGGAAAGTGTCGGATAGTCAGATAATGGAGGTTGCCGCAAAATTGATTATCGCAAGCAATCCGACCGTTAAGGTATTCCGCATTGCGAGGGGCGAAAGTTTGGGCGCAAAACGTCTGCAATCCCTTATCGAATTAGCCCGGAAAGAAGGGTATCAAGGATTTATTGAGGAAGTCAAGCGAGGACAGGACGATTTAATTATTGAGGAATACAGCGAAACCGAGTAATTAACCGGGGCGTCGGTTCCCCGGCGTCCCTTAAACAAAACAATATGGAAGTTAAAGAAATGACAATTGCGGACGTGTTGAAAACGCCGTTATTCTTTTCGCAAAAGTGTTGGATAAGGTCGCAACCGGGTATTAGTTGAGCGAACGGGCGTTTATCCGTGCGGTTGGAATGACAGCGTTTAATATCACAATGCAAAAGTTAATCAACGATGAGAAAGCGAGAAATAACGGCAACGGGGACGATAAATAATAACGGCGGGTTGGCAATGTACATGGGCGAATTAAACGAATTTTTCAAGGGTTGGAAAGGTTCCCGGATAATTGCCCGGTTCATTGTTGCGTCGCCTGGTTCGTCCGAGGCTTTGAAAGGATATTATTTCAACTATGTTGTACCCACGTTCCGACACGCCATTTGGGAGGCGGGCGAACGTCTTACGGAGGAACAAACGGAACGGAGGTTGCGGGAGTTTTCCCCAATTATGTACGACGAGCGGGTCAACGAGGAAACCGGGAAATATTCCCACGAATTGCGCACCGTGGCGGAATTGTCAAACGCCGAGTTAATCGAGCATATCGAAACACTCAAACAGATTGCCGCCGAGGAATACAACACGTATATTGACGACCCCCGAACGTTGTAAGGTATGTTTTGCAAGTGTAACGGAAAGCGTAAGAATTACCCGTTGGCGGGTTGGCGGATTATTCGCCACGAATACACGCCAAAGCATTACAGCCGGATAAAGTGTTTGCGTTGCGGGTGCGTTTGGATTACACGGGCAAAAAATGTTGAGCAAACGCCCAACGACGACGGGCAAAAACGATTATTTTAACGAGCAAAAAAGTAACGAGAGCATGAAATTTGAATTAAAAGATATTTGTTTTTTCGATTGCGAAACAACAGGAGTACCCGCAAAGGGTTTGAAATGGGATGCGGATTTTAACCAATTCCCGCACGTCGTACAATTGGCGTGGGCGTTCGGCGACAAAGAACGCAGTTTTATAATTAAGCCGGACAATTACGAGATACCGCCGGAGACAGCCGCAATACACGGGATAACGACCGAACGGGCAATTGCCGAGGGCCTACCGTTTGCCGAGGTTATCGACGAATTTTTGGCGGATGCAGCCGCCGCCCCGCTTGTATGTGCGCACAACATTTATTTCGACACGTCGATGTTGAAAGCGAACATTTTGCGTTATTGCGGCAAAGACTATTGCGACGCCAAAGCCGAGGACGCATTGCACAAGGGAAAGCGCATTGATACAATGATGAAAACTATTAAATTTGTCGGCGCATTGTATCAGAATGGCAAACCGGGAAAATTCCCCAAATTGGAGGAATTATTTGCAAAGTTGTTCCCCGGCGAAACATTCCCGGCGCACGACGCATTACAGGACGTTAAGGCATTACGCCGATGCGTCCCGGAATTGGTCGAATTGGGGATTATCGAGTTGAAGCAAAAGGAATACCCGGCGGAACAACTCAAAGCGAAATTTGAGCCTGAAAAGCCTGGAAACGGGGGCATTGAGTTTTACGATCCGAACCCCGTAACGGAGCCAATTGGAACGGGGAACCCCAAGCGGGAACCCGTACCGGAACCGGAACCAATCCCGGAGCCTCAACGCCCGGCGGTCGCCCGGAATAAGACGACAAAGGATTTGTTGGACGAAAGCGAATTTTAATATGGTAGTATTAAGTTTATTTGATGGAATGAGTTGCGGACAAATAGCACTCAATCAGTTGGGAATTAAAATTGAAAAGTATTTTGCGGCAGAAATTAAACCGCACGCAATTAAATGTACGCAATATAATTTCCCACAAACAATACAAATTGGGGACGTTCGCAAAGTAAGTTATAAGGATGGCATATTGACGACCGCTAACGGTTTGTTTGAGGTTGGGAAAATTGATTTGTTAATTGGCGGTTCGCCGTGTCAAGATTTAAGCGTTTTAATGCGAAACCGTAAGGGGTTGAAAGGGGAAAAAAGTTCTTTATTTCATGAATGGTTAAGGATTAAAGAGGAAACGACGCCCCGTAATTTTATGTTAGAAAATGTAGCGTCAATGAGGGTTGAGGAAAAAAACACAATTGACGAATTATTGGGCGTAACGGGTATTTTTATAAATTCAGCATTGTTTTCAGCACAATTGCGCAAGCGTTATTATTGGACTAATTTAGATGTTGATTTGAATATTAAGGACAAAGGAATTGAGTTACAAAGCATTTTAGAAAGTGGATATACCGACCGAAAAAAAAGCGTTTGTATAGTCCGTAATTATGCTGGAAGCGTTCAAAGTTCAAATAAAGAATCATTTATAAAAATGTGCCTTAATCGTTCAAAAAAAGGATTTCTTACGGTCGTTTTTGAGGAAAAAGGCAATCCAAATTCGGTGCGATTATTTACGCAAACAGAATTAGAACGGTTGCAAACCATACCCGTTGGATATACAAGTTGCGTAACCTATCAAGAAGCGGCGGACTTAATCGGCGACGGTTGGAATGTTGAAACCGTAAAGCATATATTGAAAGGATTATTATAAAAACCGAGCCGGGCGGGTTCCCGGCAACAAATAAATTATCAAAAAATGAGCGAGAAAAAAGAAACCGCAAACGTAATGCCGATACCGACCGAAAAGGCGTTTGTATTGTCGAAAGTCAAGACGTTAAAGGACGGCGTATTGGACGTGCATTATGAAGTTACCGAAACCGTCGGTAATGAGAGTTACACGAACAAATACCACGTCGAAAGCGCAAAGGACATACACCCGGATTTGCGCAATTGCTTTGACAGGTTGCGCCCAATTATGGGGCGTATTTTCAATATCACGTCGTTTTTGTCCCTTATGGATACGCCGGATATGAAAGCCAACCAAAAGCAGAAAGACGCCGCCCGTAACTTTGCGGACGAAATGTTGAAAAGCATTGAGGTTCGGGGCGTATCCCTTTCCGGTCAAGATGATAACGTTGGTTGCGTCCTTACGGGGTTGTTCACGGTATCCAATAACCAAAAGACGGCGATAAATTCGCCCCGTCTGAAATTCAATACCGAAACGTTCGGTTTTGAGGAAGAATTGGAAGAAATTATTAGCGACATTGAAAACGAGGTTTACGCCTTTCTTTTCAAGGGTAAAAAGGCGCAATTGGAGTTGTTCGTAGCCGACGGGGAAGCCGCACCGGGATTGGATGCAAAGCCGGATAACGGTTTGTTCCCGGACGTTGACGACCCGGCAAGCGAGAACAACGACGATAACGAGAACCCGGACGACGAAACGGCGGATATTTAAGCAATGGAGCCGATATTGCTAATAGATCGGGAGGAATACCAATTTGTAACCGATAGGGGGTTTTGCCCCCTATTGGATTACAAGCGATTTACAATGGATATTCGGTTGCGTGTCGAAATCCAACGGGAATTGTTCGGACATTGCGTTTTAGGACGTGGCGACATTCCCGTTGCCAACCAACGATTTTTCCGGTGGGTTTGGGAGCATAAGCCGCACAGATGCGAGGAAACGTTGCGACCTTTGCACAATTTTTCGGCAACATATTGTTCCCATATATTAACCCGTGGGGCATATCCGGAAATGGCGCATGACCCAAGGAATATTAATATACTTTGCTTTGAAATGCACAACCGTTGGGAGAATGGCGACCGTGAGAAAATGCGTATATATCCCGGCAACGTCCGGATTATTGAATTGCTTAAAAACGAATACAGAAGTTTGAAAATATGAGGACGAAAAAAAGAACACCCGATTACGGGGCAATTTCCCGCCAATCAATCAAAAATGATTTTAGACGGGTACAAACATACCCGGAAAGGGAGAAACGCCCGCAAATCGAAAATCCGCCCGAAATAAATGCAGAAAGACGGGTTTTGTTTGTTGGCGAAAATTCAGGTTATTACAAATTGCGTTCTTTCATTGTTGGTAAATTGGTTCGATTAGTTCAAAAATCAAGCTTCGGCGGTTATGTTTGTGAGTTCGTACACGACGACGACCGAAAAGCGATAAACCATGCCGCCGGATGGTCGGACAATAAGAAACAATATTTGTTGGATTGCGTAAAATTCAAGTGACATGAAAATAAAATCAAAAACCGGATATAAAATTGCGTTATACACGTTCGTGACGTTGACGGTTGCGTCTTATATGTGGGCGTTGTATAGTATCATTGTTTGGATAATTAAAGCGTTTTTTGTATGAGTGTAAACAAGGTTATTTTGATGGGACATACCGGGAAATCACCGGATTTTAAGGAGTTCGACAACGGGGGTTGCGTGGCGACCTTTTCGTTGGCAACCACGAAACGAGGTTATACCACAAAGGACGGGCGGCAAATCCCGGAGCGTACCGAATGGCATAACGTCGTATTGCAAAACGGGTTGGCAAAGGTAGCCAATCAGTACGTCAAAAAGGGCGACAAACTGTATATTGAGGGCGAATTGAGAACCTGGAGTTATGACGATGCGCAAGGCGTCAAACGGTATGTTACCGAGATAGTCGCAACCGATATGGAAATGTTGACCCCGAAAGCGACCGGAGCCGGGGCGCAAGTACCGCCGCCGCCCGTGCCGGATGCACCCGCCCCCGACGGAAACGACGATTTACCATTTTAAGCCGTTGACGATATGGGAGCGATAAACGGACGGGTTATTTACAGCCCAAAAGGTAAAGCCGGGGAATACGCCGAGAACGCCGCCAATTTCTTTGTCGGTTGTTCCAACGGTTGTACTTACTGTTATTTGCGCAAAGGTCGTGGCGCAAAGGTATTGGGAGGCAGTCGCCCGGAGTTGAAAAAGACGTTGCGGGAATATCCATACGCTTTGGATATTTTCAAAAACGAATTGTTGGCGCATAAGGAGGAATTGCAGAAAACGGGGTTATTCTTTTCGTTCACGACCGACCCGTTGTTGCCGGAAACGGAACGGTTGACCCGTCAAGCGGTCGGCGTATGCCAACGCCACGGCGTCCCGGTTAAGATATTGAGCAAATGCGCCGAGGGGTTGAACCGCTTCATTGATTTTGCCGAGGCGTCCGAGGGTTGGGACGTGTCCCGTATCGCTTTGGGCGCAACGTTGACAGGTTGCGACGAATTGGAGCCGAACGCCGACCCAAATACGATGCGGGTTAATGTGTTGGCACGGGCAAAACGCCACGGGTTCCGCACCTTTGCAAGCGTGGAGCCAATCCCGCCGGGAATGTACGACCGGGCAATTGGGATAATCAGATTGTCGTATCCGTTCGTTGACCTGTATAAAATCGGGTTGCAGAGCGGCGGCAAATATCCGAAACGGGAAATACGATTGATTTACGACACGATTACGGAACATTTGGAGGGACGCCCGGAACAACCCCGTATCTATTGGAAAGATAGTATTGTTAATCCGTTGGGGATTGACCGGGGAGAATTGCCGGGGTATTGTGTCCCTGTTAATTGGGATTTGTTTAACAATGAAAAGTGAAATACGGGTTGAGGTTCCCGCCGATTGCCGATTGGTCGGAGTAAGGACGGACGGCGATGTTGTCGTTATCATTTACGAGCCAATCCAAAACGTCCGGCAAATTGGATTTATCCATTACCCGGAACCCGACGACGAAACCGAGGAACCCGAAAATAAAAAGTAAATATGCAGTATAGTAATAAGGATTACAACCCGGAAAAGCACGACCGTTGGCGTGCGTTGACCGTAAAACAGCCATACGCAAATGCTTTGGTAACGGAGGCGTACAAGGACGAAAACGGTATTGTTTACGGGGAAAAGACAATTGAAGTTCGGAGCAAAAACACGTCCTACCGTGGCGACGTGCTGATATGTTCCGCAGCGTCCCAGGTTTATCCGGGAATGGAAAGCGGCGTTACTTTGGGATTGGTTGAGTTGTACGACGTAAAGCCGATAAAAGAGTTTACGCCGGAGGATTGGGAAAACACCCGGATTCCAAAGGAAAAGAGGGCGAAAATAACAAAGGGGTACGGGTGGTTGATGCGCAACCCCCGCCGGGTTATTGAATTTCCGGTTAAGGGGCAATTGGGGATTTACAATTTGGTTTATACCAAAGATTGTATATTGCCGTACCCCGTGGCAATGGTAATGGATAAAAAGGGTTATGAATTAGCAAGAAAGGAGGCACACAATGAGTAAAGACAAACACACCGTCCAAACAGGCATACACGTTGGGCGGGTCGGCGTCTATGTTTACGCCCGTGAGTATTGGCAATATCATAGTTGGCAATTTGGGGTATCCATTGATGCAATAAACGGTTACGACCGTTATGTTGATATTGAGGCGAAAATATTGTTTGTCGGCATTGGCATACGGTTTATATGGATTAAAAGAAAGGTAAAACGATGAAAGCAAAGATTTTATTATTATCTTTGGCAACGCTTTTGTTGGGGGCGTGTCAAAGCGAGAACGAACCAACGGAGGCATTTAATTTACTTCAAAAATCCGAGAGCATGGAAGAAAGAAACGAGTTTGTAACGAATAACACGGCGGCAATGATACAGATAAACGCCCCCCGGTATAATTGTGAGATTGTCGAAACCGCATTAGCGGGCGGCGATAGGGTACGAATTTGCGTAAAAGGCGCAAAGGAAGATTTGGACGCATTGTTTGACTATGTAAACGAAGCGGGCAAAGAATGAGAGTAAAGCAACCCGAAATATTCGACCCGAAAAGGGAGTACAAGCCCGGCGAACGTTCCATTTACAAAGGCATGGTTATTATTGCCGAGTTATGGACGAAAGCCGCCCAAAGGTTAGCAGACGACCCCGGAACCCTGTTTTGCCAACGGTGCGTCCGTTGCAAGATAGACCGGGACGTTTGCAACGGGGCGCACTTGCAATGCGATAAGTACAACAGAACCGACCGAAAAACGATATTTTGGCGGTTGGCATATCCGAAAACAGTAAGAACGAATAAAAAATTAGAGCGATGACAGAAAGTAAGTTAAACCCGTTTGATGCGGAATTGTTGGTTATGATTGGCGATATTGCCAAAAGCCAACCGGAGGTCGAGGAAAAACCCGACCGTTACGAAATCACGGTTGACACAACCGAGATACAGGGAAACGCAATTGAAGCACTAAAACAGGCAGTCGCCGGACGATTGGGGAAACGCTTGTTAGTTACACACACGTTAGACACAGCCGTTATTTTCAACGTCGAGTACGACCCGACGGAATACCCGGAACAAATCCGCACCCGGTTAGTTGAGCCGGACGCCACAGCGGGAACCCGATATTGCCGCACGTTGTTAGAAGTTGACGCAATACAGGTACGCCGGGACAATTTGGACGACCTGTTGAGATTTACCGGAGGTGGAACCATGACGATACCGAGAACCCCGAACGGGCGGGCGGTTTATTCGTTCACGGACGGCAACGGAATTTTCATTGACGCCCCGGAAACGTACTACATTGTCCGGGAGCCGGACGGACGATTGACAACCCGCCCGGAAAGAGAGTTTAACCGGGAGTTTGAGCCGAAAGGCGTAAGCGTACCGAAAGAACCCGGCGATAAGGGATGCGGGAATTGCGCCAACCTTACAAACGAGGACGTCAACGGGAACGGTTATTGCGAGGCGTTCAAATGCGAACAATCGTGTGGCGTTATGCCGTGCCAAGAGTACAAACCCAAAAATCAATAAAGCGATGAACAAAAGAGAAAAATTTTTGAAAGAGATTGCCGAGGTTATCAACCGTAATTCGATGGAGGCGTATTTTAACGATACCCCGGATTACATATTGGCGAAAGTCGCAGTTGTAGCAATGGAGAATTTCGCCGAAGCGTCCGCACGGAGGGAATTGGCACGGGTTCAAGAAGCCGATAAGCCGGGCGAGGTTGTGCGGAATGAGGATTACGGCAATTGCCCGGTTCGGGGGATTTGCCCGGAGCATAAGAAGCCGGAGGCGTTCGACGTCCCAAAGGAGGTGCAAGCAATGGCGGAATTTTTCGGCAAGATGTTCCCCGGTTCCAAAGTAGAAATACACCGGGTCGAAATGCCGAAAAGGAACCCACGGGATAAACGCCGGGAAAATAACAAAAGGAAAGGGGGTATTAGATGAGTTTAGATGTATCATTAAACAGGAAAGCAGACGAACAAATTGTTTGTAGTGAGTGCGGACAACATTATTTCCCGAATTATTCCGTATATGATGCGATCATTACGCATAATTTGGGAGAAATGGCAGATGCCGCCGGAATATATGGGATTGTATGGCGACCCGAGGAAAACGGCATAACGACCGCCGAACAATTGATTGAACCATTGGAAAAGGCAATTGCGGATATGAAAGCCCGACCGGAATATTACGAGCAATTCAACAGCCCGAACGGTTGGGGGACATACAAAGATTTTGTCCCGTGGTTGGAAAAGTATTTAGCGGCTTGCAAAGAGTACCCGGACGCCGTGGTTGAAGTAAGCAGATAACAGGCGAAAGCCCCGGAAAACAAAGACGGGGTTTTGCCGTTTATATGTGAGAGAGAACAAACGGTTGGCAATGCGGCGAAAAAGCCGTAAATTTGCCCCGTGGTTAAAAGATAACCGCCGAGATATAGAAAGTATTGGATAAGATAATAAAGCCTCTTAAAATGGAAATTCCCCGCAAATAACTTGCAATCGAAAAACATTTGTTACCTTTGCAAAAAAAAGATATATGGAAGTTTGGAAAGATATACCCGGTTTTGAGAATTACCAAATATCCAATTATGGTAATGTAAAAAGCCTCAATTATGGGAGGACAGGAAAAACCAAGTTGCTAAAACCAACTATAAGCGGCAAGGGTTATTTGCAAGTAAGGTTATCGAAGTCCGGTAAACCAAATGCGTTGTTGGTTCATAGATTGGTTGCAATGGCATTTATTCAAAATCTAAATAACCGGAAACAAATAAATCATAAGGACGAAAATAAGTTTAATAATAATGCCGATAATTTGGAATGGTGCGATAATCGGTATAACAATACATATAACGGCAAACATAATAAAATTGCTAAATCTGTAATACAACGTTCAAAAGCCGGAAACGAAATTGCCCGGTATAAATCTATAAGGGAAGCGGAAAGAAAAACGGGAATAAAAAATATAACAATTACCCGATGTTGTAAAGGAGTGTATAAAACGGCGGGCGGGTATGTATGGGAATACGATTTGACGATTGAGGAGATTTGACGATGAAAAAGAGAAAGAAGCCATTAGGCTACAACAAACGTTCCGAGGAACAACGAATTTATGACATTCGGTTTTGTGCCGATTTATTTTTGCGTGGTTATTCGTACCGGGAAATTGCGGGCGCATTGAACCGGGATTTGGCCGCCCGTGGAATGGGTTATACAATAACCTTTCAAATGGTTTATTACGATTTGCAACAATGCCTTATCGAATGGAAGCGGGAACGGTTGGAAAGTATCGACGAATACGTTACACAGGAATTGCGCAAACTTGATAAGATGGAGCAACAAGCATGGGAGGCGTGGGAGGCGTCGAAAACCGGAAAGATGCGCACCAAAGAGAAAACCAACAAAGGGCGACCAATCAAAACCGATGCCGAGGACGGCGACCCGGAATATTACGGGTACAATGAAACCGCAACCGAAACGTCCGCCGGGAACCCACGGTTTTTGGATTTGCTTTTGAATATCCAACAACGCCGGGCAAAGATGTTAGGGTTTGACGCCCCGATTAAAATTGAGATACCCGGATATAACGCCACGACCGACGACGATAAACCAAAGTACGACGTTAAGGCAATCCCAGACGATATGTTGTTTGCGGTTGCTGACAAACTGCAATCCGCCGAGTTCCAAAAGGCATTAGCCGAGAAAGGAGGGGCGCAATAATGGCAAAGAGAGTAACCGCACCCCGTCCGGGAACCAAGCAACCAGAATGGACGACCGAAATTTGCGATACGTGCCGTTTTTCTGAATGGATAACGGACGATCATAGACACCGGGATTTGAACGGGAACCCGATTTGTTTACGTTGCCCGCATTATCAATATTACATTGTCCGGGGTCGTCGGGCGTGTGCTAAATGGGAGAAAGGAGCAAAGCAATGAACAACGAACAATTATTGCAGATGTACAAGGCGTTAAGCGAGAACCCCGGCGAATTGGTTAGAGCCGCCGCCCGTAAACGTCTTATTAACTTTGCCCGGTATATGCAACCGGATTTGGTATTGGAGCCGTTCCACGTCGTATATTATACCCTGTTGGATATGTTTGCACATGGCAAAATACGAAAGATGATTGTACAACAGCCGCCGCAACATGGCAAATCGGAGGGGTCAAGCCGCAAATTACCCGCATTTATGTTGGGGTTAAACCCCGACCGCAAAATATGTATCGGTTCGTATGCGGCGACAATCGCACGGGATTTTAACCGGGACGTTCAACGAATAATCGACACGCCCCGGTATCGTGAATTATTCCCCGGCACGTACTTAAATGGGTCGAACGTCGTAACGATGTCGAATACCTATTTGCGCAATTCCGATGTTATCGAAATGGTCGGGCGTAAGGGGTCGTTGCGTGTCGTCGGTCGTGGCGGTTCGCTGACGTCGAAAACCGTGGACGTTTCGATATTGGACGACGTGTATAAGGATTACGCCGAGGGCAACAGCCCGATAGTACGGGCGGCGGCGTGGAAATGGTACACGACGGTTGTACGCACCCGTTTACACAACGATAGTCAAGAATTGATTGTATTTACCCGTTGGCACGACGACGATTTGATAGGGCGCATTGAAAAGAGCGGCGAAACGATTATTGATGTTAAGTGTTGGGCGGATTTGGAGGACGTAACGCCGGGGGCGTGGGTACGCATAAACTTTGAGGGGCTGAAAACCGGGGAACCGACCGAGATAGATCCACGGGAACCGGGGGCGGCATTATGGGAAAGCCGACACAGTAAGCAAAAGTTGGAAGCGCAAAAGGCATTAGACCCGGTGCAATTTCAATGCCTGTATCAAGGCAACCCCGGTTCCGCCGAGGGTAGATTGTACCAACCTTTCAAAACGTGGGTCGAAAAATCCGATTACGGCACCTACATTCGTTCCGGCGCATACATTGACGTTGCCGACGAGGGCGACGACCTGTTGTTTGCCGCAACGTATGATGTGTATAAGTCCGACAATCTGTTTTTCAACGAGAAAACAAAGCGCATGGAGCCGATATTGTTTGCCCTTATTACAGATATGGAAATGACGGACGAAAACACGGACGTTACAACCGTAACCGTCCCGGCGATGATTAACCGTAACGGGACGCAAAAAGCGTGGGTTGAGAGCAACAACGGCGGTGCGGGTTATGAGAAAGTTATTAAAAAGAAAGTCCGGGCGATTACAGAGCCGTTTTATCAAGGGGGCAACAAGGAAAGCCGGATAATAACAGCGTCCGCAATGGTTAATCAACATATAATTATGCCGTTCGGTTGGGAAACCCGGTACAAAGCCGTTTACGACCATGTAACCGGATTTTTGCGTAATTTCGGAGCCAACACGCACGACGACCCGGAGGACGGATTGACCGGGGTATATGAAAAGGAGATTGCGGACGGCAATATACAGCCATACGCACACGCAAATCGAGGCGTAAGACGACGCAATTAGAAATATTTTTGAGATATACAAGATTATACGGGAAAAAGTTTATAATTTTGTAACTGAAACAAGGGGGCAAAGGGACAGCCCCGGAGAAAGTAACAATATTTTTAACGTTAAAAACAAAGAAGTATGATTTGTAAATGTCCAGCGGCGGAGGCGTTGCCCGATGTACCCGCAATTACGTGTTCGGAGAGTTTCGGACAGGTTCAGAAAGTGGCTTTTCAACGTCTTTTGAAAGACGACGGAAGCAAAAACAGTTTTACGAGTGAAAAAGCGATTACGACGTTAGCGTCGTGGACGCCCCTGTTATCGGCGTCGAATAGCACGAAAATAGTTGTTTCGCCGTATATCCAAGCCCCGACCGCCGAGGCGGGAGCCGCCCGCACCTTTGGAGGCGGTAACGAAACGTTGGGAGGCGTCGAAGAAATTATTGGACGTGAACCAACCCCGTTTACCGGAGTTATCCGCAAAGCCCCGCAGGAGGTTATAAAGGCATTAAAGGAACTGCAATGCGAAAGTTGGGGCGACAATTTGGGTATCTTCATTTTCGACGAAAACGGCGCAATCGGCGCAATCAAGGGGGATGCCGACGGTACATATTACCCGATACCGATACGTTCGTTGTTTATCGGCGATAAGACGTTGGGCGGATTGGAAGCCCCGGACAGCAACGCAATACAATGGTCGTTTTTGCCGAATTGGTCGGACGATTTGGCGATTGTTGCCCCGGCGTTTAACCCGCTTACGGAGTTGAAACCCGCATAAGAGTAATGACGGCGAAAGTTACAAAGGTCGTGTTGGAGTGTCCGACCCTTAACACGACCGAAGAATTTGAGATTAACCACGCCGAACGCCTGTTGCGGATGCCTAACAATGGCGGTTGGCAGTTGCCCGAAAAAACACCTTTTGAATTTAGCAAAGAAAATGGGATTAGATATAAAACGCATACGAAAGGAAATAACGGAACCGAGGAAAAAGGCGACGATAAATAAAGCGGTCATACACCAAAACCGCATTAAATTTCACGCCCAAACCAACGTAACGCCCTTAATGTGTTTACCCACGACCGATTTTTTGGCATGGGTTCAAAATCTTATCCCGCACGATAAATTCAAAATCTTCAAAACATTGTTCCGTTACCCCGTTCGTACCAACGAGGTAACGGGCATTTGTTTTGACAAGTTGAGCCGTATTTTTGACGGTCGTAACCCGGCGTTCAACTATCAATTTCAGAACACGGAACAACGGGACGATTGGGAATATTACCGCCAAGATGTATTGAAAGAGCCGGAAGTGTGGAGTACGAAAGGTTGGGAGTTTTTCAAGACGGAAATAAACAGCGTTTTAATAGTTGATTTGCCCGCCGAGCAAAACCCCGCCGACCGATACCCGACCCCGTATTTTTATTGGCTACCTATCGAAAGCGTTATAACCTTTGAGGCAAACCGGACAACCGGGGTTATGGATTGGATAATTTTCCGCCAACCCGATAAACGTATTGCAGTTATTGACGATGAACGATACCGAGTATTTGCAGAGGACGACGGCGGCAACATAGGCGAATTATTGGTTGATAACCCACACGATTTGCGCTATTGCCCCGCCCGTTTCTTTTGGAATGATCCAATGAATTTGCGAGAACCGGACGTTAAACAATCCCCGCTAACAAAAGAATTGGAGGCGTTGGATTGGTTTTTGTTTTTCCATATATCGAAGCGGCATTTGGATATGTACGGGGCGTACCCGATATATTCCGGTTACGAACAATCGTGCGACTTTACAAACGCCGAAAACGGCGATTATTGCGACGGTGGATTTTTGAAAGACAAACAAGGGTATTACAGGTTAGACCAAGCCGGATTATTGATGCGTTGCCCCAAGTGCGGCGACAAACGGATTACCGGGGCGGGTTCCTTTGTTGAAATACCGATACCGGACGGGGACAAACAACCCGATTTGCGGAACCCGGTGCAAATGTTGACCGTTGACCGTACAAGTTTGGATTATAACGTTGATGAGGAAAAGCGATTGCGGGAAAACATTATTACCGCCGTCGTCGGACAAAACGAGGAAGTAACCCAACGGGAGGCATTCAACGAACAACAGGTTAAAGCCGCATTTGAGAGCCAAAGCACGGTATTAAACCGAGTGAAAAAAGGCTTTGAAGCCGCCCAACAGTTCGTCGATGAAACGGTTTGCCGATTGCGATACGGCAATATGTTCGTATCTGCAAAAGTCAATTACGGCACGGAGTTCTATTTGTACGACGCAAGCGAGTTGAGGAACCGTTACAAGTTGGCAAAGGAAAGCGGCGCAAGTGAGGCAGAATTGGACGCCCTACAAAATCAGATTATCGAAACGGAGTACCGGAACAACCCAACCCAATTGCAACGTATGTTGATATTGGCAGAATTGGAGCCGTACCGCCATTTGACCCGGAACGAGGTATTGGATTTGTACGGGCGTAACTTAATCCCGGAGAATGAATTGCGTATAAAGTTGAATTTCGCTAACTTTGTCCGCAGATTTGAGCGGGAGAATACAAACATTTTGGAATTTGGAACGCAAATACCATTCGACCAAAAGATTTCAGTAATAACAAGTAAATTTAACGAGTATGCGAGTGAAAACAGCAACAGAGGGTAAAACAAAGGACGTCGCAATTACCGACGTCACCCCCGAAAACTACATTGTACCGAGCAACGAACAACATTTGTATCATTGCGTTATTGAGGTACGCAAGTTTGACAGCGAAACGGGTAAACGCTTATCCGTTCCCCGTATCCAAAAGTTCGGCAAAAAGTCCTTTGAAAACGGCATTTTGGACGCACTGAAAAAACAGGGTTACACGATTACCGTATTGCACGACCCCAACGAGTACGTCAAGGCGCAAGCCGAGGAAAAAGCGGCACGAACCGCCGCACAGCAGAAAGCCGCCGAGGAAAAAGCCGCCGCCGATGCAAAGGCAAAGGCAGAAGCCGAGGCGAAAGCCAAAGCCGAGGAAAAAGCGGCGTTAAAGGCTGAAATTCTGGCGGAATTGAAAGCGGCGGGAGTTATCCCGGCGGAACCCGCCAAAGAAACCAAAGCCGATGCAAAGGCAGAAGCCGAGGGCAAACCCGGAGCGAAAAAGTAACAGAGTATTAAACTATTAAAAATACGATTATGGCACAGATTGCACAGCAGGACAATTTGGTTATTGAAGTAACAACAACCGCCGCCGCATTGGATGGCGCAACAAAGAAAAAGTTGATTGAATGTATTGAGGGCGGAACAATTGCCGACGTCATTTTGGTAACAAAAGAGGTTGAAAATAAAATCAGCCATGCACGTGTTGTTAGTTGGTTGGTTGACACAACCGGGGATTCGCCAAAATACACAATTGATATTATTAACGCAAACAGCGGAGCAGTAGCAGCAATCGCACTTAATTAATTCAAAGGGAAAGAATTATGTTAACGAGAGAAATTTTAATTGCAAATGCGGCATTAGCCGGATTAACCGACGAACAAATTGCGGCAATTACAACATTGTCCGCCAACGACGAAAATAGCGTTATCGCCAAAAAGACGGGCGAAATTTACGGCGGATTGGATGCCGATATTTTGGCGGCGTCCGGTATCGAAAAGAACGGAACCGAAAAGACGTTTGATTACGCAAAACGTGTGGTCGCCGAGTTCAAAACCAAAGCGGAAAGCGCAAGCGCATTGCAAACCCAAATCGACAGTCTGACGAAAGAAAAGGCACGTTTGGAAAAGGCAATTGCCGACGGTGCGACCGATGCGGAAACGGCAAAGGCGTTGAAACAGGCGAAAGCCGATTTAACGGCGGTAACAACGCAGTTTAACGACCTCAAAAGAAAGTACGATGAAGCCGAAAAGAAATTCCAAACGGAGTTGTTCGGCGTTCGTATCGAGGGCGCATTGCAGACCGCAACCGCCGGGTTGAAATTCAAACCGGGATTGCCCGAAAGCGCAACAAAGGTTTTGTTAGCGCAAGCAATCGACAAAATTAAGGGTATGAATCCCGAATATATCGACGACGGCAAAGGCGGCAAAATCATTGCTTTTAAGGACGAAAGCGGCGCAATTATGCGTAACCCGAATAATCAGTTGAACCCGTACACCCCCGGCGACCTGTTGGCAAAGGAATTGGAAACAATGGGTATTTTGGATAAGGGACGCCAAGCCGGAGGCGGCGGAACGGTTCCCCCCGGGGGCGGTTACGGCGGTGGTAGCGGAACAACCATTGACGTAACGGGCGCAAAAACCCGTGTCGAGGCTTACGAAGCAATCGCCGCAAACCTTATGGCGCAGGGCTTAACGGCGGGTTCCGAAAAGTTCGACGCCGCAATGAAACAGGCATGGCAGGACAACAATATTGCCGCATTGCCGGAAAAGTAAACAACCACGGGTAAAGGGTAACCCCGCATTTAATAACAATTAAATTTTTAACATTATGTCATTAGTAGCAACAAGATTGCAAAATTGGCGGATTGAAAACCCGGAATTAGACCGTAATATGACCCGCCCGTGTGAGTATGGCGCATTGGATTTTTTCATTGAGCAAACCAACGCCCCGTCCTCAATCATTAACCCCAATTTGCGTGACCGTGCGTTTGCGTCTATTGGTAACACGGTACAAGTACCCGTTATCAATTACGACGGCGATGTACAGGTTAGCAATGTCCGTTCGTGCGTTATCGCTGACGATGAAAATACGTCCGCATTGGTAACGGTTGTTTGGGCGACTTATGCCATTGGCTTTACAATGGTTCCCGCCGCCTACATGAACAACGAAATTTCCTATGAACACGACTTTTTGCGCAAAATGGAAAAGACGTGCCGGGCTTTGGCGGACAAATTGGACGTCGGAGCCGTTGCCGCATTGGAGGCAAACAAAACACAGGTGTTCAAAACGTTGCTTAATTACACGAAGTCGGGCAATGTGGTACAGGTTCCAACCCAAATGGCGACCGAGATTTTGGGCGATATTAACCCGATTATGCGGGCTAACTGTTACCCGGAATATATCCACATTATCGCCAACGCCGGGGTTGATAGCCTTATCCGTAAACTTGCGCAACATGGCGTTTACAACGACGTAAACAAGCGCATGGAGTACGACAACAAGGTTTTGCACTACACGAACAACGTAACCGACGAATCGGGCAAAATGGGAACCATGTTTGCCGTTGCTGACGGTAATATTGGTATCCTTACACGTGTTGACCGTGAGGCATTGCGCCGCACCCGTGCGAATTTCCACGAATGGGACGTTGTACGTTTACCGTACATTGATTTGCCCGTTGGTTCGCACTATTACACCGCCGTTGGCGACCAGTCCGCAATTATGGGCGACGCAACCGCCGATTTGACGTGCGCCGTTAAGGAGTATTTCGGATTTTCCGTTGACGTGGCGTATATGGTTGCTTACAACAGCAACCCGGATACCGTGGCAAACCCGATTATCAAAGCCGAGATTGCCGCCCGCAATCCGAACGAGCCGTTGGGTATGCCCGTATATGTAACCAACGCAGCGGAATTTCCCGCCGGAGGTGCAGGGGGCAAATAACGCCGGAGCATAACGAATTGTTAAACCGAGGGGACGGGGTGGTTATCCCCGCCCCCTTATTTATTTCAAACGCAGATGTACCGATTAAAAGAAATACAGGACGCATTATTGCACGTCGTCGGGTGGGAACAATCATACGACCCGGCAAAGGCGATAGACGACAATTTAACGCAGACGGAAAGCGGTTTGACGTTTCAAGGTGCGCACCCCCTTGTTACTTTGGAAAATGTCCGGGCAATCGTCCCGGATGATTTCGTTTTTCAATATCCGGTTTGGAATATGATAGCGGAATACAAAGCCGGGGCAAAGGTTCGCCACAACAACAAAGTTTGGATTGCGGCACGGGACAACCAAAACGAGGAACCGACCGAAAGCGATTTTAACGACGATTACGGCAACCCCTATTGGCAACCGTACAATTTCATTTCCGATTATGTGGAGCGGTTGACCCGTAACGGTATTGCGCAAATGGTACAAACATTCACGCAAATAAAGGGATTGGATAAGGAAACAAAGAACCTGTTGGAACGGCGCACGTTCTTTGACGGTGCGGGACGTATCCGGGCGACGTTGCCGAATAATCATAAATTAGTCGGCTTTGAAATTGTCCCGGTTCGTTCTATGGGCGTAACAATGAAAATCGAACAAATCGGGTTGCAAATGACGGGCGCAACCGGGGTTGTTCGTATGTATCTTTTCCATTCGTCCCAAATTGACCCGATAAAGACGTTTGATTTGAATTTTACGCAGACAAACGGCGGTTTTCAATGGTTCCCGTTGAAAGATTGTTATTTGCCGTATATCAGTACCGGAAACAACGCCGGGGGGTCGTGGTTCCTTTGTTACAACCAAAACGATTTGCCCGCCGGGATGCAGGCAATTAACATGACAAAGGATTGGAGCAGGGAGCCGTGCGGAACGTGTACGGGTTACGTTGATTTGGAGCGTTGGCGGGAAATAACCAAGTATTTACAGGTATCCCCGTTTATGATGAACGCCCCGGAAACATTCGACGAATACCCGGAGTTGTGGGATATTGCGTTGACGATGTACACCAATACGCAGAATTACGGGTTGAATTGCGAAATAACCGTTGGTTGCGACCTAACGGATTTTATCATTAAGGAAAGGCAGATTTTCCAAACGGTTATCCAACGACAGGTCGCCGCAATCATGTTGCGCACGTTGGCAATGAACCCCGATGTTAAGGTAAATCGGAACCAAGTAAACGCAAGCCGGATGGAAATTCTTTACGAGTTGGACGGCAACGTTGAGGGTCGCCCCGGCGGTTTGGGTTATGACCTTAAAAAAGCATACGAGGCGTTGCGGTTGGATACGCAGGGTATCGACCGTATTTGCCTTACTTGTAATAACCACGGTGTAAAATACCGGACAACGTAAGATTATGGCGGGGTTAAAGTCAATACAGGATTTACGCAACCGGGTTGCCACGTTCAACAACGGGTTATCGTCCGGCGCATACATTCAACAAATCATTTGGGACAATGACGCCTATATTGTTGATATGAACGCCGAGGAACAATTGTTTGAACAGGGTATTAACCGTTTGGGCGTGGATATTATGGATTACGCCCCGTATTCGCCGTTGACGATAGCCATAAAGGAGGAAAAGGGACAACCGACAAACCGGGTAACGTTACGGGATACCGGGGATTTTGAAGCGTCGTTTTTTTTGGAAGTCGGCGACAAACAATTTGAAATAAAGGCGTCGGATTTCAAAACGGAGGACTTAATAAAAAAGTACGGGCGGCAAATATTGGGATTGACGAACGAAAATATTGCGGCGTTGATTTGGCAATATATATTCCCGGACTTAATGAAGAAAGCAAAAAACGTATTATATGGAAACGAATAAGAGAACAACCCCTATAATTCCCAACCCGGTTTTAATCGACCGGGTTTTGGGGAACATACAAACCGGGTTAATGGATAACGTCGATTGGTTGGACGTCGCATTTGGGCGGGCGCAACGTATCGCCAAAGTGATACAGGGCAAACGCTATTATACCCCGAACGTATATGCGGGCGGGACGGAATGGAGAGGCAACAACGATTATATCGACGTTTCCCCGGATGCCAATATTGGCAATTTTTCGTTCTTTTGGATAGACGACCCGCAAACGGTCGGTTGGATTCCAAAGGAGCAAAGCGAGATTAAAGCCCCGTTTTCCCTTATTGTTTGGTTCGATTTGCGCAAGGTTTACCCCGGTCAACTCAACAACCGGAATACCGAGGCATTGAAGAACGAAATATTGACCGTCCTAAATGGCGGTTTTTGGCTGAAAGACGGGAAGATTGTAATAAACCGTATTTATGAGTTGGCGGAAAACGTGTACCGTGGGTTTACGTTGGACGAAATAGATAATCAATTTTTAATGCACCCGTTCGGCGGTTTTCGCTTTGAGGGTGTATTGTCAGTTAATCAACCTTGTAACATTTAACGATATGGTAACTTTCATTATTTGGGTTTTGATCGTGGCAACCGTGGCGGCGTTCCTGTTGACCCTGTTAAAAAAGTGGGGCGTTATTGAGTACGTCCAAGTTCATGGCAACGACTTTTTTGTTAAGATGTTCAATTGTGATTTTTGTTTGTCGTGGTGGGCGTGCGTTCTGATTTGCTTTGTTGCGTTATTGATAACCGGGAACCCCGTATATATGGGCGTTCCCTTTTGTAGTACAATGATAACACGTATTTTGTTATGAAAACGGTACAGATAAAAGGAATGAACGTTGAAATATACGATTCAATAGATGATTTGCCAATTTTGCGATTCCATAAGTACAATAAAATGTTGTTGGTTGATGCCGGGGTTGGTTCCGATTTGGCAGACTTTGACAGACATATTGAAAAGGCGATAAGATATGCAGCCAGCACGACGCCAAATTTGGCGATTGCAGAGTTGCAGAATTTGCGCCAAAACGTGTATTTCGTTCAATCGGAGATTTCCCCCCGGTATTTGGCTTTTGCCGTATTGGTAAAATCTGTAAACGGTACGCCGTGCAATGATTTGTCCGACGACGGATTGCAGAAAACAATCAATCTTTTTTCAGACGTCCCCCATTCAGAGATAACCGCCCAATTGGAAGCGGTTAAAAAAAAAATAGACGATGAATTGCGTTTGTATTTCCCCCGGTTGTTCGACGATGCGACATTAAAAGAGTATTACGACAAGTTGAAACAAAGAACAATTGTTGTATTGCGCACAATTATAGATGGTCGGGCAACCGAGGCAGACGCAAAAGAGATTGACGACATAACGGCGGAGTTGATAACGTATTTCAACCCACAAGAATTTACCGGGTCGGATGGCGTGGAAATTAAGCATGACAGACAATTTGAAAATATGTGTTTGATATTGTCCCAAAATTTGCACGTTGACCCGAAAAAATTTACCGTTTTGGAATATTACAACGCATTTGAATACATTAAGGAGCAAGCGAAAAAAGCAAGCAAGCAGAAAAAGCCAAAATAAGGCGATTTAAGGCGTTTTATTTTTCAGACGATAAATTTATATTTGAGAAAAGAAAATTGATTGTAAGGCAAATTGCCCGAAAATAACAAAACAAATAGTCGGATATATGGCAGATAACAACAATCCAATTAAATATTCTGATTTGGTAAGCCCCGATAATTCGATTACTGATTTAATAAAGCAATTGGATGAACTTTCAGACAAATATACAAATGCGTTGAAAAACATTAGGGCGGAAGCAATTCAGTTGGCGGCGGTTCTGCAAAAGGTTTCCGGGGCAACCGAGGACGGCAGGAACACAACCAAGAAAGCCGCAGACGATGCGGAACGTTTGGCACGTGCGCAACGTGAGTTGGCGTTTGCGGAAAGTGAAAACGCAAGGAAGTTGGCGGAGTTGAAATTGGCACAGCAGGAAGCCAACCAAATAAACAAATTGATTGTAAAAATCAATCAGTCAGCCGAGGGAAGTTACAACAAGTTGTCGGCGCAATATTCGTTAAATAAAATCTATCTGAACAACATGACAAAAGCCGAGCGAGAAAATACCGAGGAGGGGCGCAAGTTAGTTGAGCAGACACGGGAAATATACGAAGAAATGAAGCGTTTGCAGGAGGCAACCGGGAAATATCAATTGAACGTTGGTAATTATACGGAGGCGTCCGACGCAATAATTGCGTATGGCGACAAATTAAAAGAAACGTTGGGGCTTAACAATTCATTTGGCGATAGCCTTTTGGCGTTAGGTCGTGGAGGCGCAGAAAGCAAAGCAGTATTTACAGCAATAGGCGATGGCGCAAAGGCGTTGGGGAAAACTTTGTTGGGTTTACTTTCAAATCCCGTATTTTTAGCAATTGCCGGGATTGCGGCGGTTGGTGCGGCGTTCAAATGGTGGTACGATTACAACGCCGGATTAGTTGAGGCAACAAGGTTGACACAACAATTTACCGGGAAAAGCGGCGATGATTTGAAAGCGTTTAGAAACGAGGTGCAAGCCGTCGCAGATACGTTCGGCGCAGATTTTCGGGAAACATTGATTGCAACAAACGCATTATCACAACAATTTGGTATTTCTGCAAATGAGGCATTGCAGTTGGTTAAGGATGGTTTTTTGTCCGGAGCCGATGCGAACGGGGAATTTTTAGACACGTTGAAAGAATACCCGGCATATTTTAAGGAAGCGGGAATATCAGCAGACCAATTTGTTGCCATTGTAGCCCAAACAAACAAAATGGGTATCTTTTCGGACAAAGGCGTTGACGCAATTAAGGAGGCAAATTTGCGTTTGCGTGAAATGACGACGGCGACGGCGGCGGCTTTGGACGGTATCGGTATTTCGTCGGAACAAGTTCAAAAAGATTTGCAGACCGGAACCAAAACAACGTTCGATGTTATACAAGACGTTTCCGCAAAATTGGCAGAATTGCCGGATAATGCGGCAACGGTCGGGGCTGCAATTGCAGATATATTCGGTGGCCCCGGAGAGGACGCCGGATTGCAGTATTTGCGCACTTTGAAAGATATTTCAACAAACATGGATGAAGTAAAAGGAAAAGCCGGAATTTTGGCGCAATTGCAGGAGGAACAATTGCAAAGCCAAATTGAGTTGCAAAACGCATTATCCGGATTGTTTGACGCAACCGGAGGAAATTTTGAAACGTTGACAACGCAGGCAAAAGTTTTCGTAAATCAAGGTTTAACAGCAATAATAAAATGGGTCATTGATATAATCAATTACTTTATTGAGTTGTACAATGAAAGTGTTTTGATACGTGCCATTTGGAACGGTATAGTTTCCGGATTTAAAACAACATTTGACACGTTAGGAAATTTGTTTGGATTCTTTATTGATATTATCAAAGCAACCGGAACCGCATTAAAGGGAGCGTTTACGTTGGATTTTGACGACGTTAAAAAAGGGTTGTCAGATTATGCAGCCGCATACGGAAATTTGGTAAAAGCACAAGTAAAGGACATAACAGAAAATTTCCAAGAGGGTTTGGAGGGTATGCAGAAAAAAATAAAACCGTTAACAATCCCGGTTTCTGTTGGAGATACACCGACGACCCAAACAGACAATAAGCCCGTAACGACACAGAACCCAACCGTAAAGCCAAGGGGTAAAAGCGATGCGGAAAAGGCAGCAGAACAGCAAGCAAAGCAAATTGAAGCGGCTTATAAAAAGAATTTGGAGGCAACACGGAAATTGCAGGATGCACAATTGCAGTTGGAAACCGACGAATGGGCAAAGCGTCGGCAGCAAACGCAATATCAGTATTCACGACAGATTGAGGATTTGCAACACCAATTACAGACCGAAAAGGATTTGAACGAAACCGGACGGCAGGCGATAAACGCAACAATTACGGCGTTAGAACAGCAGCAGACAGAGGCGTTGTTGAAAATAGATCAAGAACGGCAATTGCAAGAATTGGCATTGCAGAAAGAAAGCATTGAATTACGTTTGCAAGCAGTCAAGCAGGGAAGCGAGCAGGAACGACAATTGCGTATGCAGTTGTTAGAGAATGAAAGACAAACAGCATTGTTGCAGAATGAGCAAAAACCGACCGGACAACAGCAGGACGCCGGGGTAATTAATGCCGGATTTGACGTTAAGGGAAACGCAATTGCCGACGAATATTTGCAAGCACAATTACAGATATTCGACCAACAACAAGCGTTGGCGCAATCTGAATTTGATTTGTTAAGAAATTCAGAAGCCCGGAAAACCCAATTCCGTTTGCAGGCAGAAAAGGAACGTTTGCAAAAGATATTGGAATTGAACGAGCAAGCAGCAAATAAATTGTCTGATTTGGAGGTACAAACAATTCAAAATACCATAAAAAAGATTGACCAAGAAATTGATCAGTCAAAAGGCGAGGAAAGAGGAACAGACATATACGGGTTATTCGGTTTGAATTTGGACGACGACCAAAAGGAGGCAATAAATACGTCAATGCAATACGCATTGGATGCGTTGAATACGTTTACAGAAGCACGTATTGCGGCGGCTGATGCAGCAGTTGAGCAAGCAGACAAAGAAGTTTCCGCCGCACAATCGGCATTGGATGCAGAATTGGAAGCAAGGGCAAACGGTTACGCCAATAATGTTGTTCAAGCGCAAAAGGAATTGGATTTGGCTAAAAAGAACCAAGAAAAAGCGTTAAAAGAACAGCAGAAAGCACAAAAGCAGCAAGCGGCAATACAGACATTGCAGCAAATCGGAAACATGGTAACAGCAACGGCGTTGATTTGGTCGCAATTGGGTTTCCCTTTGGCAATTCCAGCAATTGCCGTAATGTGGGCAAGTTTTGCAGCGTCAAAGATTAAGGCGGCACAATTGGCAAAGCAAAATGGAGAAAGCGGAGGAACAGAAACGTACGGCGACGGTACCGTTGAACTTTTGGAGGGCGGTTCGCACCAAAGCGGAAATGATATTGATTTAGGGACGAAACCGGACGGAACCCGCCGACGTGCCGAGGGAGGCGAATTTTTCGCCGTGATAAATAAACGAAGTTCACGCCGTTTCAGAAAGATAATACCGGACGTTATCAATTCGTTAAACAATGGTACATTTGCACATAAGTATTTAAAATCCTATTCAGACGGCGACGGTTTAACGTTGAATGTTACCGGACAAAGCCCGGATTTACGCAATTTGTCGGATGATGTAAGGGAAATTAAGGAACAGAACCGACGACGTATTTACGTGGATGGCGACGGAAACACGATTGAAAGTTACAAGAATTTGAAACGTAAAATAAAAAGACTATGACATCAAAATATAGATTCTTTTTGCAGATAGGGGAGGACGGAACCAAACAAACCGTCCGCCCCAATTATAAGGATGATTTAACGTTGGATTATGAGTTGGAAACAAACCAAAGGTTTTACCGGGCTAAATTGTCCGGTAAAATAAACTTTGTCCGTGCTGATTACGATATTATCAATGACGCCCCGTTTGATTCTGAATTTTTCCTTTTTATTGAGAAAAGCAATGATTGGGGGCAAACATATAGTCAATACTATAAGACAAAGTTTATGAAAACAGATTGCGAATTTAATGCCGATGATGAAATGATAACCGTGCAGCCAGATGTTTACGACCAATATAACGATGTTCTGGCAGGAATGGAAAAAGAATACAACTTGATAGAACTTGCTCCGGCGATAGAAAGAATAACTATATATAAAAGACCTTTAATTCAGGTTTATTTGCCCGGAGAGAGTATTATTTCTTGCTTCTTGGGGGGGGAAAATTGGGAGCAAGATGTTTCGCCGAATGGGGATAAAAATGCGCTTGTTAACACATTCCATTTTGCGCTATGTAATGTTTTGAACGAAATAAACATAACTGTTGAAGGTACTCCCTCAGATTGTGCAGGCTTATACAGAGGTAAAATGAATGTTCTTTCTGGTGGTAGTTATACAGGTTATTTATACCCAGAAAACAGTAACGGTTATGAATGTTATATAAACTATTCAGCCAATTTTTCAATTACAGCTACTATTCAGAGAACATCTGATAAAGTGCCTATTTTCGGTTATATTAAGAGCCTTGCTCCCGGAGAAAGTGTAGATAATATAAACTTTGATATGTCGCCTTTTTCGGGAGTTGCAACAGGTGTAGCGCATTGTTCTTTGAAAACATATAACATTTATGCGAGGTATTTGTTAGATGTCAGTAGTATTTTAGATATTGCAACCTATCCCTTAAGCGGAGATGATATAGTTGGGAATAATAGAAATTATCATTATTGCTTAGGTTATGCGATAGACATTGCCGAAATTTCTGCAAGGTTTTCGGATGAGCCGACAGAATGGGGGAAGTCAGAGAATGGGAGATATTTTTTACCGCCTTATACCTTATACGGGCGAAAATTCTATCCTATTTCGCAATCAAATTGGCGTTATGTGTCTATTTGGTTTGATTTTGCTTTTTCAGACAAATATATAGAGGAGAATGGTAGGTCTCCTTATACGTTGAAAGATGCTTACCCTTTATGGTCTTGCATTTCAGTTCTTTTAAAAGAAATAGCTCCAGAAATAAAACATGAAGGTACGGAAGAATATAGCAAGTTCTTATATAGCGGAAAAAACCCGATTTCAAACTTAATTTTTGATCTATTTGTTACTCAAAAAACAAATATTTTGGCTGGGGAATATCAAACGCCCGCACAGCGAGGAACAATTACTTTGCAGTCGTTTACAAACATGCTAAAGAATTGTTTTCAATGTTATTGGTATATAGAAGATAACAAGTTTAAAATAGAGCATATACAGTGGTTTAGAAATGGAGGCTCTTATTCTTATTTACCGATAATAAACGTTGATTTAACGGAAATAGAAAATGTTCGGAATGGTAAAAAGTATGTGTTCGGCACAAATAGTTGGAAATTCGACAAAATAGACATGGCAGAGAGATTTCAATTTTCTTGGATGGACGAAGTTTCGCAAATATTTAAAGGCTATCCGATTGAAATTTTATCAAAATATGTAACTGCCGGTAAAATAGAAGAAGTAAATGTGTCGAATTTTTCTTCGGATATAGATATGATGCTATTAAATCCCAGTGCTTTTAGCGACGACGGATTTGTTATAATGGCGGCTATATCGCCAAATGCGATGACAAACCCAGACTCGTTCGGTTACGGCTCGCAAAATCAAAATGAAAGCGGCGGTTATTCAACGCCAACATACGAAATTAATTCTCTATACAGAGGACACAAAGCGTTGATAATTGGTAATTGTGTTGCCGAAGCATCTGGTTTTTTAAGAGTTCACTTTTTTAATTCTTCTGGTGCTGATATTGGTTATCAATCAAGAATAGACATTGCCAAAGGTGGAAATCAATTAAATTTAAGCGTTCAAATACCGGGAGATGCGGCTACTTTTGGCTTTTATTGTTCAGGTGTACAGAAATTCAAAATAACCAATTTAAACGTTACAGATACATGGCAATTGCCATTTGTAGAAATGCGCATTGACGGCGGAGATTACACGTTACAAAATGGTTATATGTCTTTTGCAAGCCTTCAACCGCTTTATTGGACATATAATTTACCCGCAACAGATGTTCTGATAAACAAAGAAAAATCGTATGTTTATGGAATAGAAAGAAAAAAGAAACAAACATTAAATTTCCCAGCAGGAGAAAATGATCCAAATCCAATGCAATTGGTTAAAACATATTTGGGAAATGGACAAGTTGATAAACTTTCAGTAAATTTGTGTAGTAGAAGTATTAAAGCAACTTTAAAATATGATACAGAATAACAATACAAGCGTTTTGCCGTGGTACACGTCAATAACGCAACAAAACCATAGAAAAAGTTACGCATACGGAGCAATTTACCCTTTATTCGCCCCGGCTGATAGATTATTGCCTTTTCAGATAATAAGAAACACACGTTCAAACGATGTTACGTCCGTTGTATTGTACGAAAAGACAGGTAAGCAGGTTGCAAACATAACAACGTATATGAAAGAAATCGGATTGCAGATTGTCAGATTTCAAACGTTGGGTTATGATGTTATATTGTACCAGTCAATATTACCAATGCCATTAAATCAGTTGGACGGAATATATTATATGACGTTATCGGATGGAATACAAACGTGGTATTCAGAAATGTTCACTGTTGTGCAGGACGTTTCCGGTTACTTAAAAATACAATGGTGGGACATTGAAAATTTAGTGTTTGACGCCGGACAGATAGTTTACACAAATCCGACATTTAAAAACACGTTGTATCTTTGTACAGAGTTAGGAAAACCGGATTACGAATTTGAAGAGGACGGAGAAGAACGGGACGGGTATTTTTTTCCGGAAAAACAAATATCAGTCAAAACGTTTAAATGTACGATATTAGCACCGGAATTTCTTTGCGACGTAATGCGTTTTATTCGCATGGCTGATTATATACATATAACAGATAAATACGGCAGGGA
>ERZ772855.936-NODE-936-length-30744-cov-9.105282_pt1 | contig 30744 bp, 36 predicted proteins | sample MGYA00511900_ERZ772855 | MGnify/ENA primary metagenome ERZ772855 (study PRJEB29015, sample SAMEA2737701) | human gut metagenome | biome: human gut; feature: human-associated habitat; material: faeces | place: China | collected 2012 ... | reverse complement strand
CGAATTAACGTTTTGAGAACTGGCTAGCTTTACGAGCTTTCTTAAGACCTGGTTTGACAAGGACTCTTTTCTTTTAATTTCAAAAAGCTTCTATCACAACATTCTTTAATACCACTATCGGAAAAGATTTCAATAAATTTGAATGAATCAGTTTGAATCAGGGAAATTATCACTTCACATTATACTAATGTATCATTTGCCCCTAAAACGTTACTAATACTAATATTTATAGTATATAATAGAAGAAAACGGAGGTCAATAATGATATATGAAGAACTAAAGGCTAATATTATGCCTGCAACGGTTTTATTAAATAACTTTGTTGATAACGAAAGTTATTCAAACTATGAGTACTTCCTAATGGAATATCTCAATCAATCCCTATTCTTTCAAAAAAAATCAGAACATCATGTATATGAACACCCTTTAAGTGAAAGCAATTCTGAACCCGATGCAACCTCACCTTCTTACGAAATTGACTTTAAACTTCTAGCTTCAAGATCCTATCTCAGAGGACTGCGATTAGCTGGCCCAAACGTATCAGTTCCATGCAAAGGTGTAACAGCTTACAGCTCACCTAGAGAACCGAATAAAAATTTTAGAGTTGGCGAGATTCATAAAATATTTAGATCCTTAACACTCGATGATATGCTGTATTTACGAGCAGATCAAAACAAAAAACCTCTAAGTGATGAAATTGATATTCTAGACGTCTTGAATACAATAGAAACAGAAAAAAATTTACTACTTTTCTTCCCTTATAGGTTCTCTACTAAACAAGAAATAAAGCAAGATGGATTAACACTTGTTGTCAAAGAAGCTCTAGAAAATGACTTTATTGAATTAGCAATGTACCGAAGTCGCTCTGTTCCAAAATTTGAATCATATATCGTTACCGAATGTAACGACTATTTCATTCTATTCACATTCACCCCTACAGGCTTTAAATACCTAGAAAAAATTGAGGTTCACAGGCTACCAACCTATATTAAGTTACTTGAATATTCCAACCAATTTAGATAAATAATCTTCACCATAACCACGATTTTCCGAAAAAGACTTATTTTCTCGAAACTCGAATTCCGTTATAATAGATATTTTCCACTTTTACCACTATAATGGAAACTCGTTGTTTCGCTCTTGTAATACTACCTTGATAAAATTGAAAGAAAGGAGATTTTATCATGAAGAAATTTATAAGTATTACTCTTTTAGCTTTAACTACAATCATTTTAGTCGCTTGCTCTAGTCAAAACAAACAATCTTTAGATGGGGACTATTATTGGATCTCTAGTGAACGAAACGAACCTGCCTTTACTATTAAAGACGGTAAGGGTACGATCCAAAGAGGAGAAGCGGACACTTTTACAGTAGATGAAGCAAACAGTACCTTTGAGTTATCGGGAAGTGATGTCTCTAACTCTACAGTAAAATATGAGCTCAAAAATAGCACGATCACTACTAATTTGACTGGTACTGAACGAACCTATTATAAAAAAGATAGCGAAGCATACAATAAAGCTTTAAAAGAAAATGGATATAACTAAAAGGAGATATAATAATGACAAACTTAGATGATCTATACGAAAATCTTTATGTTTTCGTCAGAAATTTCGAAATCCTGATTCAAAAGAATGTCTTTCATAACCAATATACCGATGAAATAAAGGTATTTGGGAATGAAATCATCTCTCTTTGTAAATCGAAAAAATTCAATATCACAGCATCAGACCTAATGAATCTGAATTCATTTAATGAACTACTCAATAAGGTAGAAAATCAAGCAAAAGCCTACCTGATTAGCCAGGTCGAATCTTTCTTCCGAGACATTATCGAGCCAACAAAAAGTGAACTACTTACCTTTGAATAAAAGAGAGTAAAAATTGAATCTCACACAAAGCTAGACAATAAATTTTATTTTTGAGTGAGGTTCAAACTCGTGACGTAGTACCTTGAAAAAATTAATGAAAACCATTTTTTAATTATAAAATACATTACCCTTTTTGAGCTATAGTTTCCAACACCCCTAATTGATCTATGTAATTACTAAAATGCTCTGCGCTTTCTCTATCATTTACATCAACCGTGATTGTTTCCTCACTATTGTGATAAGTAAACGTTTCTTCTTGAGACTCAATTAATAGCACAGCTTCTGGCTTTGACTTACTTCTAATAATTTTTACAAACCAAACATATGAATCAATTTTATGCTTAGAAGAGAAGTCCTTCGAAAAACCAATTTTGTCTTCTAAGGGTTGATAATATAAACCTTCTTTTCGTCTTAATTTGAAAAAATCAAACGAATCTATATCCAAAGCGGGTATTAGATGGTTTCTTGGATAGGACATCTCCAACTCGCACCTTAGAGAATCCAACTTAGTTACACCATTGTTGACAGGAAATACTTCTTCATCTTCAACTACATATAACGTGGCTTTTAATTTCCCTTGAAGTTCAATATAATCGCAAAAGTATTCAAATATAACTTCTGGAGATACCCTCCATTTTTTTATGAAATCATTTTCCTTTTTTTGTTCTAAAAATTTAGTATTGAGTTCGCTAATAGTATTCTTTTCCAAATGTTCCTTGTAATATTTCATAATGAGATCAATCACTGTAATGCCAATCATTAACCGTAGTTGCCATCCATCCAAATTAAATCCAGATTTCGATGAGAGAACAGCTAAAATACCTAGAGAAATATCAAGAGCTAGCACTATCCAAGAATATACACTGATAGTTAAGAAACGTACATTATTTAGATACTTCACTTTATTATTTAATATTTTTTTCATTTTTCATCTAAATGATACGGCGCGTTAATTGACGCGCCATATTTTTTTTGTTACAATTAATATAGTTGATAAAGTACAGAAAGACTATTCAAGTTTGCTTCTTGAAGTTCATCTTTTAGATGGCTTTGTCCAATCCTATCCAATACTAGGTAATAGTTTTTACGAAAAATACTTCTGTCTAAATCAACTCCAAGCTCTTCCCAGGTATCATATGCTAACTCTTGAAAATCGTGACTAGCATTGTCAAGGATATACTCTATATTCTCCTTCAAGGATAACAGTTTCTCAATAACTTTAGGAAAAATAGTTGAATTATATTCAAAGCTTCCACCAGCAGAGTATGAATCGCGCAAAGAAGGTGTGAAGTAAAAATACTCTCCCAGTAGATACTCTGTACTTCTTCCATATTCCCCCCTAAATGTCCCACTAGGATAACGCTTAATTAAATCATGGGGGAATAAAACAAAAGTTTCGGCCAACACCTGATTTCTAACTTCCTCCGTCAAATCTTTAAACTGGATAGGTTTAACAGATTCAGTTTCTTGTGGAATATACCACTTGGCCTTATCCGTACTTCTTTTTAGATATTCCTGCAAAAAGGCAATACGCTCAGGCTCTGTCATTTCTCTTAATTTGAAATATTCATCTGAATCTTTGAATACTGAGTCGGTTATTTCTGCTCTCATATCTATTTTAAATCGTGGACTGTGGGTAACAGCAATACCAGTTGTAACTTCCCAATAAGGCTTGTATTGCACTTGATAAGCTGATTCATCATTATTTAAGCTACCAAACAATAAATATATTTCCGAATAATCTTCATCTGTAATACTTTCAAAGACAGAGTTTCCATTAGTTGTCCACTGTGATTTCTTCCTACTTTTTAACTCAAGGCCATATTTTTCATTTCCAATCACAATCTCTAAGTCTGGAAAGTGATGACCATAAAAAATATTATATGAAAACTCTAACTCATCTTTAAGAGTATCTAACACCTCTGGGACTAGCTTTTCAAAGCCGTTGTTAGTGCCATTGCTAACTGTATACTTACTTGTAAGATTTTGTCTATTCTCTAATTCCTCTGATAGACGGTCTAATAGTTTGATTATTTTCATTATCATACTCCTTTTTAGAAAGAACTTACATGACTATGACTTATTTTCACGACAATACCAATACAATTAATACACTTGATATTCAAATTGCAGATGATACCCCGAAGTTTAATGTACTTAGCTTATTTTCAGGTGCTGGGGGAATGGATTTGGGATTTCGTGGAGGATTTCAATTCTTAAATGAAGTCTATTCTCAAAATCCATTCAATCTATTATTCGCAAATGATATTTTTAAACAAGCCGTAGATGTTTATGAAACAAATTTTGAACATAGTGTTGAAAGAAAAAGTATTGTTGATCTTAATAAAAGTGATATCGACCGCAAAATTAAAGAGAATGCTAATTCCCTAGAAGTTCCTGAGATAGATGTTCTTTTAGGAGGATTTCCATGTCAAACATTCAGCTACTCTGGGAAAAGAGGAGGGCTTAGCGACCCAAGAGGACAATTATATTTGCAAATGATAAAAGTCCTGGATTATTATAGACCAAAGTTTTTTGTAGCCGAAAATGTGGACGGTATACGAAATTCACGTAAAAATCAAATCGGAGAAGATGTTGATAAATCTGCATTGGATACAATCTTAGATGATTTTACACAGTACGGCTATACAGTACAATATAAAGTTCTAAATGCAGCTGATTTTGGAGTTCCACAGAATAGACGACGTGTAATAATATTCGGAATACGAAGTGACCTAGGTGACCTATCGTCTCAATACTATCCCTTACAATTATTTGATGAAACAGGGACGCAGACTGGTCGTCCATGGCGAACTTCTTTAGATGGGATTGATGATATTTGGGATAAGATCAATGATCCTACTATCCCTAATCATACAATGCGAGATATATCCAAGGCAAAATTCTACCCAGGTAAAAAAATGCAAGGAAACAATCAAATTTCTCCAGATAGACCCTCTCCAACCATTAGAGCTGAACATCATGGTAACATAGAAGCACACTATCGTAATATAAATGGTGAACTCCATTCTGATGATATGGAGACCTGGAGAAGACTGAGTGTCCGGGAGTGTGCTCGATTGCAATCATTTCCTGACTCATTCAACTTTACCACTAGTGCATCTTCAGCCTATAAAGCTATTGGTAACGCTGTCCCTCCTGTCATGGCTTGGCATATTGCAAGAGCAGTTTACTATTCTTTACAAAATATTCAAAACTTATAACTATTTTAACATGTTTCAATAAAAAGAAGAGGCAAAACCTCTTCTTTTTTCTGAATTTTTATATTCTAATAAATTCATGTCGAATATACTTAAAAAATCTCACCTGATTGAACTGATTTTCTACTCTCACTTCAAAATAAAAATAATGATCTCGTCCATCCTTGGCATTTTCCTTATTCAACCTGAAGTAGTTTGTCTGATTCATCGCCATGGTTCGAAGTATGTCATCAATGAGAAAAGTAAGTGGAGTATTCATAGCTGAATATTTTTGGAAATCTTCTTCAAACTTGATATAGCTATCTGAGAAGTAGTCAATTTGCAATTTATCTTCATACAATTCTTTTCTACTCATACTCAACCTCTTCTGTTAGATTGATACGCAGGATATCATCAATATTGATTCGTTGGTATCCATCCTTAGTTTTAAAGGAAATATCTGATGACGATACTCCGACAACTTCGCCATACAGTGAAAGCCTTTGTTGCTTACTTTTGACAACTAATCTAGCTCTGAGTTTGCCTACATAGAGTTGACCTAGTAGCATGAGCTTATCTGCCATGGTCAGGTCAGTTGATAGATCTACCTTGTTACGTTCATCTACAAGTGAAGTTGTATGCTCAGATAGGAAGAAACCCATCCATTTAGCCATACCTCTGTCTTTGTGCTCCCTAGCAGATTGAAAAGGGAGATAACTTCTATCAATCATCTCAAACCATCTAATCCACCAGCTGAATGTCCACCAATGAGTTTGCTTCGTGCTCGACTTCTGGATGCTTCTTCTAAAGCATTAGCTCGTAAAAGGGAAGTGAAACCAAACTCATTTCGGATATTATCAATCGCTGATTGGAGCCTTTCTTCTTTTTCTATTTGTTCGACATCATCGAATAGGGAGATGAACCCAAAAGACTCATCTACAAACTTTGAATAGTTAACGGCTACACTTCGGACTGCTCCCGAAGTGTATTTTTTATGTAATAATTCCAAGACATGGTTTATCAATGTATCTGTATTATTAGTTGGTTCAACAGTCATCTGTGCCTGGAGCGAACGCCTGTTTTCCGATTTTGAAAAGCCTAAAGAGATTGAGACACACATTGTTTTCTTGTGGGCTCTTCTAAGTCGGATAGCGACTTGCTCCGCCATCTCACGCATGATAATTTCAATATCTCTTTGCTTTGTGTAATCACGTGGTAAAACCTGTGAATTCCCTAATGCTTTTGATTTAGGCTTATATGGCTTATGAACATTACTTTCGTCAATACCATTAGCATGAAACCAAAGATCCACTCCTGCAACACCTAATGAACTTTTCAAGATATCGGGATTAAAATTAGCCAAATCCTTGATTGAATAGATACCTAGATTATTTAGACGTTTTTCCATACGATTTCCAATTCCCCAAAAATCAGTCATTTTAGGGATAGCCCAGACTTTGGACTCAACATCTTCATAAGACCAGTTAGCACGCATCGTTGAAGTCTTTTTAGCTTCATTATCCAAAGCCAACTTGGCTAATAAAGGGTTTGCGTTAGACATCCCCACTGTGGAGTAGATACCAGTTTTTCGCCAAATATCCTTTTGTATTTTAGCAGACACCATATCTAATTTATGTTTACGGGATATATTCTTATCAGGAATGAAGTAGTTTAGGGATGAGGTCAAGTCTACAAAGCCTTCATCAATAGAGTAGGGATAAATGTCCTCTGGGCTACCGTAGTTGTTTAGGACTTCTTGTATCTGCATATTGACCTTGATATACTCATCCATTCGTGGTGGTACAATTACTGTCACTTTCGCCCATTCTTCAATATAGCGAACGTATTCAGGGGTTGTTGGTAATCCTTGTCGTTTGGCATTATAGTAGGAGAACTTTCTTGTCTGAATATCAAAAGGTAAGTCATAGGAACGCCCTACGTTGGATTTTCCAAAGACCTTTTTGAACATGGGAGAAGATGCTAGAATAAGCCCTGTTGAATTATCTGCTCGACTCATAACACATAGAGACGTTTTTAGAGGGTGCAAACCCCTCTCTACACACTCAACACTGGCATAAAAGGACTTCATATCAATAAAGGCAATATCACTTTGAGGTTCTCTCGAGTAATCAAAGTACCCCATAACCTAATCCTCCAAAGGCATAAAGTTTCCCACAATCAGACCGACAACACGTGGTTCATCTTTATAAGGAGCTAGCATATCTTTATACTTAGGATTGATAGAAACCAACCGTAACCCTTCCTCTTCACGATAAACTCGTTTGATATAGGTCTTACCATTCCAAACAACTGCATAGACAGCTCCATCATAATCAAAACCTGTTTCTCGAATTAGGGCCACTGAACCATTTTCATACTTAGGTTCCATAGAGTCTCCAGACACCCAAGAAGCAAAGTCATGGGCTAACTCTTCGGTGAAATAAACCATATCATAATTTTTATCGTCATAGATTGCAGATCCAATACCAGCTGACATTTCTTCGTATACACGATAGGCAATCCGCTTTTCTGCGATAGAAACAATTTTTTCCTGCTCACTCTCTGCTAGAGCTTTGACGTAGTGTGTTGCCTTTTCTTTGTTTTCGGGGGACAGGATGTTGTAATAACGGACAATATCAATCTCAGTGAAATAGCCCTTGGGTACCTCTAATATTTTCTCCAATAGTTTCATATTATCTTCAGTCGGTTCCTTTACTCCACGCTCCCAATATGATACTGCTGGAATAGAAATACCGAGTTTATTGGCTAAATCAAGCTGTGTCATTTTCAACTCTTTTCGCCTTGCTTTTAATTTCTCTGGCTGATACATACTCTCACCTCACATCAATAATAATTTAAACTCTGCTTTCTTTTTGGCTTGTTCTTCAGATAACTTGCTCTTATCCCAAGCATAAGCAATACTTTTTCCTTTGTTGTACAGCAACCAAATCTTGACATACTTTTCCTTTTCTATAATCTCTGACCACAAATCTTGATTTAATAGCTCAGAAACTTCCTCACTGGTTACAAAACCACTCTTGCTCAATTTCTGAATAACTGACTCAATCGGAGAGGTGTGGTACTGATTAAAGTCATCCGCAATCTGATCTTTTATCTTGTGAAAAAAATGGTGAATACTGGTATTTTGACCACCAATGTACTCGTCGACTGCTCTTCTAATTTCTGCTTCCAATCCAAGATGATATTCTCTCAGCAAATCAATAAGACGGTAAGAAAGAGCCTCTTTAGACACTCCTAATGAGATTTGGACTTCTTCAAAAGTATGGCAAGCATAATAAATTTTAGAAAGAAGAACGATATCTGGCATAAGTATAAACGCTGAAAAGATATTAGCTTCTCTCTCAATCTGACTATCCTTACTATCAACTGACTCTGCAAAATAGCCACCTTCATGTTTTAAAAGGAAGTGTCCCAGCTCATGACAAAGCGTAAAATTTTGTTTTGTAATTGGGTTTTCTGCTTCGTAAGAAATACTAACACCCAATTCATCAATGACTGTCAATCCCTCAATTTTTCGACCTGAAAAGTGGTGGGGAAGCACCAAGATTTCATTTTCTCCTACATAATAGTCAAAGAAAAAGCGAAAGGTATAATTCAGTAAAGGAATATCTTCATTCTTTATCAATTGATACAGTAGTTGCTTAGCTCTTTGTTGAGTCTCTACATACAAATCTTCCAACTTGTACCTCCTTTTTTCTCTGGAAATACAAAATTTAACCATTTAGTTAAATTTATTATATAAAAAAAGTAGACGAATGTCTACTTTCACTTCAAAAACAGTATAAATTATCTAATTGATTTCACTTCACTATTATTATCAATTATTTTTGCAAAATTATCGATATTTAGCGACTCGGTTAGACCTATCTTAAATGTTACTCTTTTATCCAGATTTATATCAAAGTGATGTCTAGGATGATTTTCTTTCTCATGCTTGGGATCATTATCATAACGAATATATCCAAAATCCATTGATAGTAAATCATTAACCATATAAAAGAGATCTCTATTATCTTCTCCGTTTGTAGAATAATATATTTCCAACATTTCATTCAACCAAGTATCTCCCCAGTCATAGTCGCCACTATCAATTAGATTAATTATAAAGGTTAACCTTGATAGAAAATAGGCATTAATTTCCTTATCAATACTCGAGTGTTTGTAACGTATTAAAAAAGGATCATCTTCTACATTGATCGTGAATGGAAAATGAAAAGAATGTATTGTATACATTTCTGCATAGCTATCATCTTCATATAGATTATAATAGAATACTCTTTGCTGACTCTCCCCACTCGTATCAGGTTGAAACACTTTAAAAACATCTCTTGACTCTTCTGTAGTTATGCGTTGTTGCAAGGTAAGAGAATTAGGTGTCAGTAATTTTTCGACAGTTTTTAGAAGAATCAGTATTATATCTTTCCTATTCCGAAATGGCTTTGATAATAAATAACTTAATTCTCTATCAATATAGAATGTACAACATTTACTCATTCAAAATGTTTCCTATTAGTTTCGATTATTTCTTGAATTTCATTTACTGTTGCTGTTGTATCACCATTTAAAACAGCTACAAGATTCTTCGCTTGTTTTAGGTTAACTGAATTTAACAAACCAAGCTCATTTAGAACTTTTTCTACCTTCTGCTCAAATGTCAATGAACTCTCAACCATATTTTTTAAATCTTCTTCATTGATAACTTCTTCTGAAGATGGTTTTTTTATTTTTGCTGTTCCTGTAGTTAAAATCTCCTCTAATAATGGACTATACTCTTGATATATTTGACTGTTTGATGAACCTAGAATTAAATATGAAGTTAGAAATGATCTTGTCATCATCATATATACTGTATTTCGAACATTTACATCATCAGTTATCTTGTCAAGTACAATTCCAATTAAAAATGAAAATTCTAACCCTTTAACATTATTTTGGTTACTTATAAAAACCCTCTTTTGTCGTCGAGTCCTATCTTTACTCTCATAAATTTTTTGAGTTCTCCAACCAAATTCGGTTATAATCATTGTACTAACCATATTGGCTAATTCATACCCAATATTTTGTTTTGATAAGAAAACTATACCAATATCGCCAGGTTCGACATTTGGAAATTTTATTTTTATATCAGCTATAATTTGCTTCACTAAAGAAACTATTGAATCATTATCTTTCTTTAAAAATAATTTAGTAGGAACAACAGTATCACTATTTATATCGCTAAATCGATTAAGTGGTTCTCTGCTAAAACTATAAAACTGATTCTTGCCTTCTTCATCTTTTTTAATCGTATATCCAGAAGTTTTCCAAGCATCATCTTCCAACCATTTTATTATTGGTTTATCTTTTATCCCAAAACCTAAAAACTGTGAAAACATAAAATTTCTCGGATCAGTACGATAAACTTTATTTAGTGTAAAGTCAGGTTTTTGTATCGTTTTTGATTTGCGTTTAAATATTTCTTGAAAAATATCACTTGCAAGAATTACTTGTTCCGAGGCAACCAACTGACAGAGTTCAAAAAAAGAATCCGGAAAATCCTGTGCTTCATCTACTAGCACATAACCAAAACACGGTTCAAAATCTCCCAATTGTTGTAGTTTCTTTATTTGATCAACAGCAAGTCTACAAACACCATCAAACCCCATATAACCTGAATCATTCAAATTGATAAAATCAATTTTATACTTTGCACAAATATAACGATAAAAACCTGAATTTGGATTATACAGTGATCCCCAACTACTCATAACTTTAACACGTTCATCAATATCTGAACGTTCTGATATTTTCATTCTATCAAAAAAGACAGGAATTCGTTTAGCAATATCATTTGCAAGTACTTTACTATAACATGTGAAGGCTATATTTGATTTTGTCTGCGTATACAAATTCACTAGACGATGAAACAAAAGTTCCGTCTTACCTGTTCCAGCTAGTCCTTGAATTGAAATTCTTTTTTTCTTCAGATTATCATAAACAAATCTTGTCTGATCCCCATCAAATTGTACAATTCTTTTCTTTACAGCATCTAGTAAATTTTCAACAGGTCCTCCCTTATCAGGGGTATTGATAGATCCTGTAATCAAGGATACTAAAATCTTTAAAGTGTCATTATCATCACCTTCGACGCAATAATCACTTATTACTTGCTTTGTTATTTGTGAAATCTCCAAATCATCAGTAATTAGATGATTCCATCTACGGCTATTCCCTACTTTCTTTTTAAATTCAAACATTTCACTAAGAGTTGTTATAGAATCTATATAATTACCAACGTAGTCATCAAAATCATCTTCATTTACATTACTCAAATGTGTAAAGATAATATTCGTTTTCGGTATTAAAATAGAGAACGATCCAGATGAATCTTCTGATTGTTGACCATTCAAACTATATAGGGGGTTCTCAATAACATAAATAGTCCCCTCAATTTCTTGAGTCAACTCTTTTAAAGTATTTCGTAAGTTCAAGTACTCATCTGACTGAGATATTCTTTCAGAAATCTTCTCATAAAATCTATCATTACCCATTGATTTCACTCCTATTTCCTAGTTCATTCAAATCTACTTCGAATAACTGCGATATCTTCACAACATGTTTAAAACTAGCGTTTCTAAGTCCCTCTTTCTCCCATCTTATGATACTTCTTTCAGAGACTCCGAGTTCTTTTGCCAGCTGTATTCCTGTAATTCCTTTTGCTTTTCTCAATTCTTTTAGTCCCATTGTCTTTAGTCATCCTTTTCAAAGAGCTTTTTCCGTTCCTCCATAAAGGCAATTAACTCTTGTCTGAAAAGAGATTTCTCTTCATCAGTTAAGCCTTCTGAATTTTTACGGAAGAGGATTTCAATATCCTCTAACTTATTATTCGTAATTTCTTCATCAAAGTTACCAACTAAATAATCAATTGTTACGTTTAAAATTTGAGCAATCTTAACAAGATTTTCTTGGGTTGGTTTTTTAGTCCCACGTTCCCAAGAAGCATAGGCTGGTTGCGAAATTCCTAGTTTTTCAGCTATTTCAACTTGGGTCAATCTAGCTTGTTTTCGTGATTCTTTTAAGCGTTCCGAGAACCCCATATTTACTTCCTCAAAAAATTTAAATTTTTTCCAATAATCCCTTGACAAATATAACCTTTGGTTATATAATCTAAATATAGCTATTAGTTATATTGGTTTTAAAAATAATAACGCCAATCAACTAAGGCATTACGATCATTGAAAATTGAATAAAAAAGTGCGTCTGACAACCAGAGGACTGACTATCAAACTACACTAAACTTCGTATCTTTATTGTAATCTATTTGATAGGTAAAGTCAAGTCCGTTCATGGTTGAAGTTGGGATATAAAACAAAAAATAACTATTTTTGTGGGTCCACACGCATTTCGGACGATTAGCACTTTTGCCGAATAGTAAAGTGAACTGGTTGCGCACAACTGCGTAAGAGAATCCCTAGGGTATGACAATGACTACCTAAAGAGATTGGCCGGGCAAGCGATGGTAATTGACGCAAAGCACCTTGCTAAACGTTGCCACCGTGGAAAGAGGGGTCTTTCCAACCAAACAACTTTTCTTTACTGCTGTCTATCTTTTCAGATGGACTTACTCTCAAGCTACTAAGTCTTCCTTATATCTTAGTAGCTTTTTTATGCTTACAATAAAGGAGAACCTTATGACAAACTTTTTTCGCATTACAATGTAAACGCCTCTATGATAACTATGAATTCACCTATGGTATGTTTAGCTATTCATCTAAACTACAAGCAAAACTCTATACACAAGCTCTTCTTGATCTCGATCATTTAGTCCAAGAAGCTCGTAGAAACAGCTATCCTAGTGGTGATATTCAGTTCTATAGTCGACAGTTTAAACGTAAACTATTTACCCACTACTACTCAAGAGTGAAGCAATTAGCTTAACTCTTTTTCTTTTGCTCAAAATCAGAAAGGAGAATCCTATGATTCCAGAAACACTTGTCATGAAACCAAATTTTATCGGCCCTGCCTACTATGAAAAACTAGGAAATGCCCCTCGCTTTATCTTTGGCAAAGAAGGTAAATACCAACGCCATATTCTTAATAGTGAGAAACACGGGGCTTTCCATGTTATCACCCCTGCTTCTACAACGGTCTTCCCAGAAGATGCTCTCGTAGAAGCCGTCAACCCGATTTTTCTCTCAGATACGGCTCTAAACGGTAACTCAGTTGCCCCAGCTCTTAATGTCTTTGCGGAAAAATTGGTTCTAAAAAAATAAGAAAGTAAAGGAGAAATACCTATGGCTAAAATTGGATTAAACTACGGAGAAAAACTACAAATTGCAGACAAGACCTATCGTGTCATTACAGATGGTCTAAATGTGCCTGAAGTCCTTGGAAAGCTATCTTTCCGTGGCATTGAAGGTCCTGACATTATCTATGAAGAAGACCGCACCCAACGCAACCCTGACGGCTCTTTCGTCCAAATCAATACAGGTGAAATCCGTGGGATTGTGGTAGCGATTCATTCTTCTGTCCAACACGAAACCCTCTTTTTCACCATTGCTGACATGGCACAGTCTGAAATTGAAGACCTAGGCATTAAATACCGAGAAGAAGTTGAACTAGAGGATATTGTGATCACTCACACTCACGTGAACCGCAATGATATTTACAAGCTCTTTGCTTCTAAAATCAAGAAAAAGAATGGAGGGACTCCCCTTAAGGAAAACAAACCTCTAGACAACAAAAAGGATAATTAGGAGGTGATACACTATGAAACTCTTTACCTATCGTGGGATAAGAGTTAGGGCCTTTTATCGTCATATTCGGGGAATCACTTGGTTTATCTGGTGGTTCCCTTCTTTGTTAGCTATTGGGAATTATTGCTACCTTAACCTAGAAGAATTGAAAGACCATCCCTTGCCATTAGGCTATTTTATTTTTGGTATTCTTATTACTTCTTGCTTGGTATCATACCTACTGAATCGCATGTGCTACGAGAAAATCGTCTTCTTCCAAAAGCTCAATAGCCTACGGATTTTATCTCGCTTCCTGATCGAAAACAACCTCTATTTGATTAAAAATATCAGGCGTGAAAACAAAACAATTGAAAAGATTGTCCTTCCTCAGGTGTACTTGAAACAATCTCGATACAAGATTGAAGTCCATTTCATCCTAGAAGGCAATAAATTTCAGGATCGTTTTCTCAATCTTGGGTCGACTCTCGAAGTCATGTTTAACGGGGATTTTCGCAATAAGAGCTTTGATAAACGGTTTATCACCTATGATATTGCCATCAACCGCATTGATAGTCGTATCACCATTAATGATGTCGAGGTCAAGGGCTCTAAACTCCAACTCATGAAAGATGTCACTTGGGACTATGTCGAAGAGCCTCACCTGCTCATTGGTGGGGGAACTGGTGGTGGTAAAACCGTTGTCCTTATGACTATTATCTATGCACTGGCTAAAATTGGCTTTGTGGATATCTGCGATCCTAAGAACTCTGACCTGGCTGGACTTAAAAGGATACCAGTCTTTCATGGTCGTGTCTATACAAGTAAAGAGGATATCATCCAGTGTTTTAAGGAGAACGTCGCCTTTATGGAAAAACGCTACGAGCTCATGTCTAACTCACCCAAATTTCAAGCTGGGAAGAACTTTACGCACTACGGCATGACACCCAAATTCATCCTTGTGGACGAGTGGGCAGCCCTTATGGCCAAGATTGACCGTGACTATAGCCTCCAGTCTGAACTCATGGAATACCTCTCTCAGCTCGTCCTAGAGGGCCGTCAAGCTGGCGTCTTTATTATCTTTGCCATGCAACGGCCTGACGGTGAGTTTATCAAGACAGCTCTTCGGGATAACTTTATGAAACGCCTCTCAGTTGGACACTTGGAATCAACGGGTTACGATATGATGTTTGGAGATGCTAACAAAACCAAAGAGTTTAAAAAACTCGATGAAATCAATGGCGTCAAAGTTAAAGGACGAGGATATATCGCTAATAACGGGGACTTGGCTGGGGAATTCTTCTCACCTTACGTACCACTCGACCAAGGCTTCTCTTTCTATGATGCCTACGCAAAAATCCCTATTATGGAATATAATGGCGAAGAATTTGAAGTCTTTGGAGAAGTCCAACCTCAACCAGAAACGATTGAATCAATAGAGGATGAAGATACTCTAAACACTGATACTAACCTAAGACCACTCAAGGAATTTGCGGAGGAAGAGGACCTCAAAATGGCGACGCTTCGAAAGATTATCTATCTCTTGCAAGAACAAGGCATTGTTTTTGAACGGACGGAATCCGCCATTCTAGTCGACCCTTTTCAAGAAGAACTTCTTCTTGAAATTCTTATCCACTTTGAGGAGGGAGGACGCAAATCTTATCCCAAAACTGTTGAAGCGACGCTTAGTCATCATGGGCTAGGACAAGGGCAAGGGCAAGCCTGACCACCGGTCAGGCGCAGACCGTAGCCCGAAGTTCCTAGTCCATGATGAGACTTCAACCCCCGATTTCTAATAGGGGGGTTACATTTGGCCAAAGTGCCACGTCCACCCCTCCTCATTCCTTGTGGGAGTTGGGATTTCAGGATTTAGAAAGTGTGTCACTTTGGTTCAAAAAGTGTGTCACTTAATCAAAAGGAGGTGTTCCCATGAATGACTAAAATGAGTCCCTTTCAGATCAAAAACTTCAGAAAACAAACAGGCCTTAGCCAAAAAGCCTTTGCACAGGCCGTTAGCTTACCCATAAGAACTTACCGCTCCTATGAATCAGGGGAAAGAGGCCTCACCATTGACAAGTTCCGAGAACTCAAAGAAAAACTCGGTTACTATCAAGAGTGTCACAAAAACAATCTTAGAGCTCACATCGACTACTTGCGACTGACTTTCCCTAGTCTTAGGGATTTAGAAGCTTTCTGCGAGAATTTTCTTTTTTGTCACTTAAGCGAATTTACTGACCAAGAAACACGGCTCATGAATTATACCCACTTGTGGCAACGGGGAAACATTTGGATTTTCGATTTCTTTGATAAATCTGCGACTAATGACTACCAAACGTGTCTCCAACTCTCTGGTCAAGGCTGTCGGGAGATGGAACTTCTCCTAGAACATAAGGGGATTTCTTGGCAAACCTTTCTTCAAAATATTCTCTATGCCTACCAAGATGTCAGGGTAAAACGCCTTGATATTGCCCTAGACGAGCTCTATAAAGGCTATGGGAACGAGGATGAACATATCCAAATCCCAAGGCTCATTGATAAGCTCTATTCCAAAGAGATTGTCCTAGATACTATTCGAAAATGGAACATCACTGGTGGAGGTTCCTTCACCGATAACGACGGTATGGAAGCCAATCATGGTCTTTCTCTTTACTTTGGGAGTCGTCAAAGCCAGCTCTACTTCAACTTTTACGAAAAGCGATACGAAATCGCCCGTATGGAAAATATCTCCTTGGAAGAATCCTTGGAGATTTTTGGTATCTGGAACCGCTACGAACTACGCTTTTCAGACCAGAAAGCCCAAGGGGTTGTGGAGGAATACATCAACGGTGTGGACCTCGGAGAAATCGCAAGAGGTATCGTGAACAAGGAAATCCAAGTCTATGATGGTGTCACCCGTTTTGGAGCTTATAAGCCCTATGAAAAGTGGCAAGAACTCTTTGGAGGGGTTGAACCCCTAAAACTCTCAACCAGTCCACAACCCTACAGTATTGAACGGACCATTCGCTGGTTAACCTATCAAGTCGCAAACTCTCTTGCACTCGTTTCTGAAGCAGACAAAATCATGCAAACAGAATACATGAAGATGATTCAAAATAGCGGTGAAATTACTGATCGTGGGGAGGCTATCTTAAGACTCCTCAAAACCAACAAACACTATGAACACTAGAAAGGAAATCCCTATGGAATACAAAGTCGAAATCAATTCACTAAACAACTTTAAAGCCTGGTCTGGTGGACTAAGTACCTTAAACACTGTTCGTGAACGTGGTGGCATAGATACCCTAACCACCATTTGTGAAGACCTCTTTTCCGGGAATACCCCCACCGACACTCAAATCAATGATTGGCTTTGGTTTGATACAGACTTTATTTACCAAGCGCTAGGCTACGAGGACCTTCTAGAGGGCTAATTCATGCTCAAAAAAATCTATCAAGCAGACTTCCTCCTTCTTCCTGATCAAGAGTTTTGGAACATGTATATCCTCCTTAGGAAAGGGAAGGACTTCTACTATGAATGTGCTGGAAGATGTACCGAAAAACCTCCAGATGATAGGGGCTTCTACGACTATGAACATGCCTGTTTCACCCTAGACGGTCAAGTTTTGAGTCTCAATAAACGGATGCGTCCCTCTCTCATTGCCTATATTCAACAGACCATCAAAAACAATCACGAAACATTTAGAAAGGAAATTGATATGGCCACTAAAACGATTTTTGAAACCAAAGTTGGACAAGTTACCAACGAACTTGGAGAATTGCTCAAAAAGAAAGACCACAAACAGGCTTGGACCAAGGCTGGAGAACTCAACGCTCTTCTCAAAAAAGAAGAAGCCAAGGACCTAAAGCCTGAATTAGTCGAACAACTCAACAATGAGTTACGAGGCTACTACTACATCAACAGTGAGATTGAAAAAGCCAATAAGCGCCTCTATGCCAAAGGTTCCAAACTCATTGAACTTGCTAGTCTCTAAAAGGAGGACCTATGACGAAAGCTAAACGATACTTACTAAAAGCAAGAGAATACCTCTCAAACTTTAAAAAGGTGGAGAAGAAAGGAGGCCCACCAAAGCTAAAAGTTACTACGAAAAAGACCGTCAATCTAGCTGTTATCGGAGGAATTTCGTTCCTCCTTTTTGTTGGTCTTATGGGATCCGTCCGTGCCATCACACTCTCAAATAAAGTGGGAACACTACAAGCTCAAGTGGAAGCGACTCAAAAACAAAAAGCACAGCCTATAGACGCTAATCGCAAGTATGACTACAAGCTCCAGTATTACCTCAATGACTATGTCTACGCCTACTTCACCCTCCCACAAGAAGGGGATAAACAACAAGCACAAGTCGAACACCTCAACAGTTTCTATAACTTCGTTCCAGACGTTAAAGCACAAGGTCAAGTGCGTAACCCAAGTACCCTGCTCTACTCACAATTAGTCACGGTCGAAGGGAAGGTAGCCACCTACAAGGTCAAATACAAGGAAATGATCCAACATGACAAAGACACCGAGGAAAAAGAACTGGTCACGGGGTTTAATATTCCCTTTGATGAAAAAGAGGGGAAATACTACGTTTCTGGACTTCCTTGGTTCTCAGCGATTGAGTCTTCACAAGCTGGACACTTTAGCGAAGACGATCAACTCCAACTCACAGCCAACGACCACGTCTCAGACAGTCAACACAAGAAGGTTGAAAAGTTCCTCAAGGTTTTCTTTACCAACTATTCCACTAACCAAGACAACCTCAATCTTATTGCTAAGAACGTTGCTATTGTAGCCAATACCACCTTTAAAACGATTGACTACACCTATCTTAAGAAAGATGGGGCTGGGCTCATCGCCTATGTACAAGCAACCTTTGAGGTGGGAGGAACGACTCACTCTGAAAACTTCACCTTCACGCTCACAGAAAAAGACAAGAGCTACTATGTCAAAAAACTAGAACACACCATTCCTCTCAACTACGCAAACGATAAAGATTAGGAGAACTCTATGAATACAGACAATCTACGTACCTTCCTCCAAGGCGATGGGATTTGGATTCTCACCGCTATCGCTGTTTTGTTGGCTATTAAGGCTTGGCGAAACAGTTCTTGGCTTCAACTTTTCTCAGTCGTTGGTTTCTATGCCGTCATTGTCTCAATCGCAAAAGGACAAGACATCCTAAAAGTGGTCGGCTGGTTCCTACGACTCTTTGGTATCGATTCAGGACTTTAAGTATGGCTGAAGAAAGACTCTATGACTACAGTAAGGGCTTGAATGCCCCCTATTGGATCCAGGAAATCAAGACAAAAAAGGGGACTCGCCTCTGGTACTTTGCGACACCAATGCAATTGTCCTTTTTCATTGTCTTTACCTTCGTTTTTGTAGCTATGTTGCTATTTGGAGGAGTCATCCTGGTTCCCCTCGCAAAACTCACACACTCTATTTCACTACTGCTCTACTGGTACCTCCCCTATAAACTTGCTAAATTCTACACCGAATACGAGCCACACGGTAAGAAGATGCACGTTTTTATTGGGGACTACCTGATTTACTTCTGGGATTTCAAGCTCAATAAAAAAGCAATCTACCATGAAGACCGAATAGAGCTATTAGAAGAAATTGTCTTTGAAAAAACAAAACTATAGAAAAGGAGGTCTTATGAGTATTACCTTAACCTATCCCATTAAGGAAACCTATGAAAATCTAGCCCTCAAAAAAGATCGAACGGTGGTAGCCTATTACCGTATTCCCAATACTCCCATTACCATTACAGATGAAGAGAAAAAGGACAAACACAAGATTACAGTTGCTCAAATGATAAAAAAGCTCCAGAAAAATAAGTCCTTTGAGATTTCACTCATTCCTAAAGATTATCTCTTAGAAGAGAAAATGAGGGACTTTTCAGAAGCATTGGCAGATGATAGCCGTGATCTGGGAGAAGAACTCCTTCTTTACACGGTTGACCGTCTCACGGATGAAATGGAAATTCCTTATCAGTTTGACTGGGTCGTGGGAGTGACCTTACGCAAACAAAATCACGGGGCAACGGTGAAAGACTTGGCCTATGAGAGTTTTAATGAGTTCTCGGAGAAAATCGCAAAAGGTCTTGGCTACGAATACGCATTGAGTCCCACATGGTATGACGATTACAGAAGTGACGAATTCACTATTTTCCAAGCCTTCTCTGTACTACGTGCCAAACGTCTGACCAATGAAGAACTCTTTTACTACCAGCGGATGCAATACCTCCGCTATATTCCCCACTACAAAAAGGAGGTCCTTGCTAATCGCTCCCAATTTAATATCACAGACACCCTGATTAAAGTCCTAAAAGGAGGCTTCCTCAAGCTCGAAAGTCCTTATGGTTCCTCTTTTGTGACTATTCTTCCTGTTGGAAAGTTTCCCGTGCAATTCAACGGCTTTCACCTAAGCGAATTTGTCCAACGCTTGAACTTTCCCGTAGAACTACGCATCAAGGCAGAATTCATTGATACCAACAAAATTAAGGGGAGAATGGGACGTTCCAATACCCGTTATCGAAACATCATGGAGGAAGCTGAAAATACGGACACCGTCCAACAAGATGAAATCATCATGGGATCTATCTCCCTAAAAGACTTGATGAAGAAAGTTGGAAACAAGGAAGAGATCATTGAATATGGAGCCTATCTAATCGTCTCTGCTTCTAGCGTCAATCAGCTTCGTCAAAGACGACAAGTAGTTCTCAACTATTTTGATGATATGGGTGTTGAAATCAGTGAAGCTTCACAAGATGGTCCTTACCTCTTTCAAGCCCTACTCTACGGGGAAAACCTCCAAAAGAGAACACGTACTTGGACACATATGGTCACAGCCCGTGGGTTTTCAGAACTCATGCCCTTTACCAATACGTCCTCAGGAAACCGTATCGGTTGGTATATAGGACGAGTAGATAACTGGACGGGACGTTGGGACTCTATCGCTAAAGCCATTGATTCCTCTAAAAATATCGTCCTCTACAATGCCACAGTCGGAAACAAAGAAGATATCGCTGGAAAGATTACCAAGAACCCACATATCATTATTACGGGTGCGACAGGACAAGGAAAATCTTTCCTCGCTCAGATTATCTTTTTGAGTGTGGCTTTACAAAATGTCAAAACCCTCTATATTGACCCCAAACGAGAACTTAGAAATCACTATCAAGAGGTAATCAATTCCCCTGAATTTGCACGACGCTACCCTGAACGCAAAAAACAGATTGACAACTTTAACTTTGTGACACTAGACAGCTCACTGCCATCAAACCACGGAGTTCTAGACCCCATTGTTGTCCTTGATAAGGAACAAGCTGTAGAAGTCGCAAAGAACATGCTTGAGTTTCTACTACAAGCCGTAGATGATGTCACAATGGACCAGAAAACAGCCATCACAGAAGCCATCAATGCTATCGTAGAACGTCGAGTAGCTGGTGAAAACGTCGGCTTTAAACATGTCCTAGAAGCCTTAAGACAGGCTTCCTCATCTGAAATTGCCTCAGTGGGTCGCTACCTGACGTCCATTGTGACAAACTCCATCTTGGAACTCGCTTTCTCAGATGGTAGCACACCAGGTCTTAACTATGAGTCCCGAGTCACTATCCTAGAAGTCAATAACCTCAAGCTCCCAAAGGATGATTCCACAAAGATTTCAGACCACGAACGGAACTCTATTGCCCTCATGTTTGCGCTTGGGGCCTTTTGTACCCACTTTGGAGAACGCAATGAAAATGAAGATACCATTGAGTTCTTTGACGAAGCTTGGATTCTCATGAAGTCCGCAGAGGGAAAAGCCGTTATCAAAAATATGAGACGTATTGGACGCTCCAAAAACAATACCTTAGCACTGATTACACAATCTGTCCACGATGCAGAAAATGAAGATGACACGACTGGATTTGGGACTATCTTTGCCTTCTATGAAAAATCTGAACGTGAAGATATTCTCAGACACGTCAATCTCGAAGTCACTGAAAGTAACCTTGAATGGATTGATAATATGATTTCTGGTCAGTGCCTTTACTACGATGTCTACGGTAATCTTAATATGATTTCCGTCCATAATCTCTTTGAGGATATTGACATGCTTCTAAAACCAATGAAAGCAACAGTCTCTTCAAGTCTCGAAAATAAATACGCTAGTTAGGAGGTGAACTGATGCAAGAAGCTTTTGCCAAGCTCAAGGGAGTGGATATCTTCTCCCTAAAGTCCTACATGGAACCAACCAACTTTGGCTCCTTTAATGGAGCCTGGGTCCTAATTAATGAACTCTTCGTAAACCTCTTCTTTTTCATTCTTAATGCCGTCGTTGGCTTCTTTTCCCTCCTCATTCGCATCTTAGAAAAGATTGATCTCTACGCCACCTATAAAACCTATGTCTTTCATGGAGCAAGCAGTATTTGGCACGGATTTACGGGCTCTAATTCTGGCAACATTACCAACAAATCACTTGTAGGCACCTTGCTTTTGGTTTTAGCTTTCTACCTGTTCTACCAGTATTTCTTTTCAAAAGGCTCCTTTTCAAGAACACTCCTTCATGTCTGTCTAGTACTTCTATTAGCTCTGGGGTACTTTGGGACAGTTGCTGGAACTTCTGGTGGGCTCTATCTCCTTGATACCGTCAATAACGTCTCTAAAGACGTTACCAAAAAGATTGCAGGTATTAAGGTGGACTACGCCAAAGACAAGTCGATTAAAATTGGAAAATCGATGTCGGATAGCTACATTGCAGAAACGTCCTATAAAGCCTATGTCTTTGTCAATACCGGCCAAGAAAATGGAAAATACAAGAACAGCCAAGACGGGAAAGAAGAAGCCTTTGACGACAGTAAAGTCCTTGGAACTAGTGATAAGAATGGAAATTTTAAGGCTGTCAAAGCCAAAGACCGTTCCAAGTATTTAGACGATTTAGGAGACGGAGCCAACGATGATGGTGAAAAGAACCGTTGGGTATCAGCTATGCCGGACTTCATTTTCACTCGGATGTTCTATGTGATTTTTAAAATTGTAGAAGCCTTTGTATTAGCCGTCCCCATTATCCTTATCCGGCTCTTAAATGTAGTAGCTCAAATCCTTGTCCTCACCATGATTCTACTTTTCCCAGTAGTCCTTCTCATGTCATTCGTCCCAAGGATGCAAGAGTTGGTCTTTGGAGTGCTTAAAGTTATGTTTGGAGGTTTGATTTTTCCAGCAATTACAACTCTCTTAACACTCCTTATTTTCTATATTGAAAAAATAATAGAAAACATCGTCACAAATGGGTTTGATGGAGTTCTAAAAACCTTACCATCCCTTCTCTTATTTGGTCTTGTCTTCAAACTCTTAGTATCGGTGGTTTCTAAAGGTGTCATCTATTTCCTCATCTGGAGATTTAAAGGCCAACTCCTCCAATTCGTTCTTGGCTCCAAAGCTCGAATGGTTGCGACAGATATTGGGACTAAAGTTGAACATGGCGTCACAAAGACCAAAGAGGTTGCTTCACAAGTCCCAACACGAAGCCTTGCGACGGCTCAACACCTCGGAAACTTTACATTAGCTGGAGCCGGTTTTGGGACTGGAGTAATGATGAATGCCAAGAGCCATTTCCAAAATGCTGGTTCCTTCTTTACCCGTAAAGAACCAAGTCAACCGGAAACTGCCATGCCATCTGTACCAACAGAGGCTCCAATAACGCCAGAATATCCAGAACCAATCATTCCTCCAACACAGACACCACCTGATAACTTCAAGCCGATTGAAGAAGAGAGCCCAACACCTCCAAATGAGACACCAATCATGTCAGAAGGAATACCTAGTCCAGAAGACGAATTCCAAACGCTCAGAGAAGAGTGGATGTCACCATTCAAACAACACCGTATCAATACCCTAGAACGGAGATTGGATGCTTACAAGGATCCTCAAGCCATGTATAAAGCCCAAGGTTCCAATGCCTTCACTCGTGCTTATCGTCAGACTATGACACGAGACGATAAGATAAGAGCCAATATCGAGCGACGAGATCGTTTAACTCAACGCCTAAACCAATTGAGAGGAGAATAGAATGAATACTAAAATACGCTCAAGAACAGCCTTTCCAAGAATGCTTGAAGAGACACTTTTTAAGGCCTACCAAGAAGGGAAACGCTCCGTCGATTTCCTTCTTTTATTTCCAGTCTCAGAAAAAGACAAAGACCAGATCATTGCACAAACGAAAGCTCATTCCGTCGTCTTAGACGCTAAATGGCGCTTTGGGACTGTTCTATTTACAGCTTATATCAGACATTAAGTAGAAAGGAGAGTCGATGAAAAAACTAAAATGGTATCTATTATCTAGCCTTCTTCCTCTCTTTTTTCCTGTTTTTATCATTATCATCATTATGGGAGCCGTCGGAGGAGGTAGCACTGGTGGCTCTTCTCAATCACTAAATGGCGCAACCTACACAGACCACTGGTCAAATGGAGACCCCTATACCCATAATTTACTCGTCCATCGCTATGGTATTAAAGCAGAGCAATTAGACGGCTTTTTAGATACTTTAGGCATCTCCTATGACAAGAAACGCATCAATGGGAAAAAGCTCCTAGATTGGGAGGCTAAGTCTAATCTAGATGTTCGTGCCATTGTAGCGATTGCCTTAAATGAAAGCTCACTTGGAACAGCTGGAGTTGCGACAAATCCTGGTTCCAACATGTTTGGTTTTGGAGCATTTGACTCTAATCCAGAAAACGCCAATAATTTTAACGATGAAGTGGCCGTTGTTGGACTCACCAATCAGACCATCATTGGCAATAAAAATGAAACCTTCAAAGTCCAAGATGACAAAGCGCAAAAATTTGCGAGTGGTTCCCTCAACACGTCAACAGATGGTGGGGTCTACTTCACCGATACCTCTGGCTCAGGAAAAAGGCGTGCTGAAACCATGCAAAAACTCGATACTTATATCGATGAGCATGGAGGTACACCAAAAGCCCCTGAACAAACGACAGGAAAAACGAGAGACGGAGGCGGTGTCACAACTGGGGATGTCCCACAAGGCTATAGCCTCACCAAAGAAATCAATACCTCAAGCTATATAGGACTGTCTTATCCTTGGGGACAATGTACCTGGTTTGTCTATAACCGAGGAAAAGAGGTCGGTGTTAGCTTTGGAGAGTATATGGGAAATGGTGGTCAATGGATGAATGCCCCAGGTTATCAAACAACTCATACCCCTACTGAACACTCCGCACTATCTTTTAGCCCAGGACAAGCTGGAGCAGATCCAACCTATGGTCACATTGCCTTTGTGGAACAAGTCAAATCAGATGGCTCCATTCTTATCTCTGAATCAAACGTCAAAGGACTTGGAGTGATTAGTTACCGGATATTTGACGCACAAACAGCAAAACAATTTACCTATGTATTAGGACACTAGAAAGGAAAAAATTATGTTAGTACAATTACCAGAAGAACAGACACAAGAAATTCAAAAAATGATTGCAACTCTTATCAAAGATGAGATTCATCATTTCAAAGAAGATATGGGATTAGATACTCCATTTCTGAACAAAAAACAAACGTGCCATTATCTTGGAGTTTCACATAATACCCTTGATATCTGGATTGCAATGGGACTACCCTATATTCGAATTGGAAAATCCATTCGTTTCAGCAAAGAAAGTATCAATCAGTGGATGACTCGACTAGAGATAAGCGCATAAGGAGGTAAAAATGGGCATTTCAAAAACAAAAAATGGATCCTATAGGCTAAGGGTATACATACCCGATGACGTTCAAGGAAAGTTAGGGATCGGTAAACGATTTGAAAAAAGATTCAAAACTCGTAGAGAAGCAAAGGAAGCAGAAATTAAGTTAGCTGTTGACATTGAAAATGCACGTTTAGGAAGATTTTCTACTTTATCTCAAAGAAAAGGAGACATCCTATTTAAAGATTTTTACAAAGACATTTGGCTAGAACCCTATAAAGCAGGACAAGCTACTGCTACTATTAAACCACCTACAGCAGTAACTGTCTTTCAAACAGAAAATCTCTTTCGTTTGCAAATTCTTCCAGTCCTAGGTAATTATTCTATTGATCATCTCAATGAAAATAAACAACTAGTTTTGTCACTTCTTACTCCACTATCGAATTCTTATGCCAACTTTAAATCCATTAGAGGGTACGTCAATTCTGTCTTGGACTGGGCAGAAGAGCTTGAATATATTCAAGTCAATAAGGTAAAAAAGACAATCAGTAGAATTAAAGCTAATAAAAAATTAGCCCTCAAAGAAAGTAAAAAGTTTGAAGACCTAGCATTAAATGAGGAAGAACTTAAACAATGGCTACAAGCATTTGATGACGATCTAAAAAATGATCGAATGGAATTAAAAGATTATGCTTTGTTCTATACGACATTCTTTTTATCAGATAGAAAATCAGAAACCTACGCTCTCCAATGGAAACATATCAATTTTGAAAAAAATGAAATTCTCATTGAACAAGCATTAGACAAATTCGGAAATGTTAAATCAACTAAAGGAAATAAAAAAACTCTATTTAAAGCACCTAAAGAACTAATGAATATCCTGACCGATTGGAAAATAGAACAAAAAAAGCAACTAAAGCTGTTTGGAATCAGACAGAATGAAAAGCAATTCGTTTTCACATACAATAATAGAACAAACGGTATTAACGTTCCACTTCATATTGATTATCTTAATCATCGAATGAATTCTATTCGAAGAAGACATCCGGAACTTCCTCTAGCATCTCCTCACAAATTAAGACACACCGGAGCAACTCTGGCAAGACAGGCTGGAACATCATTAAATGCTATTTCAGAAGCACTTACTCATAGTGACATCCAAATAACGAAGACTTATGTCAATACTACTGAAACAGTAAATCAAACAGCAGGAGAAATAGCCTTTAGAAGTCTCAAAAAGTAATAGGGTGAACTTGGGGTGAATTTTGGGGTGAACTTTAGTTTTTTGAACAAAAAAAGACATCCAAGAAATAATTCTTGAATGTCTGTAAACGTTGATATAATCGTGTTGATTAACGTTTTGAGTGCAGTGGTTGCCATCCAATCAAACATCGCTTCGCTTGTTTTCTTGGGGCAACTGTGCATAGCATATCTCTATGCGACTAAAGTCGCTAGAGCTATCCTAATTGCGCACCGCCAGTTCTCATAGAAAAAAACACCTTGCAAGATGCAAAGTGTTTTCGTTTGTATTCTGCTGTCCAGCAACGAATTAACGTTTAGAGAACTGGCTAGCTTTACGAGCCTTTTTCAAGCCTGTTTTCTAGTATTTTTATATCTATTGGCAGATTATCCGACTTATCCCCATCAACATCTGACTCTAACTCAACCTCTGAAGAAATCCTAATATTGCGTACTTTGATATATTCGATATTATTGTTACCTACTAGATCCCCTTTTTAATAAATCTGGGATAGCCGATAATTTAGAAATGATGGATGAATCCTTTAAAATCAAGATATTTCCATATTCATCTGTATTTTCATCAAATAGTTTTTTGTCTGCATAGTAATTGGATAGAAGAACTAAGACCTGAGTAGCTTCACCTTCATAATTGCCATTTTTGCTTTCAAAAGGTAATAATTGCTTGTTCATAGCTTGGCGAATCAGTTGCACCAGCCAAATTAATTGTCTTGACCGACGAATAAAGCGACTTCTTTCAAGGATTCGACCATAAGGAAACAGTTGGCAGATTCTATAAAAGTGTCGATGTGATTCGGCACGCTCATCAGACTCGCTACACAGAGCTGGTACATAATATCTGCTATAATTTTCTGGAAGATTTGGTCAAGCGGTCTTTTAGCCGTGTGACAGGCATACAGGAAAAACACTATTTATTTACTTTTTGCACGGGAGGCTTTAAGATGTTGCTGGACGCCTTTCTTGATAATCACTCAGAGTCGCCAGAGTGTCTGGGCTGGGATATGGCAAAGATATACCGCTGCCTGAAACTGTTCTTTGACGCTGATAAACGCGACATATCAATTAAAATGTCGCACTAAAATGATTGAAAAGTGATTGAAACTGTATTATAATGAACGCATATATTTAGAAAAGAGGTACTAACTATGGAAAACCTAGTAGTTTCAGTCTTTAACACTGAAAGCGAAGCTTATCAGTCCTTTGCGGATTTGAAGGCTTTCCGCCAAACTCAGACGACCAAGGTTGCTCAAATCGCCTTGGTCAAAAATGAAAACGGTCACATCGTTGAAAAAGAACGCTATGACTTTGAAGATTCAACGACGGATGCAACCCTAGAAGGTGGCTTGCTCGGTGCAGTTATCGGGCTTTTGGGTGGTCCTATCGGCGTCTTGTTTGGTTATGGTATTGGCAGCCTCTATGGTTTGGCTGCTGGTGATACCGTTGATACGGCAGAAGCTGGCTTGATTGACGTTGTGTCTCAAAAATTGATCGACGGCGAAACAGCCGTTGTCGCCTTGGTGCAAGAAAACAACGAAGCAGTCATCGATGCTTACTTCACCAAGTACGACACCCAAATCGTGCGTTGGGATGTAGCAACCGTCGTAGCCGAAATCGAAGCAGCTCTGCAAGTCCAAGAAGACCTCTACAACCAGGCACGTGCACAAATGAAGGCTGAACGTAAAGCCGAACGCAAGGCTAAACTTGAAGAATTCAAGGCAAATGTCAAAGCAAAATTTGACAAATTGAAAGCCTAACGTCTAAGCGTCTCATAAATTTAAATGTGACTGAGACGCCATTTAAAATTTATGTGCGTCGGATTCTCACAGTTAAATAATTGCGTTGACAAAGCCGTTACAGCCGTTCTTCCATTCTTTGAAAAGAATGTTTAATAGACAAGAAATCTGGACTAGTATTGGTCTGGATTTTTTTGTGAATATAGAGGTCATAGCTTTTTGACTATGCTTCGTTATAATTAGAAAAATTTTAAGTTTTATCAAGATGAAATCAGTCAGACGAAGACATCCCGAATTAGCACCAGCATCACCACACAAACTAAGACATACTGGTGCTACTCTTGCTAAACAAGCAGGTGTTTCTCTTGAAGCCTTCTCAGAAGCTCTTACTCATAGTGATAAAGAGATTACAAAAACTTACGTTAATATCAAAGATAAAGTCAATCAGACTGTAGGTGATATTGCTTTTCGTAGTTTAAAAAATTGATGGGGTGAATATGGGGTGAATTTTGGGGTGAACTTTGATTTTTTGAAACAAAAAAGACATCCAAGAAATAATTCTTGAATGTCTGTAAACGTTGATATAATCGTATTGATTAACGTTTTGAGAATTGTGATGCTTTACGAGCTTTCTTAAGACCTGGTTTCTTACGTTCTACCATACGGGCATCACGTGTAAGAAGACCAGCGCGTTTGAGTGAGTCGCGGAAGTCTGGGTCTACTTGAAGAAGGGCACGAGCGATACCGTGACGGATAGCTCCTGCTTGACCAGCGTAGCCACCACCATCAACATTTACGAAAACATCGTATTGACCAACAGTTGAAGTAACTGCGAATGGTTGGTTGATGACAAGGCGAAGATCAGCATGTGGGATGTATTCTTCAACATCTTTTTTGTTTACAGTAATTTTACCAGTTCCTGGAACAAGGCGAACGCGTGCAACAGCGTTTTTACGACGTCCAGTACCTGCATATTGTGCTTGTGACATACTTTATTGTTCCTTTCCTTAGATAAGTCCTGAAATATCAAGAACTTCTGGTTGTTGTGCAGCGTGCGTGTGTTCAGCGCCTACAAATACTTTCAATTTCATACCTTGAGCACGGCCAAGAGTATTATGTGGAAGCATACCTTTAACTGATTTTTCGATCAAACGAACAGCGTTCTTAGAACGGAGTTCACCAGCAGTAATAGATTTCAATCCACCTGGGTACATTGAGTGAGTGTAGTAAACTTTATCAGTTGCCTTTTTACCAGTTAATTTTACTTTTTCAGCATTGATAACAATCACAAAGTCACCTGTATCAGTATGAGGTGTGAAAGTTGGTTTATTTTTTCCACGAAGTACGCTTGCTACAACAGCAGAAAGGCGTCCAAGAGGTACATCAGTAGCGTCTACTACATACCATTTACGTTCAACTTCACCTGGCTTAGCCATGTATGTTGTTTTGTTCATGATTTCTCCTATATGAATATCGTTTTTGTTTACAGGGCGGATGTTCCGGTCCGCGAGTTATTTGAAAGGTTCCGGGGCCTTACAAATGGGGTAAACAATACCGTTTACTATCATACCAAATTTTAGGGGTAAAAGTCAATATATTTGATAAATTATTTATGAAAGAACGGTTTCATTTCGCTTAATCTTGATTTTCATAGGCAATACTGAATAGGCCCAAAGTTCCAGGACCCGTGTGAGTGGAAATGACTGGTCCTAATGGTAAAATTAAAACTTCATTGACTTGCTCAGAGGCAAGAAGCTGATTTTTTAAGACTTGAGCCACCTCTTGGCTGTCTGCTCCTGCATAGGCAATTACCACGCGCGGATCGGCAATATCTTCCAAGGTCATGCGCACCACCTCAGTTTGAGCCTTTTTCTTCCCACGGACTTTAGCCACAGAATCCAGCCTTCCATCTCCCTTAACTGCAATTACTGGCTTAATATTGACTAAACTTCCCATAAGAGCTGCGGTCTTTGAAATTCGTCCACCCCGCATGAGGTGATTTAAGTCATCTACTAGAAAATACGTTTTCACTTTTGGCACTAAAGATTTTATTAAGGCTACTACTTGTTCCAAACTTTGACCGGCAGCTTTCGCTTCCACCGCTTTCATCACCAGAATACCTTCTCCCATAGACGCCGCCTTGGTATCAATAATCTGAATAACCACTTCTGGAAAATCTTCTAAAACCATATCCCGTGCCATGACCGCACTCTGATAAGTTCCTGACAAGACTGAAGCAAAAGCAATATAAAGGACTGGCATGCCGATCTCAGCATAGTGACGAAAGA
>ERZ772855.927-NODE-927-length-31095-cov-3.523196_pt1 | contig 31095 bp, 52 predicted proteins | sample MGYA00511900_ERZ772855 | MGnify/ENA primary metagenome ERZ772855 (study PRJEB29015, sample SAMEA2737701) | human gut metagenome | biome: human gut; feature: human-associated habitat; material: faeces | place: China | collected 2012 ... | reverse complement strand
GTCTCTCTCTGACGAATGTCCGAATCCTTACTCTTTCCGATCTTCGCTTTTCCAATTCATCTTTTTACCGGCAGAAGATACCTCTCCTGCCTACTATAGTTTATGCACTTCCTGTGTTTTTGTCAATCTTTTTTCACTGCATGTTTCGTCTGCAGCCGCCTGAGTTCTTCTTAGCTCATTGTACGTTTCGTCCGCAGCCGCCGCAGCCCGCGCAGCCCGCCGCAGAGTCCGCCACAGTAAAACTTCCCTCATAAAAACTGGAAAGCGCGCAGATCGCCTGTGAGGAAATCCCTTCCTCCGTTCCGGTAAAGCCAAGTCCCTCCTCCGTGGTCGCCTTGACATTGACCTGATCCGTGCTGATGCCGAGCGTTCCCGCGATGTTTTCCTCCATCTGCGGGATATGCGGGCGCATCTTCGGCTTCTGCGCAATGATCGTCGCATCAATGTTCTCCACCACATAGCCCTTCTCCCGGATCAATTCCGCCACATGGGAGAGCAGCTTCATACTGGAAATTCCCTTATACTGCGGATCAGTGTCCGGAAAATGCTTTCCGATATCGCCTAATCCCGCCGCGCCCAAAAGCGCATCCATAATCGCATGAAGCAGCACATCCGCATCCGAATGTCCGAGCAGACCAAGCGTATGCGGGATCCTGACACCGCCGATGATCAGATCTCTGCCCTCAACCAGTTTATGCACGTCGTAACCCATTCCTACTCTCATGATACCCTCACTTTCAAGCCTTTTCCTATGAAAGAACAAAAATCCCCGGACACACAACTACTTGTATTCCCGAGGACTCTCTAGTAGCGGAAGGGAGATTTGAACTCGGTATCAAACCCCGCAAACCCGCATAAATACTAGGTTTCTTTACACCTAAAGGTGTTACCTCGTGTTACCTTTTACATCGATAGTGCTTTCGCAATGTATTCTTGCATCTCACTCTCTGTTTTATTATTAAAATAATAATGGTCAAGCGTTGTTCTAATATCAGTATGACCCATTTGTGTTTTTATTACAGATTCTGGAACATTTCCATCTATAAGCTTTGTAGCATATGTCTTTCTCGCCTTATGAATTGATCGCTCACCAATTTTAACTTTATCGCAGATCACATATAAACGTCTTGTAAATGCTTGTCCTTTTATCCTTTTACCGTTTTTCATAAAAATATATTCTCCAAAAGGGTTAAGCATTTTTATTTTTCTCATAAGTTCATTGGTATCTTCGGTAATTATAACATCTCTAAATCCGGCATCGCTCTTTGGAAAATTCTGAACGTCAAATACATATTTTCCATTCTCGTCGCGGTATCGTATTTCTGTCTTTGATATATGTATCTTATTTTCTCCGATATCAGACCATGAAAGAGTAGATATTTCTCCAACCCTCAAACCTGTTTTAAATGCCAGGATAATTCCAAGCTCAATCAATGTAGGCTGGTCTTCCATTATAAATTTTTCGATTAAAAGCTCTTCATCTTTAGAAAAAACTAATTCGTTGTCAGACTTATGATTCCTCTTAAATGACTTTTCCGAAATTTCCAAATCACCCATAAAACTGGTTATGCTCAGGCTGGTATAATGTTTTTTCTTTGCATATTTGAAAATTCCGTTAATCAATATCCGCATATCGGAGTACGCTTTCTGCGTAAGTTCCAGCTTTGAAATAGCTGTTTTTATGAATGATTCCAATATTTCTTCATCAATGTACCGGATTTTTCTATTTGCAATCGGCAAATACTTATTTTCAAAAAATCTTTTAAAATTCGTTTCGTACTTGTCCTTTGTCTGCCTTGTTATTTCACCATATTCCAATTTTTCAGAAATCCAGCTAGAATATACTTGGCTGATTGTCGGTTCATCTTCCATGGCTTTATAAAACTTCACTATCTCGTCTTCTATCGCCTTTTCAGATGTTCTTTTTACAAGTTTTTTCCCTCTCTGGCTTTCTTCGTCGGGCAAATATGTGTAAAACTTACCGTCTTTTCCTTCCCAAATGCTGTAGTTGTGTTTTTCAATAAATTTCTTCCTTTCGTTCATCTCAATTTTTTTCTGAATGGTGTCTATGTCGATAATACCATTTTCAATGGCGAAATTCAACAATTCACTTTTAGAAAGATTTTCCGTTTAAATCACCTTCCAATCTCTTGACTTTTTGCTTTATATCAAAGATACGCCTTTCTACTGTTCTTAGCGGAATACAAATTTTCATTGATATTTCTTTTGGTATAAATCCACGGGCAAGAAGAGAAAATATTTCCTCTTCCTGCTCCGTAAAATTGGCGTTTTCAATAATTACTTCAAGCTCTGGCTTAGTCAGTTTTGAAAACTTCATAAGCCAATATCCTCCAATATTTTATTCCTCTCCCTGCCAGATCTTCGGTGTCCCGTCTGCATTGAGCATAACGGTACATCCGGTACCATTCCGCTGATACACCAGATACATGACGCCTGTGTCTTTGTCCGCATAGATACCGTAATACCGCCAACCTTCTACCAATACCATCGTATTATCCTGCCCTGCGCTGACGTTTGCCATGTCACTGCATCCGGCGATCAAGAGTGTTGCTGTTAAAATTGCTGCTAAAATTTTCTTTTTCATAACTGCTCCTTTTCTCTGCTCTCTTCTTCCTCGATTGCCTTATAAAACTCGCTCGCTTTAATTTCTGTCATAAAGTCGAGTAGCTTTACTTCTACATTCTCCGCCGAACCATATAAAACATCGCCGATCATAAAGCACCTTGTGCTATATTTCCCACAAAATCTCATTCCGTAGCAGAAGTAATTCGGTTTTTTCGGCTTTGGTACCGTCTTTGCAATCTCAAGCCAATCCTTGGTAATTTGGCAGTTTGCTCTGAAACGTCTAACACCGTTTTCGTAATATAATTTATTTTTTGTAAACATACCCTGAAATTTCTGCAAATCATTTTCAGTTGGAATAATTATTACCGCTCTATCGTCTGGAATATATTGCGTCGACTCAATCCCGTGTTCCTCCGAAAATTTCTTAAATGCCTGCGCATTCGCTTTTACATCTTTCTGATACTGTACATATGCTTTATAAAAATCACTGTCTTTGTTAATTGTAAAAAATTTCTCCATCTATTTATCCTCTCTTCCCGCCCCGCCGCATTACTGCCGGCGAAGCTATAGCTGTTTGATCTCATGCAAACCGGAGCTGTCCGGTCTGCTCTGACTCGATCCTCATGTTCGGCATACGTTCCGCTACGCACAATTCCGGAAGATTTGCCCTGACTAATGCTGCCGGTATCGGTGGACACACAGCATTACCGCATCGGCGCACCTGTTCGCTCCGCGGATACGTCTTGCCGGTATAATCATGGTCAATGATGTAGTCGTCCGGGAATCCCTGACATCCATATAGTTCCCGTGGCTCAAGCATTCGCAAGCCGATGTCCACAATCTGATAATCTACACCCTCAATCGTCACTAATCCGAATCTATCCCGTGCAGTTACCGTGTCAAGTGGCTCCTTAATATCCTGTCCGGTTCCCTGCCCGTAGTATTTAATCAGAAATGCTCTGACCTCGCCAAAATGTCCGGCTGATGTTGTGATTGTATGTAGTGGCTCTCTTTCGTCCTGTCCGATTCCAGACTTATAGAACTTACTCAAAAATGATGTGACCAGTCCATATCTGTTCGATCCGTCCACCGTCATTATAGGATCTTCAATCGTCTGTCCCCGAACTTCTCCCTGCGCCGTTTCAGAATGGTACTGAATAAGTGTAGGGCTGATAAGACAATGTTCATTCTTGCTTACGATTGTTGTGAGCGGTTCTCTTACATCCTTGCTCCGGTCTGCTGTGAAACCAGTCTGACCAATCTGCACCATGTACGGTTCCACAATTCCGTACCCATGCTTTCCGGTAATCGTCGGCATTGGCTTCCGAATATCGTTCGGTCTGCGCTCTCCACCATGATTACATTGGATAATAAACGGCTCCGGATTGTCGAGGACGAACTTTTTTAATCCTCTTGCGATCCTTTCCATTGTCTTCGGCGCCAACGGACGTACCGCCCTGATTCCGTACTTTTTCTTGATCTCTTCCGATGTGTCAAAGATGGACGGACATGGAAGTGAAAAGTCAAGTTGCGTGTATGCTCCAACATAAGGTTTGACAAGTCCTTCCTTAACCGCTTCGCTGTCTGACGGTCCGTGTGTCGGCTCTGGAAAAACAATCGGCTTGCCATCGCAACGTGCGATCATAAAAAATCTTTTCCGCATGGTCGGTGCGCCGTAATCAGCGGCAATCAGCTCCCGGCATTGCACCTCATACCCAAGATCTGTAAGTTGCTGCACAAACTTTTCAAACGTCTTTCCCTGCTTTGCCTTGATTGGATGATGACGCCGCCCAAGCGGTCCCCATGTTTTAAATTCTTCCACATTCTCAAGCATGATGACCCTCGGTCGCACCAGCCCCGCCCAGCGGCAGGCTACCCATGCAAGACCACGAATGTTTTTATCCTTTGGCTTTCCACCTTTTGCCTTACTGAAATGCTTGCAGTCCGGGGAAAACCAGGCAAGTGCTACAGGATGTCCTTTGCAAGCCTTAACCGGATCAACCGCCCATACGTTTTCGCAGTAGTGCTTTGTGTTCGGGTGATTTGCTTTGTGCATCTTGATTGCTTCCGGATCGTGGTTAATGGCAATATCAACGCTATATCCGGTTGCCAGTTCTATCCCGGTAGAAGCTCCACCGCCACCGGCGAAGTTGTCTACGATTAACTCCCCATTTATCATTTCGGCACCTCCATAAAGTCCTTCCAACAGTTGTATGCATGATTTGCCATGCAGGATAATGCGTATTCTTCTATCTGCTTTTCTGTTTTTAGCCACACGCACTGTGTCTGGCAATGCTGTTTTATTTTTTCATATAAGGCTGTCAATCCGTTATATTCGACAACTCTCTTTGCTGTTTCAAGCCATTCTTCCGGCAGAAATTTGCCTACAGGCGTGACATATTCTTCTATAAGTTTTGAATCTTTTATCATTCGCCCATGGTAATTGTGCTCACCGCATGGTACGCTGTGCGCAATTCGGCGGAACCGAAGCTGCTCAATTGTTATTTTTTCAATGTTCATTATGGCATTACCTCTGGGAAATCTGTCTCAAAATTAGTTTGCCCGGGAATATCAGTATCTTTTTCATCATCCAGATTTTCCGGTTTCCCAATTTCCAGTAGAAACACTGGCTGTTCCATATCCGTAATGCTGTGGTAATCTGTTAAAGGATATCTTTTCCTCGCTTTCGTGTTGGCGATAATTACAGATACTTCCGTATCGTCTGGGTAACGGTTCAGATATTCTTTTAATTCGCTATTTTTCATTTTCTTATCAGAAACCCGTCGTTTATCCGGATAGGTTCCAGCTCCTTTCTATTTACTTTAAAATTTCCTCTAAACACGCATTAAAGCCTGAGACAAACGCTCTCGCAATACTTCCGGATTCATATTGTTCAACCGGAAGTTCTTCTCCGGTAGTTCCAGGAGCGGACACCAATCTTGTTTTTCCACCGTAGCGTCCACCATTTATCAATACTGCTATCCCCATCTATCAAAATTTGTTTTCAAAAGGTTATTTGACACTTTTAATTCAATTTTGTTGTCGCTCAAAACAGTGCTGTCATTGCTGTCATCTTTCTTTACCACAAACCAAAGTGTCCCCTTTTCTATCGTTATATGTTTTGGCTCTTTCTCGAAAAGAACAGTTTTAAAAGAGTTAGTGCATTCATACATTTTCATACAAATTTCCTCCATAAATTTTAATTTAATGAAACCTCTATTTATTTTAGAATTTCATCCAAGCAGGCATTCCAGCCGTCTCGGTGAATGCTCTTGCTAATTTCTTCATAACCGGATTTAAGTTCCGGTATTTTCTCCGGCAGTTCCCGGAGTGGGCACCAATCGGGTCTGCGCTTGTCCATATCTTCTTCCAGTTCCATGTACTTATCTGTGCAAATACAAGTCAGTCTTCCGCTTGCTCTAAAATCTTTAAAGCAACACTCCCCACAACATTCTGGCATATCCATAATCAATACTGCTTTAGCCATAATTTTTTTTACCTCCAACTAAGATAATTTATATCTGTCTCTCGCCGCGGAACGAAACATCATAAAAAGCATTTCCGATAATGCTTTTTCTCTACTTCTACGCTTTGCTTTCTTGATTACGGTCAGTTCTCTCCAGTTATTCCGCCAAGTGCTTTCTGTTGGCACAATCACGCCAACAAAATATGGGATTTCTTTTGATACAGTCGCATATACTTCCTCCGGCATTACAAGATAGTTGTAGTCACCGATGAAATTCAAACCATGTCCCGAATGAAAATCCTCAACAGAAGATTTTATCTCGTAACAGTAAAAGTCCCCTTTCTCAATCCCAGAGACTGTATTGTTCACAGGCTTAAATCTCATGTAATCCACTCTGATAGCGTGTCCTGTGGCATAATCAAACGTGACTTCTTTAGCCATATAAATTCTTGTGTCGTTTTTGGGATTTATATATCTTTCAAGCGCTAAAGAAAGTTCTTTCGTAATTTCTGGTCGTTTGCTCATATTTCCTCCGGCTTATCAATTCTAATAAATTCTATCACGAATACATAAGGATTCGCTTCCCAGCCGTAGCTGTCAAGGTCTGATTTCTTGATGGTGGAGTTCCAAAGTTTATGAAATCCATCGATCATATTAGGGTCTCCACCACTATCTGGGTCCGAAAGCGTTGGATGCCATCCATTGTTTTCGTAGCATGCTTCATCCCAAGGGTCTGTGCCCTCCATGCATGCTTGTTCCTCTGTAATATCCTGCAACCGCTCCACCCTCACATCCGTAACCTTTAACCAGATACGTGCGGCTTCTTTCGGCATATGGATGGATGGTTTCCACTTTGTAACATCGGCAATGTCATTTCTTTGCCAATCTTCGTAGTAATAGTATCCGTTCGGCGCCTTTTTCCATGTCTCCCGAACATACAGGATATCTCCCGGTGCATACCTATACGGCGGCTTAACGTATTGAATAGAGCCACCATATTCATTAGCGGCAAATCCAAAGCATCCTACCTCTTTCTTTTCTGTACTGTCGGTAACAAAACCAAGTGGATATATATGCTTTTTATCCGGCTGTGGCTTTATCAATCTACGGGTACAGGTCTTCCGTCCGTCCAAAATTGCCCGAACCATTTCGGTATTGAATAAAATCGGTTTAATTGCCATCTACCGCACCTGCCTTTCTTCTCGTTTCTGCCCTGTGTTTTGCATCATATCTGTTGTGGCATCTCTGGCATAACGCTCTAAGATTACTGTAAGCGCAATTTTCCGGTTTATGGTCTAAATGCGCTATTGTCAGGACAACTTTTGAGCCATTTTCGCGGATAGCATAATTCTCAATTCCACAAAATTCGCATTTATTGTCTGCCCGTTTAAGGATATCTTTTCGTATGTCTTTCCAGTTTGCTGGATATCTTTTCCGATTTTCTGGTTTAATTGGCATCTACTCCACCGCCTTTCACAATCTCGATTGCCTTTTCATAGGCTATAAGCATTCCTAATTCCTTTGGTTTATCATTTACAATATCATCAAGCACCCTATTTACTGGTACAAGGCTTTTCAGCTTTTCCAACTGCTCCACAACCTTGTCCGGGTCGTAGGCGGTTGGCTGCGCGTTAAAAGTATCATGTATGATATCACCTATGGTAACGTATGTATCTATTGCTTCTCCGTCTGATCCATCCTCCATGATGGAACTCAAATTGTTTGCCAAATCTTCATACAGTTTATCTGGATCAATCAGTCCCATCGTTCGCCCTCCTGTTCCATTCTTTAATTACCATATTCAAATCACGACCGTTTGGATAAGATACAACAGGAACTGGGCAATCCGGATTATTACACTTAACCATATACATCATTCCATCGCTGCTCCAATGTTCGATTATGGGTTTCTTGCCACAGAACGGGCATGGTTTAAGTTCTTTCCTCATTCTTCGTCACTCCAATCTAACCTCTGACCACAATTCCCGCAGAAGCCTGTTTTTCTGTCCAGAAATTCAACACCACATTTGCATTTTCCAATACCCCAAACCAATTTTTTACGTGATGGCTTATATGGAATCTGCTTCTCTCTTGCTTCTAACAGGCTTTTGAGCGTAAATCCACACTTTACACATTCGTCCTCAAATTTCATGTATTCTTCCATGTTCTCAGGTGTAATTTTGCGATCAATCATAGCTTTGCAAACTGCTACCGATTTTTGGCATTCTTCTGGCGTACCGATTGCTCGGTAAGCATCCCAATCTGCCGCGTCCTCGTAGGTAAGGATTTTGGCGTTTATTGGATGCGTGTTATCCGGTTCTTTCAGATATCGTTCCAGTTCATCCGTTACGTCCTCAAGGGATAGTTCTCCGCCGAACATTTCCGCAAGACGCGTTTCTAATGCACGGTACTGCTGCACCTCTTCCAGTGCCTTGATCGCCATTTCCAGATCTTCCATTCCGCTTTCCCCGACTACCTGTTCCACCGTATGCATCCGGTACTTGATTCTTTCGATTGCTTTATTCTCCGTCATGGCTACACCTCCAACAGCTCTGGGTTGTCAATTTTATTGCCGATCACTTCAAAATTCTCTGAATCAAAATCATCCAGTTCCTCATAGTCATCACAGCCCGTCTCATTCGTGCACCATCCGTTTTCATGCCACACGACACGCTTTCTCGTCTCATCTTCTGGAAACTCAACGTCGATATGCCCTGAAAGAATATCATTCTCAAAAATCAGCTTTCCGTTCTTATCCTTAAGACCTGTACACTGGCAGATGGTAGATTGATCGACCTCAACCTGTATTTTTTCAACAGGTGTCCCTAGGCTCAAATCTGCTCCTAATGGAATAATGAAATGGTGTGTGTGCCTACCATCAGTATGCGTCATACAAAAATAAAAACCTTCCACCCATTCCCCATTATCCTTGCGTTTTGCCTTGAATAAATATCTATCCTGCATCTTCATTCCTCGCTTTCTTTCTGTAACCATGACAGACAACTCTGTTCTCCCTCATATTCCTTACCAAAACGGTTGTCAAAATTGATAATAAAATCTGCCAACTCCTCGTCCGTCATGCTCCGGATTCGGTCTGCATTGGTCATGGCTTTATGATTGCTTCATTCTCCGTCATAGCTTAATATCCTCCCTCGTTTTCCAACAACCACTCTTTCAACTGCACCTGCGCTCTGGCAAAGCACAGCTCCATGTCACAATCCGATACATTTACGATCACAAGATCTTTTCCGTTCTCCCCGCGCCCGCTTCTGTAAATATAAATTCCCCAATCAGCAACCTTGTTGTATGCAATGCTTAGATGTAACCTTAGATGTAACTTATATTTGTATGCAACCTTGTCAAAAAATTTCAGAAAATCATTCATCGTCGTCCTCCAACCGATCCAGATTGTCAAATATGTTTCCGATAACCTCACAATCCTCTGAACTGTAAGCATCCCCGTAAATATGGCGGTAGAACCATCCTCTTTTGGGTAGACGCCAACTTGCAAAATTTTGATCCCAACCAACAAGCTCTGTTTTATTCCCGCACTTAACAATATCATTCTCCCAAATCAGCTTGCCATTCTTATCGTATTGCCCTGTACATTGGCAAACGGTATCTTTCAGCACTTCGACAGCTGTTTTCAGCAAGTTATCTGCGTGTATTGGTTGCCCTGTGTTGTGATGTGGCAAGATGTATGGGACATCATTTACCACAAACAAAAATCCTTCCACCCATTCCCTGTCATCTCTCCGCTCCCCGCGGAATAAATATTCCTTCAAAATCCACTCCTCAGGCTCCGGCTTCTTTGCATCCGTTCTCATGCATTCAATCATTTCCCTGCTCCTTTCCGCACCGCAGCTGATACGGCACCTCTCTGAATCTCTTAAGCGCGTCGCCGCTATCGTTGCGCATTTTTTCTTTCATACCTTTATCTCACTTTCACATCAGTGTCATTTCTGCGAATTTTAAAATCCAACCCACACTCTTCTTTCAAGATCTGTATCTGATCTTCCCATGTAGCATAATCATCCATGATGCATTCTGCCTTTTTATTGAAGCGATCAACAAATCTCTGTATGTGGCTTTTACCAAAGTCAAACTCATCGTGCAAAACCATTGCAGACAAAATCGTTACCGTGTCTATGGTATTTAATTTAATCTTGCTGACGCATTCATCTATTGCATTCTTGGGTAGCGCAAGTGGTAATTTTGTTGCGCCGCGAAATCGGCACTCTTCTTCCAGAGAGTCAATTCCCTTCTCCTTTGCAATTCGCAGAGCATATGCCATTCCCTCTCGCCTAAGTTCTTCATCTTTATTTCTCATGAATCAGTTCTCCTTTCTTTTCATCTCAATCGAATCGAGTTCCAAAAAGGACTGTGCATATATCTTTGAATTCATTTTCACGATCAGAAATTTGACCATCCAATTCATCGAGCCTATTAAGTAATGCTTTCTGGTATTCTTTTTCTGTAAAATCCGTATTGCGTTTTCTTCCCCTTGTTCTTATTGGAAGTTTTACATTTTCTCCGTTTTCCAATAAAATCCCAATAATTTTGTGCCTTGGGACGTCGTTTAATTCCACAAGAATCTCCAACTGTTCACCTTTATGCTTTGCATGTCGGTACCTGTTGCAAATTTCGTATTCGCCCATTTCCATCATTTCTTATCACGCCCTTCCCTAACATTTGTTTCCACCAAAGTTTTTTCTAATTCATCATAGTCATAAGATCTCTGATGAAAGTTATTAAATTTGTTTTTTGATCTTGGGTTACTCTCTTTCTCCTGCTTCTCCCAACTCCTTAATGCGGCTTTCCAGTCGGTTATTATTTCTCCATTACGTTTCCAACCTATTGATTTGTAGTAATCAATAAATGATTCTGCGCTAACACCATTCTTCCTCTTACGGCAATAATCAGCCACTTCCGCCAATGACGGTATGAACGCTTCCACTTCTTTCCCCGGCGAGCTTCCTGCGCTCCTTATTGCATTCACTCCAGAAAAATTTTTTGAGGCATCGAATGTGTATGCGCCATTTCTTTTCGTATAAAGCATTGATTTTTCTTCTGCATAATTGGTTGGCTTATAACGGTCTTTTTGAATGCAGTTATGCAATTTCCAATGTTTTATGACAATAACATTAGATCCCGGAAAAGTAAGAACATAATGTTTGTCAATGAGAATTTGCAAGTCTTCCTTTGAAGCCTGGCACTCTCTTACTGTTTTATTGGCGCAGTCAACAAAACCGTCGTCATCTGCCCGTATGCATAAATGAAAAAACAACCCCTGCGCTGTGAGCGGCATGTCAAGAAAAGCATCTGACGTCACTAAATCTATGCGAAACATCCGCTTACTTGCCATAATATCTCCTTCAAGTTCCCAAAAATTATCACTTTTCTACTTCCAAAAGCTCAATGACACGCGATCCTGCATCTTCCGGTCTGCAAAAAACAAATTCCACTCCGTACTTAAGCTGCATTGTAAGCATTGCTTTTCCAAGGACTTCCCCGCTTGTTGGCGGTGCCTTTGGAAGCGGTACATTCAACCACTTTCCAATACCGTGCATGTACTTTATCTTGTTGTATCTCTCAAGCCTTGGATTGTGCCAATGAAAAACGTCTTCAATAGTTTTTATTCCATCCATGTTCTCAACCAAAACATACAGTGCTATATTGTTGTTCTGCGCCAAAATACACTCGTCTCGGAACCTTGGATGCTGTTTTCCGCAGACGTTTCCCGTAATCTCCTGCATGTCCTTCTTAGTATCTACAGCAACCTTGTAGCTTCCAATAAAGTCCATCTTCTTAACTTCCATCTTTCTTGCTGACTTTCGTCTTATAACGTCAAGAACGGTTTCTTCCGCGATAACATAATCTCCAACTGGAAGAGGTGCTCGTAGCACCTCTATGTCATTACTATCAAAATAGCGATTCTTAAGTATGTGCTGACCCTCTTTCTGTCCTTTGTCCTCGATCAATAACATACATATCTCCCTTCCATTGATTTATCCGAGTCATTTTTAAGTAAAAGGTAACTCTTCATCAATTCCATCCGGAATATTCATAAAACCATCCGAATCTGTCATAGGCTGCGGTTTGTAACTTCCGTTGTCCTGCGAAGCCTGTTTGCTCTCTGCAAATTCACAGCTTTCGATCAAACACTCATTGGTGTACACCTTATTACCGTCTTTGTTGGTGTAACTTCCGGTCTGCCAGCTTCCTTCAATTACAAGCTTTGTTCCCTTTTTGCAATATTTTTCAAGAAACTCTGCTCTTTTACCAAACGCAAGACAATTGATAAAATCTGCCGTTGGCTGTCCATCCTGCTTAAATTTCCGGTCAACCGCCAGAGTAATTCTACCGATAGCTGTTGACTTCTCGCCCTGCGACCATCTTACTTCCGGGTCTTTGGTGCATCTTCCCATTAAAATCACTTTATTCATTCACTTATTCCTCGCTTCCTTAAAACGGGTAAAGGTTCATATCGACCTCTAATCCACGTTCCGCCACGTAAACATCTGATCCATATTTAACTGTTTCTTCTGTCTTTTGTTTGAATAATGCCGAATCTGCTGATTTATCTGATAAGTGAATTAGAACAACATTTCGCAATGCCGGATTATCGTTAGTAGAAATAAATTTAAGCGCCGTTGGCAGGCTCATGTGACCTCTTAATCTGTGCTCGTAATTTGGCTCTTCTCGGTTCACAAACTGCATATCGTAGTTGGCTTCCACCATGATGTGATTAATGTCCTTAAATCGCCATTTGACGTATTCTGTGTCTGTTGCATACACAAGGCTTCCCATCTCTGGATGCGTAATGTAAAACCCAACGCACGGACACTCTGAACCGTCTCCGTTGTTATGTAGCCATCTTCCAGATTTATCACGGTTTTCAAATGCTCTTATGTCAAAATTTCCTTTTCTAAAACGCATTTCAGAATCTTTTATCGGCTGTCTGCATGGTTCAAAAACAGGAATGCCAGCTTGCACATATTGTAAGCTATAAAGACTATGGTCAGTATGGAAATGGGTAGTAATCACAGCCTTAATTTTCATCACATTGAAATCCAGTGCTTTCTTGACTTCCATAAAAGGCAACCCGGCTTCGATTATCAAAGCTTCCTTGTCATTCTCCAGCATGTAGCAATTACCGGATGAACCAGAACCTAAAACTTTAAGTCTCATTAAAGAACTCACTCCTCACATCAATAATCTGTCTCGTCTGTCCCAACAATGTCCTATTGTGCTTTGCTCTCTGCTCATTGTCGCAAATGAACTGTTTGCAGATTTCCGGTCGTACCGGATAGATTCTGCATTTCTCACAACTCTTGTCCGTATCAAGAAAAGGGCATGTCATATCATATGGTCGATTCACAGTAGGAAGCAGGTGCCTACACTCTTTGATATGGTTCTTACGGATATATCTGTGAATTGCATCTACTTCCTTTCTGCTCATTGGTAAAAGATTGGAACAGCAGTTACCGCATTGGCTACATTTCCCATCTCTGCAAAAGTTGTAAATGTTATCTTCCATTCCTTTCTGTACGGATTCTAAAAATGATATAACTTCCATATGCTACTCCAATCCTTCATCCGCCGGAAACTCAAATACTCCACTCAAACCCATAGTAAGTTTTTCGTCAATTCCATCTGGCGGTGTCTGCCCCATCTTTACAAGATTATGGCACATATAAGCCATTCTTAATTCTTCCATGGCTTCTTTTGCTTTTTCTTCCGTGGAATATTTAGCAATTTCAACGTCCTCAGTAAGATGTTCCATTAAGTAAATGCTTTTATCATGTCTTGTAATTATTACCTGTTCATACGGCATATCAATCGTGCCGTCCTGGCTAATTACTCTCATATTTTTTCCTGCCTTTCTTCTTTGTTTTCCCCATGCCTTTAATAATTCTGGAAACCGTTCCCTGCGAAATTCCAAGTGCTTCGGATATTTCTCGTTGCTTTTTCCCTTCCACAAAAAACATAATAAAAATACGTTGTTCTCTCGGACTCAATTCCTCAAAAATCTGTTGAGCAAGCATGGAATTAACTGTATTTTCTTCATAATCCTTACGATCTGCTATCATTTCAGCATAAGAAACGCTTTCGCCATTTCCTATATCCACATTATCATCTAATGAAAATGCTGCATTTACTGATTTTTTACTTTTACGGAATTCCATAAGCAGTTCATTTCTCACAATTGGAAAAGCATATGTAGAAAAACATCCTTTTGAAGCATCAAAGGTGTCAATAGCCTTTAGAAGTCCAATGGAACCAATCTGAAACATATCTTCATCAAACGCTGGAATGCCTAAACGTCGCATAACAAAAAAGACAATTCCGTAATTTGTAAGGAACATTTGCTCTTTGGCATACTTCGAACGGCAAGTAATCCATAGGTGCAATGCATCCTGCTTACTCAATTCAGATTTTGGAAAGTTCATTCTATCATCCTACTTCATGAAGTCCGGCAAATCATTGTCATTATCAACAACTTCCGTCTCTACCTTTTCCGGTTTATCTGCCATCTTGGGCTCTTCCACAGTTTCTGCAACTTCCAGATCAACAGGAAAATCCTCTGTGTTTGCGTTCTCTGCAATTTCTTCCTGTGTCTGAACATAGGTTTCATCAAGCTGATTGAATGACTGCTTTGCCATACTGTTAAAGTCCTTGCGATACTTCTTGATTGCATTGTTTCGCATCTTACGAACAATCATAGATTCCGGCGTATCAAGCCATGCCGCGCTGATATACGGCTTTGCAACCTCACATTCCAGCATTTCATCAACTGTTGAACATTTTCTCAAAGCATCGAAAATTTCTTCTTTCTTTGCGTCAATCTGTTTCTTTTCTTCCGGTGTTGCATCATAACGAGTTCTGTCTTTTCCTTTTGAATTTTTCCCTTTAAGAATGCCAAAAGTCTCGTTCATAAGATTATTTCGTACATGAGCAAACAGATTTACTTTTACTCCGTCTCTTTCTGAAATCAAATACTGATATGTTCCGTCATTCAGTTTGACAGGATAGACAACACGAACCACCTTCTGCGACTGTCCCTTTTCTTCCCATTCTGGCGGTGTCATTTCAATTCCTTTGTGCTTTGGATATTCGAACACATCGCCATCTTTTACCAACCAACAAGGATATACTGTCTCAACATTTTCTCCATAGTTACGGAGCATAGCGTCGTTTCCGTCTCCCTCAATTCCCATCTCAACGACCTGCAAATAATCACTACCAACTTTCTTTGTTCTAAGCTGGAAGTAACACTCTCTTGGAACTGCATTTGCATTAAGTTTCAGACTTGCCGCCTGTCCTACAATTTCACGAAGATTTGATGTATCAAGACCATTCAAATCTTTTACTTTGTCGCTATCCTTAACAAGCTGATAAATACTTGTCATAGCAGCCATAGCGCACTGCTTTGAGTATTCATCAAATGTAACTCCACACAATTCAAAATCCTTTGTAACAAGGTTTGTGATTGAATTAGTCCACTGACTGACCGCAGTGTTGACTTTCTGCACCTCTAAATTATTGTTCTGTGCCATAATTAACCGACCTTTCCTTAAATTGAATTAAATGCCTGAACTGCATGCAGTTCATTCGATGTCTTTTTGTACACCTCTCCATCAATCAAAACGGTATATTCGCAGCGATCTTTTTTAAGATCTACCTTGTGCAATTTCTTTCCGTTCCAAAATGTTTTTGTTTTAACAACCATAACTATTCCTCACTTTCTTCAAATTCTTTTAACTGTTCCGCTAACTTCTTGCATTCATCCGTGACATATTCCTCCGTGCGAATGACAGCCTCATCAATCGGATATCTACTCGTTACCCTTTTCTTTAACAAATACATGTCCTTTCTACTTGGAAACAGATCTATTGCACGGTCCAAATCATCCGCGTCTCCATAGTGCGCACAGTCAAATCCAAACCACCATAAATCACTTTCAATCGGATAATCGGAATGATCACCTCCTCCTGCGTAAGTAATTCCGCCATGGCACTGAAAATACGCTTCAATGCGGATTCTTTTATCTTCATCAAGGCAAGCACCGATCAAAGGGAAAATTCCACTTACCGCTCTGTCTACAACATCAGATTTCTTGATTTCAAGGTGATCGCCGTAATCTTTTCCGTATAACGGATGATTCTTTGGAATACCGACATAACCGCATCTGTGCCCGACATTTCCAAATATGACAACACATTTGTAGCCTGCATGTTCAAACTCACGCTCGACAATATACCGTTTCTCCGGTTCTTCATACTTCTTCACAACCGCCACCTTATCAGCACCGTAAGTCTCTACCCACTTCATATCCACGATTTCATCCGTAACTGTCAGCTTTGCGCCTTTGGCATTTACAACCGTGTCACCGGCTTTTACATCGTCTGATGTAGCAAATATATATGACCGGATCTGGTTTGGATATTTTGCTTTTATGTAATTCATTCTGATACCTCCGCAATCTCTCCATTTTCAATCGTATACCAAGTATTCGGCTTGATATTTTCCCCATCAACCTGCACCATTTTTGCACCGTTAAGAACCCATGCACTCTGGTTATTTCTGTCATATTCTGTATCATCTTCTGAACCAGTGTATTCCCAGTCTGCAAAAACAAGAAATGCCCCAAGAACGCCCTTGGCTTTTGATTTGTAACCCCAAGCAACAGCTACTGCATCCTTGTCTTCTGCCGAGGATGCTCCACAGTATCCGGTTGCCGAGGATGCTCCACAGTATCCGGTTGCCGAGGATGCTCCATAGTCTCCGGTTGCCGAGGATGCTCCCTTGTATCCGGTTGCCGAGGATGCTCCATAGTATCCGGTTGCCGAGGATGCTCCATGCTTTTCATCGCTTTCAGCGTCCTTTTTTACACGTTTTACTGTATATTCGATTGCAGCTTTAACAAGACCCGCAATGCTAATTTCTGCTCCGATCTTAATTTTTGTAGATGCTACCTTAGTATCATCATTATGTTTCTGGATTTCTCCGCTCTGCTCTACCTCGTGGTATACGCTTTCATTTGGATAATAATAATTCAAGCAATCAAGCGGATACTCGAAAGCGTGAAATCCATGATCGCAAACTTCTACGATTTCTTCCTCATACTCTTTTCCTTCTTCGTACTGAAAGCCACGACAAGTCATATTTTTGTTAAATCCTTTGTAATATTTGATAACTTCTCCCATTTAAACACCCTCCACTTTCAACTGCTTGTCCGCTGATACACTCAAAAGGATTAACTGTGCATCCATATCCGGCACATTGAAATCATTTAAGCTCTCTGCGTTATCCACAAAAATCGGCACGATAACGCCATATAACTCGCTAAGAGAACGGATAATATCAAGTCCGGCTACAATTCTGTGACCGCTATTCAAAGTCGAATACGGCACTCCATTTACGGTGCACTCACAGCAATCTTTCATACCGCCATTTAACTGCATTTCAAAGAGTTTGAAATTAACTGTCTTAAAATGGCTGTTGATGGATTCAGAAACCTTGTTGAGTTTGAAACGAATGAACTCTTCCAACAGGTAAAGAATCTGTTCCTGATCCGCAACCTTCTGCCCGATTTCTTTCTGTTCTTCCTGCAACTGCCATATACGTTCATCAATCTCAACATTCATGGATGCCTTTGCAATAGTGCTGTTTACTTCATCAAGATGTGCCTGCAACTCTTCTTTTTCAGATTTTAAGGTTTCAACTGCTGCATCCTCTCCATTAGCTTTCAGATTTTCGATTTCTACCAGAACTTCATCGTGTCTGGCTTTCATCTTCACATACTCTTCATTCTGCGAATAATCGGCAATTTCCGGAATCGATGATAACTGCTGGCAAATTTTTTCTTTTTTTGCAATATCTTCCTGCTCCTGTTCCTTTAAGGACTTTATTTCTTCCTTTACTTTGGCATTTTCATCCCTTAATTTTGTGATAAGATTTTTTCTCTCTGTGCCAATATCAACCAATCTGTTCAGTGCTGTTCTCTTTTCTGTGTCAAATCTGATCTTTTCTGATTTTAACTTTTCTTCTGCATCCGACTTGGCTTTTCGCTTTCTGCTTTCAAAATCAGCCTTTAACTGCTCGATTTTATCTTCCGGCAACTTCTGACCACACAATGAGCAAACGGTGCTGTTTTCATCAAATACCCACTTTGATTCATCAAACAGATATGGGAATTCATCAAAAGCCTTTGCTGTTTCTGCGTTGTACTCCTCTCCAAGCCTTTTCCGCTCTGAATCAGCATTGGAAATAACCGTCTCGTTTTCTGAAACCCGTCTCTCTTTCAAAGCAATAGTATCTGCAAATCGCTTTATCTCGTTTTGCAAATCGCGTAATTCTGCTTCGATCTCGCTTCTTCTGTTTGTCAGATCCCGGTTCATGATCTGCATAATGCCAGACATATCAAACTGCAGCTGCATTTCTTCACGCCCTAACTTCATCATTACTCCGTCAGAATCTTTGATCTTCGCATCAATATCTGCAATTTTGGTTTCCAAGTCTGTTTTCGCAAGTTCCTGTTCTGCAACATCGATGTCAACCTTGGATTTCATGGCTTCGTCAATTCGTACTGGAATCTCTGCCTGCTTCTTCTTCCACTCGTTCAATGCTTTGGAGAATTTTGCTCTAATATCATCCGTAGACGGTGCTTTTTCCAATTCCGAAAGCAATGGTGCATACTTTGCGTCCGTCTGTGCCAGCTCTACATCTGAAACCTCTGAAACAAGTTTCATCAGAATATCTCTCTGGTCTTTCCATTTCAAAGAAGAAAAATACTGCGGATTAGTCAGCATTTTGAACATTTCCTCGCTCTGTGCCAATTCCGAAACATAAGCCTTGAAATCCGCTTCACTCTTCAGATAGCCGTCAATCTCAAACGAATTAACATTCCCCTGCAATACTGCCGTATCGGTTCCACGCTTCTTAACCCAGTTCTGTTTCTGTGTCTTGGAAAGTTCAACTTCCTTTCCATCTACATCCAGAATGGAAGACACCTTGATTTCCACGTTATCAATGCGGTTTCCGTCCTTATCCAACGGTCGAACATTGAATTTTTCCTCTCCGGAACTGTTCTTGTTGAAAAGCAGCCATGTAAACGCATCAAAGATCGTTGTCTTTCCTACGGCATTCTGCCCGCTGATCTTCGTTTTCACAGAGAAATTCACGTCAAGCATATTGATGCCCTTGAAGTTCTCGATGTGAATACTCTTAATCGTTATTTTCATTTTTCCCCTCCTCAATCACATCACATTTGCTTACGGAAACCTCATAAGCCACTTTCTTCTCAAACTCCGTGTCAGAAATATTTTTGTCGTATTCGCGGCTCTGGATTCTGCCAATCAACTTAACACGTGTTCCGATTTTAAATCCGCCTGCAAATCTTGCATTTCTTCCCCAGGCAATGCACGGAATGTAATCAGATTTCCCATAATCTCTGTTTACTGCAATCAACATGTCTGTGATCTCGCGACCAAGTGGCGTCTCTCTGTAATTCGGCTCTTTGCAAACATATCCATTGATCGTAATGCAATTCTTATCAATATTCGCATCTTTTGAGTCAATCGCCTCAATGTCACAAACAAACACAGATAAGATCAACCGTCGTCTTGTACCTTCCTGTTTGTTGAATGATCGATAATTTCCAGAAACCCTTACCGCCATTCCGGAATATCTGTCCTCCATATCAAACAGTTTTTCTGAAATGGTTAATGGGATCTCATCTACGGCGCCACTTTTTCTTTTTACTCCAAGAGACATTTTGTAAAATTTTTCTCCGTATGATTCATACATAAACTCCGGCTCTGAAATAATCACGCCCGCCAGTTCCACTTTGTTGTTTTCCATTGTTTCTTTATTCATATTTGAAATTCTCCTCGTATTATAATGTAGTAGTGTTTATAGACCCTCTCCAAAGTCTGATTCCGCTTCTTCATGAAGTCTTTCAAGTTCAACCGTCCTGTTCATTATGCTTTTGGCATATTCAGTGCGATTCTCGTATGTTCTGGTCAACGCATCTGATTTTCCGCTATAGATCATAAGGACTGTGCTCATGTCTCCCTCATATTTTTCAAACAACTCCGCCAAATAATCGCATCCAACGAGAATATTCCCATACGGATCATAGAGATCTTCTACTCCAAGACGTTCCATCCGGTCTCTGTGATATTTTTCATAAATTTGCATGAGACCTTTGCATCCACCATTCTCCACATCGGCTTGTCCACTGCTTTCATGCTCGATAATCGCCATTACCATTTCCGGGCAAATATGATATTCGTTTGAAATCCCCTTTATATAAGGAAGATACTCATTTGAAATCCATGTATCGCTCGGTTCCGTTGCTGTCGTATGTAATGTAGGTAATACCATCGTCAGTGTCATCACCATCAACATAATAATCATGATCTTCGACAATCTCTTCCGCATCCTGCCATCCTCCTTCAATTCTTGATCCGGCATACAATAAGAGTAAGCTGATTATGGTCGGTACCGCTACAATAGGATTTTCCGTTGCATCCGCACACATACAAAGAAAAAAGATCGCAGCGCCTACAAATTCAATCACCATTGCCAACTTCTTCATACGCACTTCACTCCCGCCACTTATAAGAATCACTTTCAATTTCCTGCCCGTGCAAGGACACAAAATCTGTTATTACCGCAATAAATTCTGAATTGGTTGGCTTCCCCTTTTTCGTCGAAACCGTATAACCAAAAATCTCATTGATCGCATTCACATTGCCATTTATCCATGTGACCTCTATTAAGTTCCGAATGTTTCTTTCTACTTTGGATGCGGTAGTTCCGTTCTCTTCTGCGATTTTTGCATAAATTTCCTTCATAACACATCTAAGCGCATCCCTGTCGTCCAGACATTTCTCTATCGCTCTAATTGTGTATGTGTATCCTTTGAGCGAATGGCTTGCGCCGATCTGATCTAATGTTTTTCTTAAAGCAATATTCGTTTGTTTATCCATGAATTCCTCCTGTTAATCTTTCCAATTTCATATTTTTGTTGGAAACTACCAGTTTGCCATGCTATTCTTCATCAGCGCAACCTCTTTCCAAGAACTTGTTGACGAAGTATATCTGACCTTTTCCGGTTACCTTGGTTGTCCGAGTGATCCTTACTGATCCATCCGGATTCTGCACGTTGCTTTCCTTTACCTCGAATAACCCCTGTTCAACATATCTCTGCTGTGGCATATTCTTTGACGAACCGCTTTTAATAAGGAAGTTATTCTCACGCAACCACTCAAACAACCGCTTCTGTCCTATCTGATAGCCGTTCTGGCAAATCAGCTTTGCCAAGTCTCCGATAAGAATTGATGTGTGGCTTGTTGCTACAGCATCGGCAAAGATTTCTTTCGGTTTCATCCTCTTATTTTCAGCAATCAGACTGGTGTTGATTTCCTTAAGGCTGTTGATTTTCTCGTCAGCCATCTTTAACGCTCTGGCAAATACCTGCTCCGGTGTGTTCCATGCCTTTTCCAAGTCGATAAGGTACTGGCGGACTGCTTTTCCCTCCGGTGTTCTCTGAATCATGCAAATCTGCTTTGCCATGTCTACAGAAATATCAGCATCTTTTGATGGTCTACCGCCCTTTTCGGAGGTTTCGCTCAATTTTGAGCAAAAGTCTTTACCCTCTTCAAAGCCATATTCACACATTCTCGGGAACCAATCTTTGAATGCGGTTTTAATATGTAACTGCTCGTGCAGTTCTCTTGCCGATACTGTCTGTGTATCAAAATTGACTTTCACTAACTCGTCCATTCCATCCAACTCCTTTCTGTACTATAATCGATGTTTAATCAGCATCAATACTAATAATCGTTTCAGCGATACGGTCAATTTCGGCTGCAATGCGAATTTTTGTTTCCGTATCAAATGTTTTCTTGCTTTCCTCTGCCAGCGTTTCGATTTGCTGGTAGAGGGTATCTTTTAATTCTTCAATGCTATGCAACATTCTTCTCCTTTCTATGTTATAATTCCCTTATCATCAAATAAGGGAGGTGTAATTTTGAACGATGAATATGTATCTGCCTACGCTATTGCTAAAATCTGTGGATATAACGGTTCTTTCAATGATTTCAAAATCAAGTACGACCAATACTGCGAAGAAATCAATGAAGAAATTTCGGAAGAAGAACCAACTTTAGCAAAAGTATCTGCATCTACTAATCCTTTCCGTAGGCACAGCCCGTTCTAAAATATTTTGCTAACGGAGCAACGGCGTTGAGAACATTGATAGACAATATAATGTTTGTCTCATCAATTTTCTTTTCGCCATTAAGAATTTTGCTGTAATCGTCCAAAACATTAAATGCGACATGCTGCGCCATTTCTTCAATGTCAATATATCTTCCGTCTTTACGCTCAACAATCGTTGCTTTTCCAGATGAATCCAAAACAGAATATCTTGATTTTTCCAATGTTTTTACATCTCCTTTCTAGTAACTTTTTAAGTTACTTTCTTTGCAAAAAAAATATCCATTGGATTTTGGATGTGAAGGTTATCAATCATAACCTGAATTTCGTCGCTTCCAAAAACGCCCTTACTCATTCTCATATAAAATGTTTTTGGCGTAACTCCAATCATTTCCGCAACATCAGCCTGTGTTTTGCCATTTTCAGCAATAACGCCGCGAAGTTTGTTTGTATCAACCATCTGACTACTCCTTTCTAACTTCGTAACTTTTGAAGTTACTTTTATTATATTCCATTTTGGTAACTTGTCAAGTTATTTTTTTCTTGACGAGTAACTCTTTTGTGTTATAATAAAGTTACCAATAGGAAAGGAGGAAAACTCAAATGACAATCGGAGATAGGATAAAAAAGCAGAGAGAGCTTTTAGGTATTTCACAAGTAGAGCTTGCAGAGAAAATAAAAGTTTCAAAGCAAACACTATATAAATATGAAAACAACATTATTACTAATATTCCAAGTGATAAAATAGAAATTATTGGGAAAGTTCTTGAAGTTTCTCCATCTTATTTAATGGGTTGGGAAGATAATTTAGAAAACGCACCAGATATTCTTCCAGACCTTATGTCAGATAGTGAATTGCTGGATAACTTAAAAATGCTAATGAAACTTAGCAAAGAACATAGACAGACTATATTTGACAATATAACCTATTGGCATGAAAAAGAGGGGCACTAAATGCCCCACTTTTTTTTGAATGAAAGTATTGTGTTATATAAAAATTTCAAAAATCGCTCGTTGTCGCACTTAACGACCATTTCAGTTATTTTTTCCTTGTAAAACGCTGTTTCCTCATTGAACTCATTTTCCCCCATTTTATTCTCCTCCAATCTCTGCAACCGATAATGTTAATGCCATTACAGAACGTACGTTCTTTGCAGTCAACCCCATACAAAAAAAATTACCATTATTTGCCAGTAACATTTGAGGGGGCAATGAATCGCCAAACATCGCCCCCTCTCCAGAACTTGAAGTGCCCTTATCGGACAATTTTATTTTACAAATTTTGCCAGCATTATTCAAATCATTTCGTTCGCAAGTTTCGACAGAAATCTTCTTATTTGTCACTTTGGGTCAACAAAAACGTCTAGGTTTTGAACAGATATAAAACACTGCTTATGCAGGCTTGTGCCAATTGAATAGCGTCAGAACATTTGTTTTCTTCGCATAACGAAGATTTAGCGAAGTTAAATACAGATCTTGAATGGAAATATTTTAAAAATATTTCTGGAACAGACACGACTTTTACTGATTTACCCGATTACAATGAGTTACAACTTAGTGTGCTATACAAAACCGACACTGCCAGAAATATGTGGCAGATAAGAGTTCCACAAAAGTCTTTGCCTGTAAATCTATCAGATGTGTACCAGTGCAAAGTGGGACATTATGCCACCGCTACCGAAAACGCAATGATCAATATCTATCTGACACAATCTAAAATAAAAGTAGCGCAAGCTTATGTTAATGGATTGGATGTGCACAATAGTATAGTCGTTGGGATATATTACAGGTAATGCTTTTATGGCAAGTTAATCCAGATAGCCGTGGTGCTGATTATTGATATTGCAGTGATCTGGATTAGACTAATATAGGTGCATCTGCGATGCACACTAATCCTGGTAATATGTAATATAAAAATCAATGATAGTATTTGCAAACACCTTTTCTGTGGCTGATTGCCGGATGGCGACATTTGCCCCTGAAGTATTATTGGTTGCATCAATAACAACATTTCGGGTTTTACCATGAATAGTATTGGATATGCTGACAATACCTCCATGTTTTGGGGTCGCAGGTGCGAACTCGGCTGGTAAATATGCCCATACATTACCAGTCGGAATGTCGACTGTGGCGATAGCAGAAAAGCAAATTGTTATAAGGCGACCATATGTAAAACAATCTGTTTGTCGTATGGTAATAGTATCATCTGTAGACGATTTTCTTACAGTAAAACGACTATACCTGTTTAACTTCGCTAAATCTTCGTTATGCGAAGAAATCGCCCCCGTCACCGTCCCACCACCGATAGAAGATATGTCCGTGCTTCCAAGCATCTTGTACAGATACCGCACATTTTTAAACATCTGTGACACCTTAGCAAAAATCGAAGCGTGCTTTTCACCGCTTGTCAGCTTTGCGACACTTTCCCAAGCGCTTGCATCGACATCCGGCGTGTCACTGCTTGCAAAAGCAACGGTTGTATCTGATGCATCTCCATCTTCCGCAACTGCGCCGATCTGCTCTGGTGTAAGATTAACATTCCCCTGCCGGTAGGTTTTCTCCTTGTTCCCTTTGATCCCCGTCACGCCCGATCCAGCTGTTACATCCCATTTCCCTTCGGATGTCCAGATGACGTTGTTACCCTTACCATAAAAAATACCACCACCGTCATTGAACCGGTCATCTGAGGTAAAATCATCACTGATGTTGTACATCCATCCGTTTTCCATGCCGGATACCGGCAGATCCGCAAATTCTACCGTACCCATTGGTATAATGCCGTTAAGCCCCTGCGACACGCGCTTGACCTGCTCGTAATAATACTGTGCGTTATCCGTATCCTCTCCATCACGACTTCCAGTACCGCCAACGGCATAACTCTGTGCTTTGGTTGCACTCGCCGCCGCAGCTTCCGATTCACCTTTGATCTCCTCTGCCTTTTGTGTGGCGATTTCCGCTTTCTCCGCTGCGGTATCAGCTGACTTCCTAGCATCTGCCGCCGCATTCACCGCATCTACCCTTTTACTTTCTACCTCTGCAATCCACTGTTCTTCTGTGCCCTCATATCCGTGCTTTACAGCAAGTGCGTATGCAGATACCGGTCCCAGGTCTACTGTTTTACTCATAATAACGTTACCTCCAATCTTCCTGTGTTTGTTAATCTGAAATCAGTTTCCAAGTTGTCCGTTTTGGAAAAAATCAAATGCCCCTTATCATTTATGTCAAAGTCAGCCCACCCGGCTGCTTCGGCTGCCTGTTCTGCTCTGTCTGCTGATAATTCTGCCCTGTCTGCACATTCTTTTGCAATTGCTGCGCTTGTTTCAGCTCTTGCAGATTCCACCTTGATCTTTGCCAGGTAATTTGGTTCTAAGTGTTTCTCTTCAATGCTCCCTTCTTTAACAATGGCTGACACCTTGCCATCCGTTCCAATGATAAAAGCCACTGTGTCCGTATCCAAAAACTCATACTGGGTAATCAGCGCCGATAAATCTATGTACTGCTTCGTTCCATCGATTAGTGTAAGGATGATCTGCTCCGTGGTCGGATCATATGTAAAATTGACTGCAATTTTCTCCATCTGCGTATCAATAGTAATAACTGATCCATTCTTTTTTGTGATTGTAATAATACCAGTTGACTCTTCAAAAGTTACATCAGCCACAAGAGTTGACACTTCTGTTTTGGTTGCCTTGGTGGTGTCCAAAGCAATAACTCGGTCGTCGATCGTATCTGTGGCACTATCTAGATTGTTAAGGTTAGTGTCATTTAAAGGCGTTGCATCGCTCGGGTAATTCTCCCAGTTGATACGGTTATATGCTTTATTCATGATTCTCACTCTCCTTTTCATTCTTTTCTTTCGCCTTCTCCTGTTCGGCAATGATGTTCCTGTTTGCTTCCGTTTCTACCTGGTGTAAAATATCCTTAAGCACCAAATGTTTTACTTCAATTGGAACATCACTGCTTGCATTGATATAATTGATAATGTCATTTTCAAACTCACGGATTTTTGCATTGACCATTTTCTCATCCTACTTTCCTTTTTAATTCTTCTATTTCCTCTTGCTGTAGCTGTACCGTAGCTATCAGATCAGCAATCAACTCTGTTTTGTCAAGTGAATAATAGGTATTGCCATCCGAATCTGGATTCTCGGAGCAAATCGCCCAGTCTTCATTACCGACTGCGTTCAATACTTCCTGCGCAATCAGACCGTGTCGGTAATGTCCCTCGGCGTCATAGTTATAAATGAACTTACACGGTCGCAGCGACTGTATAAGTGCAGCACTTTTTTCTCGGTCAAGGGATTCTATGCCATGCTTTAACCGCCGGTCGGAGTAACTTTCCCATCCATATGATGACAGCCCTGTTCCTGTTGCCAGAATCTTTGCAAAAGATCCTGTGTCTGTATCTTCTACGGATACTTGAGAATACTGAAATATTGCTTTTCTTGAATCAGCAATAGCGCTCATACCATCATTTCCCATGGTTACTTCCGTTCCTTCACGCTTCAAGACAATAAAGTTCTTTGCTTCGACCGCTTCAAGTTGAATGTAACCATCTGTCATCTCGACATTGCCTTTAAGTTCAAGCAAGTCCGCCCGAATTTTAACTCCCTCTGCTGACTGGTTGATTTCCGATATAACACTATCACGCGACACCTTTGATGTTATTCCTGCAGCATTGACCTGAATTGCGGCTGCAAGTTCCCCTTCTTTTTGATTTGCCCGGTTTACCTCTGCAGTAATGCTTTCTGCTGTCTGGGTTATCTTTGATGATAATGTTCCCTCTGCATTTTTTGCCCGGCTTACCTCCGCGGTAATACTTTCTGAATTCTGGGTTATACGAGATGATAACCCGTCAGTGGTATTCTTTACTTCCGACCGGATTTCTGTGGCTGTCTGTGTAATCTGTGACTGCAAACCCTTTTCCACGTCAACGATTGTCGATTTCGTCTCCTCAATTGAGCGTTCCAGAGTGTTGCTTTTTCCTTTCAGTTGCAATATGCTCCGCTGTATTCCGTTGACCTTACTTGTCCGGTACTCTTCCCCGTCCGCTTCCAGATCATCACGCAAAGCCTGTATGCCTTTCAGCGTGCGCTTTAGGATGTAAGTCTCGATCAGTTCATATTTTGTAGTCAACCGTACCGCATCTCCGACCTCAAGGCATGGATTTCCTTTGCAGTCAGCACTAAACGGTCTGTATATAATTCCTTTTATCTTTGATAACGTTTTTTCTCCAATTTCGTTTAATTCCTTTGTTCCCTTCCCATAAACAAGGAAATTTCCCTCGATCACATAAGTGTTTCCGCCATCACCTACAATCACTCCTATATCATTCTCTTTCTCACGAATTTGCAGTTTGTTAATCGTTCTGACAATATAATCTTCATATTGTGCTGAAATGTACTGGCTTTTACTTATGCTGGTGCTCTTTGGATTTCTAGGGTAAAGATCATCCGCCGGGTAAAGATCATTCGCCGGATAAAGCCCCTGTATCTCTTGTGTTAAGTACACATAGCGAAACTTTCCATCTCGCCCGATATTTCCCATACAACCGTTAATTTCAAGTATACAAGACAAAACCTCTTTTCCGCTCATGGCTTCGCCTATCGTGCTTGTCTCTGCGGTACCTGAACTTCCGCTACTTGATGCTGTCACTTCTACAGTTTTTTCAATAATCATTTCATCATTTACAAGAGATACCTCTTCCTGTTCCACTCCAAAATGATTAAAAAAACTATCTCTGAATTGTTTGAGCGTTACCTTGCTATCTTTTTGTGGAAGTATCTGATTGTACCAATCAGTAACATCAGATGATAAAATATCATACAAAGCATCGTAAGCTACCACATCCCGGCACGTCCGATCTGCCGTAGGTGTGTCAGAATAAACCTTGTATCTTCCTATTTGGAATGGTTTATCTTCGTGACCATCAAGAGTCATCTTTGCAGCCAACCACTTGCCTTTCATTGGCAAGAATACATTGGACACCGTGAATTTAATCATACCGGCTTCACATGCCCCGAATGTTAATTCAGATTCCGAACATAAGCTTTCTGTCAATTCAAATTTTTCTTGGTGTAGTTCGGTGTTTGTAATATTGATTTTCCCATCATCAGATACGATGTTTAACTGTTTGTCTACGCTGTCCTTTAGAAACAGGTTTGAATATTGGTAATTAACCATCGTATACACCCCCTATAAATGCCAGTCTTACAGAGTTGTAATGAATTTGACCTCCATAAGTTCCGTATATTGTAGGTTGAAAATCTGCCATGTAACCATACTGTGTTACATAATCGTCATACTCCGGTATGTATGCCGTGATATAGCAATCTCTTCCGGTTGCATTTGTAAACTGCTGACGTATTTTACTTATAATGGCATTAAATTCCGTGTTTGTAAGCATAGCCCGTGTTTCAAACTCAACTTTTAACGCCTTTAATTCCACGGCATTTCTATGTAGATAGCCGTTAGCGTCCGTATAATCGTCTAAGTCCTGCATATTCACATATGGGCTATATGTCTCCGGTTTCATAAAAGACATTGGAACTGTATAATTTCCAATCTTTAACAACCATCCGCTGTACGCCATGCGACCACCTCCAATCAAGTTACTCTTTCAGATTTACAAATACGAACACCGTTATCATCACTTAAAAATAAGATTTCAGTTTTTCCGTCCGGCAGAATATCCGCCACGACGCAATTATTCGGATTTCCTATTGGTGTGCGACTTTCTGGGCACTTGCTCCAGTCTATTGGTTTATATTTTTTCATGATTATTCTCCTAAAAATGAGTATAAAAATAGCACCTACCACCAATTTAATAGATGCTGCTTTTCTTTCTTTATCTATTTTGTGATTACTTCAATATTAGGCGCTTTAATCAAAATTTTCTCCGACGTGTGAGTTACTTCCGTGTTCCCATATGTAATCTTGATTTCCTGTTTTTCCATATATACCTCCTATTGAATTTAAAAATGAAAAGAAGCGCATCTCTGCGCTCCCTCTTATATACCCGCTTTCCCCAGCCTTTCCCAATCTGCATCCCTAGTACATTCATCCTTTTTCTTCAATAAGTTTTCGTTCTCTTTTTCCAGTTTTTCTATTTTTATTTCCAATTTCTTTTTCTCTTTTTTCAATGCAATATTCTCTTTTTCCAAATCGTCCGCACGAATAAGCGCGTTTGACTCCCGATTAAAAAGATCAGTATTGTGCGCCTTTAATGCATCTTTTTCTTTATTTAACTCTCTTATTTCCCATTTGTAATTCTTTTTATCTTGCGTCATCTTAATTTTCAATTCTTCTATCGTTTGATGTGCTTTATTCAACTTCTTTTTGCACTCATTTAGTTCTGATTCAGACTCCCTATTCTCCATCGTAATTCTCCACATATTAAATCCAAATTTATATGAAAGTGTAGCCACAATCATTACATATAATTTTATTTATTTCATATGTTTGATCTTTTCTCAAAATCTTTTCCTTTTTATTTACTAAAGTAAACGGTTTAAATGGATTTAGATTTGCAGTGTATCTTGTCTTTGTTTTGCCTGGTACAAATTTCTGCTCCGTATAATGAGAACAATTTTCGCCCCCACATCTTGGACAGTAAACCTCTTTTTTTTCTCCGAATAAAGTATATTTATATATACCATTAAATCCCGTGTTTTGAGATCTTTCAACAGAATTTCTTAAGAATAATTTTCCAACACCTGTAATCTCTGGCTCTTTTGGGCGTTCCCACCCTCTATCATTTTCGTTTTCTTGTTCGTATGATTTATAAAATTTACTTTTCCCCGCAGACATTTCATTGTTTTCGTGTTGTTTTAACGGAAAACCGCAATTGATACACATTTCTGCTTTGTCTGAAATTTCTTTTCCACATTCAGGACATTTAATCAACGCCATGTGTTACCCTCCCGCCACTTGTAATAAAATGATTCTACCACAAGTGGCGGTATTTGTCATTAGAAAATATATGCTTCTCTTCCAGTTCTGTTAAAATAATCTTTTGCATAATTGCGAGCACTTTTTCCGATCTGCTCTGATGTAATCCCAAATTCTTTTTCCAAAATTCCTTGAAGCAACTGATTTTGCTGTCTTAGCAATTCCATTTCCTGTTGCGCCGTACTGTACACTGCATCTCGAATACCTGTAATTTCCTGTCCACCGGCAACCGCTGTTTTCCCTCCAACAGTTCCCAGCATTTCTGCCCGTCCATTTTCTCCCGCCATAAACATACTGTACTGGCTTGGGAATCCTCCGGCGGCAAAAGTAGGAATTTTCCCGAGATTTATACTTCCAGCTCCAACAATCTGCTTTCCAGCAATGTTTACCGCATCCCACGAAAAAGAAAGCTTTGAGTTCATCCAGTTTGCAAATCCGTTCCATATGTGCTTTACAGCGGCTATAGCATTATTCCATGCATTTTTTAATCCATCTGAAATACCACTAAATGTCCACTTGTCTGTTGTAAACTTTGGAGCAACATCTTGATTCCACCACTTATAGAATCCGGTGTTTTCCCACCATCCAGTAAATTCCTCCCACTTTTTAGATAGACCTTTTCTTATGCTTTCTCCAAGATTTTTCCATGTATTTACTGTAAACCATGGAGAAACTTTCTCGTTCCACCAAACGGCTATACCTGTGTCACTCCACCATGTAGAGAATTCCTCCCATTTAGTCGAAAGACCTTCTTTTATTCCGTTTCCTATTTCAAGCCAATGATCTTTAGTAAACCAAGGCAAAATATTTTCTTGAATGTATTCAGATGCTTCATTCCACTTTTCTTCTATTTTACCTTTTAT
>ERZ772855.916-NODE-916-length-31432-cov-43.638653_pt1 | contig 31432 bp, 28 predicted proteins | sample MGYA00511900_ERZ772855 | MGnify/ENA primary metagenome ERZ772855 (study PRJEB29015, sample SAMEA2737701) | human gut metagenome | biome: human gut; feature: human-associated habitat; material: faeces | place: China | collected 2012 ... | reverse complement strand
GTACAAAGTTAAAGTACTTACCTGAAATATTTACAGGTGAACCGTGTGTAAGGTGACCGCCCTCGTTAAGATTCATACCCATAACTGTGTCGCCGGGATTGAGCATAGCAAAGTAAACTGCTGTGTTAGCCTGCGCGCCTGAGTGTGGCTGAACATTTGCGTGCTCTGCGCCGAAAAGCTCACAAGCTCTCTTGCGTGCGATTTCCTCTACAACATCTACGCACTGGCAACCGCCATAGTAACGCTTTCCGGGATAACCCTCTGCGTACTTATTTGTAAGCAAGCTGCCCATTGCTGCCATAACAGCAGGAGAAACTATATTTTCGCTTGCAATAAGCTCAAGATTTCTTCTCTGTCTTTTAAGTTCAGCTGTCATTGCCTCGCCAACAGCAGGATCATAGCTGTTGAGGTAATCGAGTGCTGCGATATTAGTTTTTTCACTCATAATTATTCCCCTTTATCTAAAATAAATTTTAAACATCATAAACAGATGCTAAAGCCTTGTTTTTAAGTGCGTACAAATCATCAAGCGTACACACCTTGCCCGACTGATTTCTAAGCTCTGCCGCACCACGCATACCTTTAAAGTATCCTGCAATCAGTTTTCGCGCTTGCAGCATTGCCATATGCTCGCCCTTGTACTCAACCATTTTTTCAATGTGTCGGCACATAACATTGAGCTTTTCTTCAAGAGTCGGCTGTTTGAGAACGCAATCGGGATTTTCAAGATAAGCGTTTATTTGAGAAAAAATCCATGGATTGCCAAGTGTAGCTCGTCCAATCATTACAAGCCTGCATCCTGTGTAGTCCATTACTTCTTTAGCCTTTTGGGCAGAGGTAATGTCGCCGTTTGCAATAACAGGAATTGACACCGCATTGCTGACTTCCTTTATAATATCATAGTCAACAGGCGGCTTATAATACTGTTCTCTTGTTCTGCCATGAACTGTAATTGCCGCTGCGCCTGCCTGTTCGCAAATTTTAGCAACCTCAACTGCATTTACAGCTGAGTTATTCCAACCCTTTCGGATTTTAACCGTAACAGGCACATCAACGGTGCTCGTTACTGCTTTTACAATTTCTCCGCAAAGCTGCGGATTTTTCATCAATGCACTGCCGCTGCCGTTTGAGCTGATTTTAGGAGCAGGGCAGCCCATATTTATATCAATAATATCGGGCTTGTTTTCCATAGAATGTATAGCAGCATCAGCCATACATTTGGGATCATCTCCGAAAATCTGAATACCGCATGGTCGCTCATAATCGGAGATTTCCATAAGTTCTTCACTTTTCTTACTGTTGAAAGAAAGTGCCTTTGAGCTTACCATTTCGCTTACGCAATAGGCAGCGCCAAATTCTACGCAAAGCTCACGATATGCCCTGTCGGTAACGCCTGCCATAGGGGCAAGCACTGCGTGGGACTTAAATTCAACATTTCCTATTTTTACTTTTTCCATACCGCTCTCCTTATGAAGAATAAATATCTCTCTGCTCTCTTCTGCGTTCAAGCACATAAGATATTTTTGTGCTGAGCAATACGAAAATCAAAACAATTATACCTACAATTACGCAAACCCAATATACAACACCTGCGGCATCATTGGTTTCGTAACGCTTTGTACTAACTTTTGAAGTTGAAAGCTGGGTAGGCGACACCGTTTCATTGACTACATTATTATTAAAATCATATTCTGTTGTTTCTTCGTAATACGGCTCTGTCGGTTCTTCGGTATATACAGGCTCCGTATATTTTTCTGTAACTTCTTCGGTATAATATTCTGTCGGCGGCTCTGTGTAAGGCTCGGTTTCGGGATAGGTTTCAGGCTCGGTATATTGAGTTTCTGTATATTCTGGTTCTGTATAAACCTCGGTTTCCGATACATCTCCGTCATCTATTCCGTCGCCGTCAATATCAACGGCATTTGTGTCGATTTCAGCCACAAACATAAACAATACCGCAAACAGCATACAGATTGCATATTTTGAAATTCTGTATTTTTTCATTACATTACTCCTTGCGGATACATATATTCAAATTATACCAAAAGTCGCAATATATTGCAAGCTATTTTTACATTTAATTATAACCCGTGTTTAAGAACCTCATAAAGCACATTGCCAAGCAGCTCTCCGCTGTACTCCGCCTCCTCTATTGTATTTGCGTCTGTTCCTATTTCTATAAGCAAAGAACCGTCACAAATATATTCGTTATAAGCAAAATAGCCGAAATTGAGCGGTCTTGTCATTCCGGGGTACATCTCTTCGGCTTTGTTTTGAATTTTCAGTGCAAAATTCAAGTTGTTTTCCCAATTCAAAAAATTCATTTCATCGTCTGTATCGCAGCCCGACAAAATCATAATTTGCGCCCCCTGCTTACCGTCATATGTAAATACAGGCTTTACCTTTTGAGTTTCCGTACCGATTGCGTCACGATGAATATCAATAATAACCTTAATATCCGTATTATTTTCCATAATACTTTCGACCGTCTGCGCACTTCTGTCATAAGAACCGCTGTAAGTGGAATCATGTACTGTGGTATCGTGCATTGTCTTTATACCACGCTTGTTGAGCACATCGGTAATTGCATCTCCGACAGCCGTTACATTATAATCATTGTTCTGTGTGCGTGAGTAATAGCTTTCGTAAAAATAATCCACATCTTCATCCATATAACTTTCGCTTGTATGGGTGTGGTAAATAAGCACCTGCGCCGAACCGTTTGAATCCACATCAAACGGCAGCTCACTGCTTAAGGCGGACTCAAAATCATAATCAAGTCCCGTATTGTTTTTTACATATGCCGTACCGCATTTTACACCGTTTGCCCCGATATGCTCGGCAAGAATGTCATATACTTCTTCCCCACTGTGGTCGCCGAAAGAATCGTAATATCCTGTTTTATCCTTTTCACCATTAAATTTTCTTGTAATCGTTACAGGCTTGGTTGTCGGCTGTGTTTCCTCCTGCTTTTTTGGCTCTGTCCGATTTTCGTTTGTATTTGCAAGATTTGAAAGTTTATATGTACCGTCAGACAAGGTGAGCGCCGCAACAGCGAGAGCGGCAGGCTTATCGCTTGCAAAACATTCGGGCAGTCTTTTATAAATGCAGAAAACGGCAGTCAATACAAGAACTATTGACGCCGTTATTTTTAATGCTCCTAATCTTTTCACAAAATCACCGCCTTATAAAAATATATGCCGATGATTTTAATGTATGACCAAATTGCTACATAAGAGATACAAGCTCCGATATATTAAATTCATTTTGCAAAGCGCCGTTGAGTGCAAAAGAAATAAGTCTTGAGGCTCTTTCTGTAAGCAAATCAATTTCTCGTGGAATAACAACCATCTGCCTGCCCTGCGGAGTTATTCTGCGCCTTGCTCTGTGCGGATCGTTTCCGCTTAATAAATCTGATGCAAAGGTAGCGGCATCTACAACAGTCGGCACTCCTATTGCAATTACAGGCACTCCTATGGTGTCCTTGTTAATTTTTGTGCGGTGATTTCCCACACCTGCACCGGGTGAAATTCCCGTATCACTTATTTGCAGAGTACAGCCAAGCCTTTCAAGTCTGCGTGATGCAAGCGCATCTACTACCACAACGGCATTCGGCTTTATTCTTTTTACAATGCTTAAGATGTACTCGCCTGTTTCTATGCCCGTTTGTCCCGTTACTCCCGTTGCCATAACCGCAACAGGTCTTAATCTGTCAAGTCCCGTACTCCTTGCAATCTCTCCCGAAATATGCCTTGTCGCAAGCACCCTTGCGCTCGTTTTCGGCCCGAGGGAATCGGGAGTAATCTCCGGGTTTCCGAGCCCCACCACAAGCACAAGTCCGTTGACAGGCAAAAGCCTGCGGATTTCTTTTCCTATTGTTATAAGCCTTTCATCGGTTTCCGTAAAATTATCGGTAAGTGACGGAAGTTCAATCGTAATGTATGTTCCCTCTTCCTTGCCGAGCTGCTGCTGAGCTTTTCGTGTTTTTACCTCAAGTCTTGAAATGTCAAGTCCGTTTTCACTGTACTGCACAAAGTCAACGCCGCCCACATCTTCGCCTGCTATTTCTCTTGCCTCTACCGCAAGGTCTGTTCTCAGTTCCATAAAGTCGCCCCTTTTATCTGAATACTGCTATTATCTTGTGTATAAACATTGCTTATATTCTTTACAAGAAAGAAAATCTTTGATATAATTATTTAATATAATTAAAATTTTAATAAAAGGTGTGATTGTAAAAAATGGAAAAATCACCTGCAATAAAGGCGATAACAATTTCAATATCTGCATTTATGCTTTTTTCGGCAGTGGGCATTACGGCAAATGCCGCCGAAATTGACAGCAATACAAAATCACTTAAAAATTTTCAGATAAACACTTACAGCAATTCAGACGATACACAAGCCGACCTGCCGACTTCTTTCAGCTCGGTGGACTACAACATTGTAAATCCGCCAAAGGATCAGCGATACAACGATTGCTGGATTTACTCCTCGCTCTCTGTGCTTGAAACAAAACTTCTAAAAAGTGGTTTTACCGCAAATAATTTTTCAACAGAGCATATGAACCTATGGGCAACTACAAAAAGCAACGGCAAGGGTTGGCTGAGGAGTATTACATCTGACGGCTATGCTTTTACCGCACTCGGATATTTAAGCTCGTGGCAGGGCGGAATTGAACAGAGCGACTTCGAAAGCTTTGCCGATGAATACAACCCCGACACCGACCTATCTTCTCTTGTTAATTACGGAGCAACAGCTATAAAGTATCTTGATAATTGCTCACGAGAAGAAATAAAGCAGGAGATTATGGACAACGGCTCAATTTATGCCGCATATTCGCATAGTACATTTTACGAAAGCAGCGACAGAACCGCTTATTTTTGCCCGAAAGGCTCGCCAAAAGCTACGGGGCACGCAATATCTATTGTCGGCTGGGACGATGATTTTGCAAAGGAGAATTTTAAAACCGCCAACGGTATTCTTCCCGAAAATAACGGCGCATGGCTCGTAAAAAACAGCTGGGGCAACTACAACAGCTTAAACGGCTATTTTTGGATGTCGTATGAAGACGCCTACCTTTTCAGCAGTACATTCAGATATAACTATGCCATTGAAGATGTAACACCGATTACCGATGATATAAAGCTGATGCAAAATGAAATTTACGGTGCTACCTACGAATTTAATTACATTGACTATGACAGCGTTACTTATCTTAATCTTTTTAATTTTTCAGAGGGATACAACAAGCTCGATTCGGTAATGTTTGAAAGCACTGCCAAAAATTCGGATTATGAAATTTATTATGTTCCTGCCGAAAATAAAACTCCCGTAAGCGATGAATCCAAATGGACATTGCTAAGCACAGGTACAATTCCTTACAGCGGCTACTTAAATATTGACACAAACGATTTTGATTTGCCTGTTACATACGGTGCGATTGCCGTAAAAATCAGTAAAAATGAGGCAAGCGACAAAAACACTATCGGCGTTGGCGAATGGCTGAATAAATCGAACGGACAATTTGCCTTTATAAATGAAACTAAAAAAGGCGAAAGCTATATTTATAAAGACGGAAAAATGATTGATATTCTCGATTGGTACAAAGCCGAGCGAGATGATGACCTCGGCGGTACTTTTGTTATAAAAGCAATTACAAATAAAACCGAGCTTGCTGTAACTATGCTCGGAGATATTGACTTAAACAATAAACTTGATGTACTCGATGTTACGGATTTACAAATGGCAATTTCGGGCGGTTCAAATCTTACGGCTGTTCAAAAGCTGAATGCCGATACCGACCAAAATAATGAAATAAATGTAAATGATGTAACCCAACTTCAAATTATGATTTCCGTTAAAAACTAAACAAAAGCAAAAATCACAACTGTTCAGCCGAACAGTTGTGATTTTATTTTATCTCATTTGAGGAGGATCGGGCATATCCGAGTCATTCGGTCTTTCCATTCCGTTCATATCTCTGCCACCCATACCGTTAGGGCCGCCCATTCCGTTTTTACCGCCCATTCCGCCTGAGCCATAAATAAGTGAAGTCATTTCAACCTCTGTTGAATACTCTCCTGCGGTTACTGTATAGGTCTGTCCCGTTGTAATTTGCGGACAGCTGATTACTACGCAAGCATATGTTTTTGTAGGAGTGAAAGATACCAAAACTTCTCCACTGCTGTTTTTAAGTGTAATTTCTCCGCTTGAGTTTGTATTGACAAACATTGAACCCTGCATTGAGTTTTCGTCGAAATTCTGCGCCATCTGAGTTGAACCTGCCGCAACGAATATACCGCCTGTAATTGTTGCCTCGCCGTCATAATCAAGTGCGCCGTCCGCTCCGCTTGTAGGGCCTGAAACATAGGTTTCTCCGCCTGTAACAGTGAGTGAACCATTAGAATCCACTCCGTCACCGTCTGCGTCAATTGTTATTTTACCGCCCGATATGGTAATAGATGCATTTGATGAGCTGAAATTATCTCGATCAAAACCACCGCCAAAACCGCTTTCATCTTTTCCGCCTGCGGCATTTATTCCGTCATCACTTGCTTTCAAGGTAATTATGCCGCCCGAAATTTCAACCTCTGTTCCCTCTATGCCCTCATAGCTTTCGGTAATATTTACAGTGCCTCTGCTTATGCTTGTTTTGCTGTCTGCGTGAATACCGTCATCTCCGCTTGAAATTGTAAATGTGCCGTTTGTAACGGTAACATTTGTGTTTGAATGTAAAGCGTCGTCCTCGCAGTTCAGATTAAATGTACCGCCGCTGATTGTGAGATCTCCTGCGGCTTTTATGCCTTTCACACTTACGGAATCCGTTGCGCTTGAGGAGCTTGAACCACTGCTTGTAGTGATATTAAATGTACCGTTTTCAATTTGAGCGGTAGTGCCTGCGTCTATACCGTCACCCTTGCAATTAACGGTAAATTTGCCGTCTGCAATATACACAAAGCCTTTTGAGGTATCGTCTGTATTCTCTGCGTGAAGTCCGTCTTTGCCTGAGGTAAGGTTGTAAGTGCCGCTCGCAATTCTTATGCTGTCTTTACCGCTTAATGCGTGACTTGCCGCTGTAACTGTATATTCTCCGCTTGTGAGCTTTAAATCGGCCTTAGAAACAATGCCATGACCTTTTTCGGACGAAACCGTCAGCTTGCCCTCGCCGTTTAGAGTTATGTCATCTTTAGAAAATACCGCAGCATCTACATTATTATCGTCTGTCTGAACATACTCCCCTGTTGAGGCAAGTGTATTTTCGGAATCTTTCGCCGTTGTTACAAATACTTTATCCGCCTGCTTTACATACAATGCGGCGCTTGATTTGCAAGTAATCGAGGTATTTTTGAGTACAATTTGAATTTTGGTTTTGCTGTCTGCGTCCACAATAATCTGTCCGTCTGCTGTTGTACCTGTTATTATGTATGTACCCTCGTCCTTGAGCGTAACCTTACTTCCGCTTACCGTTACACTGTCTGAACTTGCGGTTGCGCCCGATGACGAAAAAGCAACCGTAACCGCCGAGCTTTCATCATAGCCAACCTCTTTATCCCTGTCGGTAAACATTTCACTGTCGGTTGAGTCATCAGATACTGTTGAGGTTTGCGAAACATTGTCTGCTGTTGCCGTTGAGCCTGACGAGGTGTTATTGTCTGTATTTACACAGCCTGTTACACTTACCGCTACTATTAATGCCGCAAGCAAGGCTGCGAATTTTCCTTTATTATTATGATTAAAGCTCATTATTATTTACCTCCTGCCTTGCCATACTGATTTCAAGATTGCCGTTTCTGCATCTTAAATCGTCAATAAAATCTTTTTCTTCTGTCGAGTTTTTAAGAGTTACATTATATGTCAGCTTAAACAAACTGCCCATATTAGCTGTTTTTACCGACACAACCTCTGACTTCTGAGTATATTTTTCAAAGAGGTCGTCAAAAGCACCTGTATAGCTGAGATCCTCGGGAATGGTTATTCTTAATATTCTGTCCTGCTCAAGCCTTTTGTCTGCGCCGATATTTATTTTATTAAGCGCAAACATTGCTAATCCTAAAATCAAGGCGAATAAAACGGCATATCCGAGGTAACCCATTCCGCAAATAAGACCTGCGCCCATTGCAAGGAAAATTGTGCCGATTTCCTTAGCCGTACCGGGTACAGAGCGGAAACGCACAAGACTGAATGCACCTGCAACCGCTACACCTGCACCCACATTTCCGTTTACCATCATTATTACTACGCACACAACCGCCGGCAACAATGCAAGGGTTACAACAAAACTCTTGGTGTACTTTGTTTTATACGAATAAACAACCGCAAGAAAGATACCAATTACAAGTGCAACCGCAATGCAAAGTAAAAACTGCGGAACTGCTATTGATTCGGTTGTTGCACTGAAAATTCCTGAAAATAATGTATTAAGCATATTTTTTACCTCCGTTTGCCTTTTCGTGCATAATTGCAAGATAAGCATTGCCATATTTTGAAAAAGATGTTTTATAGATTTTGTTTTCGCTTAAAATGTTTGTCATCCACATAGGAACAGCCGTACCCGTTTTTATTTCCATAAGTGAATAATTCTTCTGCAATATAGGCGTACCGTAAATGTCTTTGCAAAGCGACAAATCATAATCACGCCAAAGAATATTGTTATCAAAGGTTACTCTGAAATCATAATCATTTTTTGAATAAAAAGCCTCTCGATTGTAAGAAATCACAACTTGCGGAGCAATCCCTTTGTAGTGTTCAAGAAAATAATCAACTTCACGCAAAATCTGACTGTCTGCCATATGCTCGCCACTGCATAGATAACGCATACTTTCACTTTCTGTCATTTCTGTTCTGCGTTTATAAACAACCCTTTTGTATTTTTTCTTGATTTCTATAAATGTTGTGCTGTCGTGCTTGGCAACGCCGTAGCTCCTCAGCCTGAGCTTTTCTTTGTAAAGTGGATGCTCAAGCGAGCGCCTTATAAGCAAAAAATCGGATGTATCAAAATAAATGTTGCAAATTATGCTTTTGCCGTACTTATCGGCATACATATATTTCTGCATTTCCTGCATAATCATTTTCTTTTGTTCGTCAGTCACAAGGTACTTTATTTCATAGCGTTTAAATACGCTTTGGTAACTCATATTTATTCCCCTTTCGTTTTGATGAGTATATTGTACCTGAGCAACTTTAAATGAAATTAAAATTTTACTTAAAATTTACCTTAAATTTAAAATAAAAAGAGAGGAATAGTTAGGACGGACTAACTATTCCTCTTTAAATTAGCAAACACCAAGTGCCGTTAGTGTTTGCTAACTTATTTGATATTGTATCAATAAATACATTATTTGTCAATTAAAACATAAATAAAATTTTATTTAACATCAAAACCCACTTCTTTTTGAATATAAGTAAAATAACTTACATCATCATCAGTATAAGAAGTTCTGTTGTTAAAACCTTTTTTTATATTAATATTTCTGTCAATAAAAATTCTTCTGCACCACATACATGCCCATGAATACGGCAATAAAATCGGCATTTTCTCCACAAAAGAATATTTATTTGCCATATATGTTTTATTCGGAAAAAGCGATGAAATAAAATTAACAAATCTTGATTTTTTTCTGCCTGTTTCCGTATTAACTCTTCGTCTTTCCATTTCGGACATAACTGCAACATCTACTCTGCCGAGAGTCATACTTAATAAAATATATTCTTCAACATCGTCAAAATCTTTAACTTCACTGCCATTTGAAAACCATTTCAGTGAAATATCACGCAGTTTTTTCTCAAAAATCTGTATTCCGCATTGCTTAAAACAATCGTCAAGATATGCCCAATCGAGTTTGTCGGCATATTTTTTATAAAAAACATACTCATCCGCAATCATTCGGATTCCTATTCCGCCCTCGGAAAAGTGCTTGGCAGAGTGAAGCAACATATAGATATAGTAATCTTCAAGCGACATTTCCTTAGAGAATGAATAACCGTCACGCACCTTGGCTCTTTCAAGCTGATTTTCAAAAAAAGCATAGTTCTTATTGCTTTTTTTCAAAAGTGAACAATGCATTTCAATATACATAAACGGCTGTTTTGTAAAATGGTATTGCTGTGAATCGTTTTTCAAAAATTTGTAACCGTTTTTATTGAATAAATCCTTTATTTTTTCAATATCTTTTATTTCAAATAAAACATCATAATCAGCAATCGAGCGGTCAAACGGATTTGGATAATCGTTTTTAAGAAAATAACCTTTCATCGGCAGGTTATAAATCTGCTCTTTGTCAAAGCATTTCAGCAAATTCTCAATCTCATACTTCATTGCTGTATCAATATAAATCCAGTGATTAAGATCCTTTTTTGCGTAAGACAGCAGTTCAGCTGAAACGCTGAATTTTTTAGAAAGCATAATAATTGCCTCATCAAAAATTGCATCCATTCGGGTTTCATCTGCAATCCGTTTTATGCTTTCAAGGCTGCAATTCTCATACGGCAACGGTGCCTCTGTATCGTTAAGCACACTTGATACAAGTGACAAAAAATAGGAATATTTAATTTTTTCTGCCTCGCTGAGATGCTTTTTCATTATTTATTGCTACCTTTTCTTCTTAATTGATTTTCTCATTCTATGTGCGGAATAAAGCATACGCATCGGCGCTTTGATATACTCCCACGCTGACTTATAAAATCTGTATGAAAGCGAATCATCGGTATAGTGTTTTCCTTTTCGATAAAATGCGGTAACCAGACCTATAATATTTTCGTCAGTAATTCCCCGTTCTTTATGAAACTGATTATCACCGCAAAAAATATATTTGCCGTCCTTATCAAAACCGATAACTCTGTGCAAAACAAAATCGCCGTTACTCCTTCGGTATAAAGCAACATCAAGATATTTTAGCCTGCCCTCCGGCTTTTTCAGGACAACCACATCTTCGCCGTTTCTTAGCATAGGATACATACTTGTTCCGTGCGGAGTAAATGTAACCGTGCCTCCGCTGTTAAGTTTTTCTTTAATAATTTGTATTACATCTTCAAGTTGAATTTCTTTATTATTCAAAGACATCTGCATCCTTTAGCTTATTGATAAACGAGTCAATATCAGCACTTGCTTTTTCTCTCGTAACATCGTATTCATCGAGCATTTTTTCAACAAGCTCTTCTTTTTCAATGCCTTTTTGGAGCTGCTCAAACAAAAAAGCTCCTGTTTCATTGAGATTAATTACTCCGTTAAAATCAAGAGTAAGACTGTTTACAGGTACTACCACATAAGAATCCGCTACTTTTCTTAAAGCGAAATCATCTTTAATCTTCATACTGACACCTCCCGAATATTTATAAAAAAATTGTCTTCACTTTTATTATATTGTAATATATAAAAAGCAAAAAAGCAAGTAATACAGAGAGTTTATAGTATACAAAAAGCTCCGCAGAAAACTCTGCGGAGCTAAGTGATTAAGTATTAATTATCTGTTAAGATAAATTAGTTCTCTCTTCTTCTAACGAGGAAGAATACACCTGCAGCTGCAACCATTACGCCGGCAAATACGAAGAAGATTGTTGTCTCCTGACCTGACTGTACTGAGTTAGAGCCTGATGATGAACCATTTGATGAACCATTAGATGAAGAGCCGTTTGATGATGAACCGCTGTTTGAAGAACCACCGTTTGATTCAGCAGCATCGTTCTTAGCCTCTGCATTGTTAATCTCATCTTTGTTAACCTTTTCGCCACCCTTTGTTGGGTCTGTGCAGTTACCAAGGATACCCTCGATTGTTGCCTTCTTCTTGTTAGCAACATCCTGAGTCATTGTTTCTTCCTTAACAAAACCCTCAAGTTTGAAATTTACATTAGACATTACAGCGACTGGGCTGATCTTGAGTTGGTTGATAAGATCCTGTGTCTTATCTGTCTTACTTGTATCAGCAACACCTTCGTCAGAAACATAATCGAGAAGGTAGTCAGCTAAAAGTGTTACATCTGTTGTACCGTCTGCAAGAGCTGTACCGACTACTTTTGATGTTGAAGTAATAACCTTCTGCGGACCACATTCCGGATGGTTCTTCCATGCAGCCTCAGTATCTGTCTTGTTGCTGTCCTTAGGGTTCTCGATCTTGTTACCTGTTACATACACAGTATCGCCAATGCAGTTACCGTTCATGATTGTGTTGTAAATCTGAACTTGTGTATCTGCACTGAAGATTACGCAATATAAGTTCTTGCTGCCGGCATTCTGAATTTCTTCAGCGTTGCCTGTCTTTGTTATATCATAAGAATAAAGATCGTCGCTTTCCTTTTTGCACAATTCTTTCTTTGTCTGCCAGCTTGGCCATTTACCTGTACCGTCAGCTCTCCAGACGTGGCAATAGATCTTTTCAAAGTTTTTCCAACCTGCACTCTTTACATCAAAGTAAATCTTTGTGCCGGCACCTACCTGTGACTCGTCACCTGCTGCTACTGCTGAAGAATCGTCAGCTGCTACTGCAGACTCGTCATTTGCTGCTACTGCGTCCTCTGCTTCAGCTGCACTTGCTGCAAATGCGCCTGCTGAAAGCACTAATGTTGAAGCAAGAGCAAGACTCATTACTTTTTTGAACATTTTAAATCTCCTCCATTGTTCTTTTAACTTTAGGAATATACTATTCCATTGGAATTATTATACATCAAATATTACAAAACTTCAATACTCTAATTTCTTTTTATCATTGTTTTAATATACAATCTTGCTGCACTGTTTTTAGTAGTTCTAAACAATAATAGCAATAAATTGCAAACTCTCAGACAACAAAAATCAAATTATGTGGATTTTGCAACATTTATGCCTTAATCATACCATATACAGTTTCTTTAACGACAGCAAGTGCTTCATCAATCTTTTCAGGATTTTTTGCACCTGCCATAGCAAGGTCAGGCTTACCGCCGCCGTTGCCGCCCGCTGCCTGTGCAACAGCCTTAACGAGTTTGCCTGCATTTACGCCGAGTGCCTTAGCATCTTTACCGCAAGATGCGGCAAATGTAACCTTGCCGTCATTTTCGCAAGCAAGTACAACGATTGAGAGAGGAGCAACATCTCTTGTTCTCTCACACATTGCACGAAGTGCGTCAGCGTTTGCATTGTCAATTTTTTTAGCAATAATTCTTACGCCGTTTTCAATTTCAGAATTAATAAAGAGGTTGTCAACCTGCATAGCAGCAAGCTTTGTGTTAAGCTCTGCAATTTCTTTCTGCTGATCATGAAGTAAGGTCGCAATCTTCTGTGCACCCTCTTCAAGAGCCTTTGTATTTGAAATCTTGAGTGTTTCACAAACATTAAGTACAGTTTCACGAACATCGTTCATATACTGAAGAACACTAATACCTGTGATAGCCTCAATTCTTCTTACACCCGATGCAACAGAGCCCTCCTGACGGATTCTGAACAAGCCGAGGCTTGATGTATTTGTAGCATGTGTACCGCCGCAGAACTCAACGGAGAACTCACCGATGCTTACAACTCGTACAACATCGCCGTACTTCTCGCCAAACAATGCCATAGCGCCGAGTTTCTTTGCCTCTTCGATTGGCATTTCCTTTGTAACAACAGGGATAGATGCAAGAATCTTCTTGTTTACAAGGTCTTCGACTTTCTTAAGTTCTTCATCTGTTAGAGCCTCAAAGTGAGTAAAGTCAAAACGAACCGAATGGTCTGTTACAAGCTGACCTGCCTGATGAACATGATTGCCGAGAACTTCACGAAGTGCTGCCTGCAAAAGGTGAGCCGCTGTGTGGTTACGCATAATATTTGCTCGTCTGTCAAAGTCAACGATTGCACGAAGTTCTGTGCCAACCTCAAGTGTGCCGCTCTTAACGGTACATGAATGGAGATATACACCCGATGCGTCCTTTGTTGTATCGTCAACATCAACCTCAAGTGTGCCTGCCTCCATTACACCTGTGTCGCCTACCTGTCCGCCGCTCTCTGCATAGAACGGAGTTTTGTCAAGAACTACAAGTGCGGTTTCGTTCTCGCCTACGCTGTCAACTCTTACGCCGTCCTTAATAATAGCAACAACCTTGCTGCCTGTGTTAAAGTCAGTATAACCGCAAAACTCTGTTTTAGCAATATCAGAAAGGTCTGTTGAATCCGAAATCCAAGCGTCTGTGTCTTCTTTCTTTCTTGCATCTCTTGAACGCTGTTTCTGCTCTTTCAAAAGCTCGTGGAAACGGTCAACATCAACATCTATGCCCTGCTCCGAAAGAATTTCTCTTGTAAGGTCAATTGGAAAACCGTAGGTATCGTTGAGCTTAAATGCGTCCTCACCGCTGAGTACCTTAATATCCTGGTCGTCAACAATGCCCTGTAAAAGCTTAAAGCCCTGGTCAATTGTCTTTTGGAAGCTTTCTTCCTCAACTCTGATAATCTTTGTAATAAAGTCCTGCTTTTCTCTTAATTCAGGATATGCCGATTCATTTTCTTTTATTACAGTTTCGCATACCTTATACAAGAATGCATCTTTGTATCCTAAGAGTCTGCCGTGACGGGCTGCTCTTCTAAGCAAACGACGGAGAACATAGCCCTTGCCCTCGTTTGACGGGAGAACACCGTCACCAATCATAAAGGTTGTGCTGCGGATATGGTCGGTAATAACACGAAGTGAAATATCCTTTTTATCGTCCTCACCGTAATTTACACCTGTAATTTCAGAAATCTTCTTCATAATATTCTGAACAGTATCAACTAAGAAAAGGTTGTCAACGCCCTGCATTACACAAGCAAGTCTTTCAAGACCCATACCTGTATCAATGTTAGGATGAGCGAGAGGTGTGTAGTTGCCGTTGCCGTCATTTTCAAACTGAGAGAATACAATGTTCCATACCTCAACAAAACGGTCACATTCGCAGCCTACATGACAATCAGGCTTACCGCAGCCCTTTTCATCGCCACGATCAAAGTAAATTTCAGAACATGGGCCGCAAGGACCTGAACCATGCTCCCAGAAGTTGTCTTCTTTGCCGAGTCTTACCATATGAGATGGATCTACGCCGATTTCTTCGGTCCAAATCTTGTAAGCCTCGTCATCGTTTTCATAAATAGAAACATAGAGCTTGTCAACAGGCATTTCGAGAACCTTTGTGAAAAACTCCCATGCCCATGCGGTAGCCTCATGCTTGAAATAATCACCGAAAGAAAAGTTGCCGAGCATTTCAAAATATGTGCCGTGGCGAGCAGTAATGCCTACTCTTTCAATATCAGGAGTACGAATACATTTTTGGCAGGTTGTAACACGCTTTCTCGGTGGTGTAACCTCGCCTGTAAAGTACTTTTTCATAGGAGCCATACCGCTGTTGATAAGCAGAAGGCTGTTGTCGTCCTTCGGAACAAGTGAAAAGCTCGGAAGTCTTAAATGACCCTTACTCTCAAAAAATGAAAGAAACTTTTCACGAAGTTCGTTAAGTCCTGTCCATTCCATTAAAAATCTCTCCTTAAAAAATTTGCAAAATAAAATCCTGCCCCATAAAAATGGGACAGGAGAATAATTCCTGCGGTACCACCCAAATTGGTGCTTAAACACCCTCTTTGAGTAATCTTACGATTACAATCCTTAACGCAGATATACGCTGTGCTTAGTCACACAGAGCTCAGGGGCAGCGTGCTGTAAACATTCATAAAGTCTTGCACCGACCGACTTCTCTCTGAAAGAACGAGATACAGCTAATCCCGTCAACGCCGATTACATATACTTTTTATTCAGTAGCATTATAAAACTAATTATTCACAATGTCAAGTGAATATCGGAATTTTTCTGATATTTTTCTTTTTTAGTACCGCAACAATCGCATTAATTTTGTTGCATATTGCGACACAAAATGATATAATACATTTATATATGTTTTTATATCACTTTGGAGGAGATTATTTTGAGTGCAAAAGTCACTTTACTTACTTATACGCCAAATCCCGAAATGACGGTTGCAATGGCAGCAAAGCTCTGCTACTCACCGTCCGAAATATCAAATATAAGAGATGGTCTTACTGAGGAAAAGACCGCTGATTTTATAGATATGCTTGCAAACATCGGACACGGCAGTCCATTTGAACACGCTTCTTTTACCTTTGGCATTGAGGGCATTTCAAGAGCTTGTTCGCACCAGCTCGTAAGACATAGAATTGCGTCTTACAGTCAGCAGTCGCAGCGTTATGTAGACGGCACAAAGTTTGACTTTGTAACACCGCCCGAAATTCAAAAGAACGAAAAGGCACTTGCCGCTTACAACAAAGTCATAGAAATGCAGTCAAAGGCTTACAGCGAGGTGCGTGACGCACTTGTTGCAGGATATATCAGAGAAGAAACAGGCATAACCGAGGGCAGTGACGAAGAGGTAATTGAAAATTTCAGAAATGAAAACAAAGCAAAATTCAATGCTTTTGTAAAAAAGGCTAACGAGGACGCAAGATTTATTCTTCCCAATGCCTCAACCACAAAAATTGTATGCACCTTTAACGCAAGAAGTCTTGAGAATTTCTTTGCACACCGCTGCTGTAACCGTGCACAGTGGGAAATCAGAGATGTTGCCGAGCAAATGCTTAAACAATGTCTTGAAGTTGCACCGCATTTATTTAAAAACTGCGGCCCTGCGTGTTTGTTCGGTGCTTGCCCCGAGGGTAAAATGAGCTGCGGCAAAATGAAAGAAGTACGCAAAAAATATGGCAGAGAGTAATATTTTAATTATATTTTAGAATAATAGAAATGGATAGGAACAAAAATGAGTGCAAAATTCATTGTAATAGAGGGTCTTGACGGAAGTGGAAAGGCTACCCAAACAAAAATCCTGTTTGATAAAATTTCAGCAATGGGAAAGAGCATTAAAAGACTTGAATTTCCCGATTACGCAAACGAAAGCTCGGCTCTTGTAAAAATGTATCTCGGCGGAGAATTCGGCAGCAATCCGAATGATGTAAACGCTTATGCCGCTTCGTCCTTTTATGCTGTTGACAGGGTTGCAAGCTACCTTAAGTTTTGGAAAAAGGACTATGAAAGCGATTCTGTAATTCTAAGTGACAGATACGCTACATCCAATATAATTTATCAGATGTCTAAACTTGACAAATCGGAGTGGGACAACTTTATTGAATGGCAGGAAGATTTTGAATACAAAAAGCTTGCCGTACCTAAGCCCGACAAGGTTATTTACCTTGATGTTGAACCCGAAGTTTCTCAAAAACTTATGAGCAAGCGTTACGAGGGTGACGAAAGCAAAAAAGATTTACACGAAAAAAACTTTGCATTTTTACTCGAATGTAGAAAATCGGCACTTTACGCCGCAAAAAAATGCGGCTGGACAGTAATTAACTGCTGTGAAAACGGAGAAATAAAGCCGATCGACTTAATTGCGGCAGAAATAGAAAAGGCGGCTGAACTTAATAATTTATGTTAAACTTTAGGCTGATAGAAAAATCGGATATTAATAATTTTCAGAAATACTATGATAATCCGGAGGGAATTTCACTTACTACAAATATTTTGAGCGCATACCTCTGGAGAAATGAATATAATATAAAATTTGCTTTGTACAACAACTGTTTGATAAAAGCATATTTTAATAACGATGACAGCGTGTGGGGATATTGCCTGCCGCATGGCGAGGATATTAAACCTGCTGTTGATGAAATCATTAAAGACGCTCACGAGCGTGGACAAAAGCCTTTTATCGTAATGCTTACAGACGCACAAAGGATAAAACTCGAAACTCTGTATCCGTCAGAATTTAATTACGAATTTTCCCCTGAAAATCAGGAATATGTCTATTTGTCAGAAGATTTAATAAATCTTTCGGGCAGAAAATTCCACGCAAAGCGAAACCATATTTCAAAATTCAAAAACACCTATCCGAATTTTAGGTTTGAGGAAATTACAAATTCAAACAAAGAGGACGCTTACAAGGTTATGTTGGATTGGTGCGCCGAAAATGACATAGATATAGAAAACTATGAAGAAAAGCACGCCATAAGGGAATCGCTTGACAATATGGAAGAATTTAAAATGCGTGGCGGTATTGTATATGTTGACAGCAAAGCTGTTGCCATGACGCTCGGTTGCGAGATCTCCCCTATTGCCTTTGACATTTGCTTTGAAAAAGCCCTGCGTGAATATGACGGCATTTATGCTGTTATCAATAATGAATTTGCCAAGACGCTTTCATCATATAAATATATAAATCGTGAGGAAGATATGGGACTTGAGGGTCTTAAAAAATCTAAGCTGTCATATAATCCCGTAATCCTGCTTGCAAGATATAACGCTACATTGAAAAAAGATGAAAATTAATTTTTGCAATCCTGAAAAATCGGATATTAATTCTCTTAAAGAGCTTTGGCTTTTATCTTTTGATGAAGATAAAAAAGCCTGCGATTTATTTTTTGAAAAATGCTTTAGCACAAACAACACCTATGTTGCAAAGTACAACGATAAAATAATTTCGGCCCTATATCTTATAAAGTCGAATTTCAGCGGTCACAAGGCTCACTACCTTTGCGGTGCGGCAACTCACAAGAATTTTCGCAAACAAGGAATTATGGGCAGTCTTATTGAGTTTGCTCTTAATTGTGCCGAAAAAAAGGGAGATGAATATTCTTTTCTCTTCCCTGCAAATGACAATCTGTATAACTATTATAAGAAATTCGGTTATAAAGAAAATTGCAGTGCTTTTATTTCAGAATTTATGAGAGATGATTTAATTTCTTTAGAAGAATTAAAATTCAACAGTAATAATATTCTGATACAGAATAATGATTTCAAAAAATTCTCAGCTGAATATTATTCAATTTATAATATAAAATCAGTCGGCAGCAATAACTATTTTGCTTTGTTTGAAGAAAACGGCAATACCGCAGAAGTGTTTTATTTTGATTTTAAAGAAAATAACTTTAAAAATATGGTAAATGATATTCTGCAAAATACAAAGGCTGAACATTTTATATTTACACACAACAGGCTGTTTAATAATGCTCAAAAAATCCGATACGGAATGGTTAAACCGCTTAAAAGCGGACAGGCTGTGCCAACGGATATTTATATAGGAATTACATTAAATTAATATAGAAAGGGTATTGCTATGTTTTATTTATTTTTAGCAGACGGATTTGAAGAAACCGAGGCTCTTGCACCGCTTGATATGATGCGCAGGGCAAAAATTGAAGTAAAAACAGTAGGTGTAACAGGCGAAGTTGTAACAGGCTCTCATGGAGTTCCTGTTAAAGCAGACTTAAAGCCTGAGGAAATATCATATAATGACATAGATGGCGTTGTTCTTCCCGGCGGTATGCCCGGCACAATTAATCTTATTAAGTCAGATGCCGTTGCAAAGGCGGCTACCTATTGCTTTGAGAATAACAAAATCACTGCCGCTATTTGTGCTGCTCCGTCAGTTCTCGGCAATCTCGGAATTTTAAAGGGCAAAAAAGCCACTTGTTTCCCAGGATTTGAAAAAGAGCTTGAGGGCGCAACATACACCGCCGCTCCCGTTGAGGTTGACGGCAATGTAATTACAGGCAAGGGTGCAGGCTGTGCCATACTTTTCGGCAAAGCTATCGTAGAAAAGGTATTGTCTGCCGAAGCTGCAAACAAGGTCTGCGGTGATATGCAATGCCCATAATCAATATAAGAGAACAAAAAAATTTACTGAGAGCAAAGCATAAAAAAATCCGAACAGCCTGTTCGGAAGAAATCAGAAACAGTCTTGATAAAGTTTTATTTGAAAAATTTATAGAGCTTAAGGAATACAAGGAGTGTAAAATTCTGTTTGCATTTGTTTCTATGCCGATAGAAATTAACACCTACCCTATTCTTGAAAAAGCTATTGCAGACGGAAAAATTCTTGCTCTGCCAAAGTGCAGGCAAAAAGAACCCGTTATGGATTTTTACAGCGTTGCCTCGCTTGACGATTTAAAAGAGGGCAAATATTCCATAATGGAGCCTGACACAAACCTCTGCCAAAAAATTACCGATTATTCTGACGGACTTTGCCTTGTACCCGGACTTAGCTTTGATTTATACGGCTACCGACTTGGTTTTGGCAAGGGCTATTACGACAGATTTTTAAACCTGTTCGGCGGTGCAACAGTTGGGCTATGCTATTCAAGATGTGTAGAGCAAAAACTGCCGCATGGAATTTACGATAAGGCTGTTGACATTTTAATAACCGAAAAATTCACAAACGATACAAGAAATGTATTTGAAAAAGGAATGGTGTAAGTGAGCGAAGATAATAACATTCAGAACCTTGAAGAAAAACGCCGTCAAAAGGCTAAAAACTTCACTTTAAATATTCATGACGATATTTTAGACGAGCCTGCCGAGCCGGCTAACAACGAGCCGCAGGAGCTTAACTCTTACAGTGGCGAAGATGTTAAGGCGCAGATGGCAAAGGATTCTAAACAGGCTTTGAAAAAGAAAAAGAAACTCGACAAAAAACTTGCAAAAGCAAAAAATAAGCGCAACCGCAGAGTTTTTAGATTAATTTGGGCGGTTTCTGTGCTTATTGTGGGCGCAATGGCAGGTATGTTCTTTGTGGCAGGTATTGACGATATGCTTGCTATAAATCGTACCGAAAACAAAAGCGTAAAAATTGAAATTCCTGCAAATCCAAACCTTGACACCGTTGCAACCGTTCTTGAAAAGAATAATATCATTGAGGATAAAAACTATTTCAAGATGTTTGCAAAATTCACCAAGGCTGACGATGATTTTACGCAGGGTACATACGAAATCAAAACAAATATGGACTATGAGGCAATAATAAACTTCCTGCTCAGCAGTGTAAACCGTACAGATACTGTCAAGGTTACTATTCCCGAGGGCAGAAATGTTCTTGAAATTGCTAAATTGCTCAAAGAAAAAGGCGCTCTTGCAGATGAGGGAAAGTTCCTCGAGCTTTGTAATTCAAATCAGTTTGATGACGAATATTCTTTCCTCAAGGATATTAAAAACACCGATGATCGTTACTACAAACTTGAAGGCTACCTATACCCTGATACTTATACATTCTATAAAAACGAGGATGCCGAAAATGTTATTTATCGTTTCCTCAATAACTACAATACAAGACTTACCGAAAAGCAGGATGTCAGCGGTTATGACAAGGTAACAACCATTGAGGAAATGCTCAAAAAGAACAGAAGTAATTACACTCTCGATCAGGTTATGATAGTTGCGTCTATAATTCAGTCGGAGGCTGCCGATACCGATGATATGTACTATATTTCATCTATCATTTACAATCGACTTAATGCCGACGAAGATATGGGTGTGCAGTATCTCGGACTTGACTCAACAAAGTTCTATCCGTACAGAACTCAGGCAGATGTTCCCGATGACGCAAGAGATACTTTTGAAAGCTCATACGATACTTATACCAAAGATGGCTTACCGGCAGGTGAAATCTGTAATCCGGGTATGAACGCAATCATAGCCGCCCTCAATCCGAAGGATACAAATTACTACTTCTTCTGCCACGATAAAGACGGCAACGCTTATTATGCATCTACAATTTATGAGCATAACGAAAACCTTGCAAATATTGAATAATTAGGAGATTTTTATATGATTACAAGACCGGAAGTGCTTGCACCGGCAGGTGATATGGAATGTCTGAACTCGGCGCTTTCATTTGGCGCAGACGCAGTATTCCTTGCCGGAAAAATGTTTGGTATGCGCTCTGCATCTAAAAATTTTGACAATACACAATTAAAGCAGGCTTGCGAGCTTGCCCATGCAAAGGGAGCGAAGCTGTATGTAACCTGCAATACACTGCCACGAAATAATGAGCTTGATTATTTACCCGATTATTTAAGCTATGCTCAGGAGTGCGGCGTTGACGCATTTATCATTGCCGATTTAGGAGTGTTTGAGGCGGCCAAAAAATATGCTCCAAAGGTTGCAAGACATATTTCAACACAAGCAGGTGTGACAAACTATGCAACTGCAAATGTACTTTATAATATGGGTGCGTCAAGGGTTGTACTCGCAAGAGAAATTCCGCTTGATGAAATTGCTCAGATACGAGCAAAAATTCCGAAAGACCTTGAAATCGAGTGCTTTGTTCATGGTGCAATGTGCGTGTCGTTCTCCGGCAGATGCCTTATTTCAAGCTATATGACGGGCAGAGATGCAAACCATGGCGACTGCGCACAGCCTTGCAGATGGAAATATCATCTTTTTGAAGAAAACAGAGAGGGTCAGTACTTCCCTGTTGAAGAGGACAGCAACGGCACATATCTTTACAATTCAAGGGATTTATGTATGATAGAGCATATTCCGGAGCTTGTAAAAGCAGGTGTGTCGAGCCTTAAAATTGAAGGCAGAGCAAAGTCTGCGTACTACACTGCTGTTACTACAAACGCTTACCGCCACGCAGTTGACGGATTTATGGCTAAAGGTGAAAATTATGTGCTTGAGCCATGGATTAAAGAGGAGCTTGAAAAAATCAGCCATCGTGAATACAATACAGGCTTTTACTTTGGCAGAGAACCGGGACAGGTTACAGGCAACGGCGGTTATATCAGACATTACGATGTTGTTGCAGTAAGTGAAAAATCAGTTGATGATACCACAACCGAAATTACTCAGAGAAATAAATTCCTTGTTGGCGATACACTTGATGTTCTGCCACCAAGCGGTATTCCTTTCAATGTAAAGTGCATATCACTTACTGACGAATACGGAAATTCGGTTGACTCTGCCCCCCACGCTATGCAAAAGCTGACAATGAAAAGTGACTTGAAGATTCCCGATGGCTCGGTAATCAGAAAAAAGAAAGATTAAAAGACTATTATTTATTTACTCTAACGCACAAAGTTTAGCTTTATAAACTTAAAATTTAGGTCAACCCTTTTTAAAGGGTTGCGGGTTTGGGCAGAGCCCATAAAAAGTTTCCTTTTTAACAAACTCGCAGGCGCAAACAGCCTGCTGTTTGCGTGCCAAAACTAAGTTTGAAAAAACAGGCGACAGCCTTTTAAAAAAGGAATAATCACAGATATGCCGTCAACGCATAGCGATGACGGCATAAGTTTTTAGAATATCTTTTGTTAGCAAAGCAACGGCATAACACACAAAATCTATCTTCTTCTATCCAGACTATACTGTTGGTCTTGGAATTTCACCAAATCCTGACTTGAACCTTGCCAAGTCCTGCGTTTTCACGCTCGCGGACTATACCGCCAATCGGGAATCTCACCCTGCCCTGAAGATACATTATTCAGTTGTCAGATAAATTATAGATTGCTATTTATGACTTTTCAAGACAGTCTGCATATTTCGGAAACTTTTCGGAAGTATCCGTTTTAACACCAACACTTCTTTCAGTTACAACTTTTCGTAATGTACTAACTCATCCAAAGAAATACGCTGTGTGGCATGACGCTCTGGGTCAGCAGGATTTTCATTTGAATAACCAATCGCCAAAATGTTAATAGGCTCAAGGGTATCTGGCAGTTGAAATTCCTTTTTGATGACATCGGGCTTGAAGTAGCAAATCCATACAGAACCTAATCCCAACTCGGTTGCTTCTATCATCATGTGGTCTGTAAGAATTGACGCATCTATATCAACAGTCTGCTTTCTGTCGAATGGACGAGTCCATGCTTTAGTATGTTCGGAACAAACAATGATTGCCAGAGGTGCTCCGTAAAGGTTTGCAGCTTTTCCGATTTTGTTTAATCCCTCATCCTCTTGCACAACAATAAGACGGACAGGCTGCAAATTGGCTGCGGTAGGTGCAACATGAGCAGCAAACAAAATCTTTTCTAACTTTTCCTGCTCCACCTTTTGACTTGTGTAATCACGGACAGAATATCGTGATTTAGCAATTTCTAAGAAGTTCATAAGTTTTCCTCCTGTTACTAAGCTTGATTTTTGGGTGTCCCCGTACTATAATTATATACAAAACAAATCAAAAATCAAGAATGCACTTTTTAGGTATATACTATCTAAAAAGTAAGTTAGGAGAAAATCTATGAGTATAAAGTGTAAAAGTGGTTATAACTGTCCCGTAGAAGCAACAATTGACTTAATTGGCGGGAAATATAAATCGGTTATTCTGTGGCATCTCATGGGTAAAACCCTGCGGTATAGTGAACTGCATAAATTAGTCCCAAACGCAACTGATAAAATGTTAGCACAACAGTTGAGAGAACTTGAAAACGATGGACTGATTAACAGAAAAGTCTATCCTGTTGTCCCGCCGAGAACGGAATACTCTTTAACAGATTTCGGTAATACTCTTACCCCCATTTTAGATGCTATGTGTGATTGGGGAACAGTTTATTTAGAGGAATCGGATATTAAATCTACTTGTTGCAAATCTAAAAAATAAAATTATCATCGGCTCTGCGTCTTATGAGTCTGGCTCACTCATAATATATGTTGGCAGTCTTTTAGCATTGAAACCTCTTGATATAGGAGATTTAATCTCTCATATCAAGAAATTTCACATCGTTTAATTAGAAGCCACATCTCTGTAAAATAAAAATAACTTTTTGCTGTTGCAATTTACAGGCTCTCGCTGTTATGTTCAGTCGCCAAATGAGTCATTTGGCTATCAAAAAAAATTTGCGATAGCATAAAGTTTTGTGGGCGTTGCCCACACCCACAGCCTTTGAAAAGGTTGACCAAACTTTTTTGTTTTTGGTCGGAAAGAATTGTTTATGTCCTGCCATGTCCCCCCCCGACTAAAGCTGAGATAAAACGCACTCCCCCCCCACTAACAAATATCCAAAAGCAAAAGCGCCGATGCAACATCACATTACATCGGCGCTTAATTTTTACTTATTATTTTTCTTCTTTGCGGCAGATTTAAACGGAACTACCGAGCCATCCTCCTGCTTTATGCTTACATTATCAAGAGTGCTGTCAAACTGCGCCCTGATTTCCGAAAGATACACCGCATAAAGCTGCTTTTGCTCTGCCTGCTCCTCGGCATTTAATCCGAGTGTTTTCTTTTTCTTTGCAAGCTCATTTATTCTTTCAATTAATTTTTTATCCATAATTATCACTTCCTACCTTAATAATATCACACTGAAATAAATTTTGCAATACAAAAGCCGTATCATATGGACAACCATAAGATACGGCTAATATTTACCAGTAACGAGCCTCTGTCTTTACTCTTGTGTAAGATTTTTTACTTCTTGCTCTGCGTGCTTTTTTAGATGCCTTAACATTTTTAATAATGAAAACACCGCCAAAAACGGAAAGTAAAGCAAGTACAACTACAAACCAAAGTCCTACATTAAGGTTGCGCTTAACAACTGCTGAGAAAAATACAGGTGCATCAGCTGATGTATTTGAAAGCGCTTTCTTTGTAACCTTGTTTGCGGCTGACGCTACAACTGCGGCTGAATGTGCGTAGTTCTGATTCTGTGTGTTCTGCAATACGAACTGTGAAGAACCGCCCTGTGGCATTGCGTACGGGCCTGTATATCCTACTGAAGTAGCAAGAGCATATCCGTTATTTGAAAGTGCTGTTGCCGAGAACATTGCCTGATATGTAGCCTGATCTACAATACCTGTTGCCTCAAGGTTGTTAGCAAGCTGGAATGCCTCAACAGCCTGTAAGGTTGTTTCACCAAAATAGCCTGTTGCAATTTCGTTAAAGAAACCAAGGATTGCAAGTCTGTTCTGAATTGTAAGTACTGCATTACTCTGATCGCCTAACTGATATGTAGGTGTCTGTTCTGCGAGCAATGCCTGAGCATCGGTATATGTAGGACAATCGTCTGAGTAGAGGACATCTCTGTCTGTACCCGAAATACCGTCTACCGCAACTCCTGCTGCCTGCTGGAACTGAGTGTACGCAGCCTCTGTTGCATCATCAAACTTACCTGTTACTTCGCCTGTATAATAACCAAGCTCCTTAAGTCTTTCCTGAATCTTCTTTACTTCGTCACCCTCATCGCCGTTCTTATATAAGCTCGGCTCTGTCTGAGATTCTTCCTTTACCTCTTCAGTTGAACTGCTGTCATCATTTGTTGATGAATTATCAGAACTGCTGTCCGAAGAGCTGCTGTCCGAAGAGCTGTTGTCTGAACTTGAGGAACTGCTTGACGAATTTGATGAGGACGGATTTGACGGGGTATCGCTTGATTTGCCCTTTGAGTCAAAATAATAGGTTGTTCCGTCAATTGTTCTCGATGTATTTACAATGTATTCGCCGTTTTCATAATAATAATAATCACCGTTGAACTGTTCCCAACCGTTTTCAATATAATCAATAGCGCCTACCTTGTACCACTGTGTCCAACCCATATAATCAAGGGTGTCATAGCATACATCTTCATCGTCATTTCTTGCATCTACTGCCATACCGTCACCGATATAAACACCGACATGGCCATCCATATGAAGTCCCAAGCCGTGTACTCGTGGAATACCGTTGCTTATGTATCCACTCTCGCTCGATGCATAAAGCTGTGAATCGCCGCCTCTTGCGTTACCTCCGCAATAGGAATAGATAAGTCCGGAGCAGTCTACCGTACCGGGAGTAGCTCCGCCGTAAACATAGCTCCAACCGCTGTAATATGCATTGAGCGCCCACTCTGCAAGACCTGCGCCTGTGCCGGATGCGTGAGCTGTGGTACTGCCTGCGGCCGCACAAGCACCCGAAAGCATTGTCACACTCAACAGCACAGAAGCAATTTTCTTACTTCGCTGCATTGTAATTACCTCCAATTGTTTTAAGCGCAATTACGGATGATTAGTTACATCAAAATTACACTTATTAACAAAACTGTAATAATTATAGCAGATAAGTCATAAAAAATCAACCCCTTGTTTAGTATATCTCCCCCTTTTTGGTAAAAGACACAATAAAAACAGGTTTTTGTTTCTAACGAAGAATTATATTTGAATATTCGGTTACAAAACAAGTAAAATTTTGTAACGTTTTGAAATAATTAGAAATTGTATGATAAGATTTTAAAAAGATTATATCATAATTAAGAAAAAAGTTTCTATTCTAAAAGTTGGGGTAACATTTAGAATAGAAACTTTTTTATAAGATGGCAATTATTAAATTAATTAAAAACAGAGCGATTGCAAGGCACATAAAAGCAAAGGCAACCTTCTTTTGATTGGTAACATTAATAACAACTTTCTTTTTAATATTAGGTGATTTGCTGAATATGTAAGAAATAAAATCTACATTATTGGTGTTGTTTTTTATATCTTTGCCTATAATCAAAAACAAATTAAACTGCAATTTTAAAAGAAAGTATTTTTCGGTTTTGTAAACTCCAGTAACGCTTGAATAATCAAATTCTCTTGATGTATTCTTTGTTACAGTGATAATTTTTTCGCCAAAATAAGTAGTGTGAGTAATGTACTTTTCACCGGTAGTAAACAAAGCTCTTTTATAGTTGTTTTTAATAGTTCTCTGTGTTTTAAAATATATTACTCCCATAAGCAAAATGATTACTGCGGATAATATCATATATAATTGAATATCACTTGTAGTTTCACTATGAAAATAATAATTAAAAGATTTTAGGATTAATATTCGTGTTGTTATAAAACCCGTTATGATAAATTCAATTATAAATATTATTGCCAATCTTTTATAGCTTACATTGTTAAAGTCTAAATAATCTTGTTCGTTCATTACAATTTTTGATTCGAAATCGTATTTATAATCACTGATATTTATATTTTCATTATCCATTTTTACCACCTCAATATAATGTTATCATAATGATAAGTAAATGTAAATAAAATGGTATAAAATAATAAATTATAGCCGATTTTTTAGGGGAAATAATAAATTATGGCTTATTGCACGATTAAGACTAAATAATTATAAAATTTAGGTCAAGCCTTTTTAAAGGTTTTGCCCACACCCACGACCTTAAAAAAGGTCGACCAAAATTTTATAATTGCTTGATAAAGCATTTTGCTAAACCACAATTTATCTCAACTTCTGATAAGCAAACAAAAAAGCCGCTCTCATAAGAGAACGGCTAATCTGATAAAATTATTTATCTTCGCTCTGTGTCTGTTTGAAATCATTGTCAGAAATATTATAGGTAGCTCCTACACCTTCCTGAGCAAGTTTCTTTTCGTTTTCAATCTCACTGTCCTTTTTATCAGGCCACTTTGAATAAAGAACCTTCAAAAGAATAGGAGTAAGAATAGAAGAAACAATAATAAGAATGATTACAGCTGTAAAGAACTTTGAGTCCATAAGACCTGCGTCAAGTCCCTTTTGTGCAACAATAAGTGCAACCTCGCCACGGTTCATCATACCGACACCGATTTTGAGTGAATCAGGAACATTGAACCTGCAAATCTTTGCCATACCGCCGCAACCGATAATTTTAGTTACAAGAGCAACGGCAACAAGTGCGATTGAGAACCATAATATCTGCATATTAAAGTTATCAAAACTTGTCTGCAAACCAATGCTTGCAAAGAAGATAGGTCCGAAAATCATATATGAGCTGATATCCATTTTTCTTTCAATATAACCTGCATCGTTAATATTGCAAAGAATAATACCTGCTACATATGCACCTGTAATATCGGCAATACCAAAAAATTCCTCTGAGCAATAAGCTGCCGCAAAGCAAAGAACAAGTCCGAAAATCGGGATTCGTCTTGAATGAGGCCAATGCTTGCTGATCCATTTAAAGAGGAAGTAAAGTGCAAAGCCAAGAACGATTGCAAGTACAAAGAACAAAATTGTCTTGATGCAAACATCAACAGGTGAAACATCAGGACTCTTAAATCCGATAACAACGGTAAGAAGAATAATACCTATAATATCGTCAAGTATCGCTGCGGAAAGTATCGTTGTGCCGACCTTTCCTTTAAGATGTCCCATTTCCTTGAGTGCCTGTACTGTAATACTTACAGATGTTGCGGCAAGTACCGTACCCATAAATATGCCTTCGTAAAGCTGAGTGCTTGGAGTACCGAAACCAAATCCCATATAAACAAGCATACCGCCTACAAGAGGAACAGCTACACCGGATAGTGCAATCAGCAATGCAACAGGTCCTGTTTTGACAAGCTCCTTGAGGTCGGTTCCCAAACCGGCTGAGAACATAAGTAAAATAACACCGATTTCTGCCATGCCTGAAATAAAATCGTCCTTAACTACAAGGTTTAGCAGTGAAGGTCCGATGATAAGACCGGCAATGATTTCGCCAACTACCTGCGGTGCTTTTAGCTTACGGGCAAGAAGTCCACAAAGCTTAGCTGCAACGAGGATTATGGCAAGGTTTTTTAAAATAAGCATTAAATCCATAGATGCGCCCCTTCTCCCTATACATATTTATATAGGAAATATAAAATTTTTCCACCATATATTTTAGCACTTTTGCTTTAAATTTCAAGACAAAAAATTTAATAATATAACAGTTTTTACTGTTTTGTATACATTGACATTTTTTTGTCAAATTGGAATACATTTATGTATTTATTGGATACGGTGTTTATTATCTTTTTTCATAGAGAAATTGGATAATTTCATATTAGAATTTTAATGATTATTACGCTGAAAACACACTAAAGCAAAGTGTTTTAAATAAGCTTTTCAGGCAAGAATTACTTGCTATTTTGTCGATTGTGTCATAATAACATTACCTTACTAACGATTTATTATGTAATGCGATAAAAGTTACTTTTTACAAAAAAAAAGCGAAAAAAACATTGACAATTATTTAACAAAGATGTTAAAATGTTATTACTGAGAGTTAGATAGCTCAGTACTGGTACTAAGTTTTTGAAAGGATCCTTCAAATTATGAAAAAAATATTATGCGCACTTATTGCAGGAGCAATGTGTGCAACAATGGTATTCGGCTTAGCCGGCTGCGGTTGTTCAAATAAGAACGAACCCGGTTATACCGTTGAAGCTACAAAGCCTGACCTTACTAATAACGGCTTTGGTTATTACATTGTAAACAGCAATGAGCTTATGGTAACGGAATACACAGGTAATGAAAAAAATATTGTAATTCCGGACAGCTACAACAACTACAAGGTAACTTCTATCGGTCCTAACGCATTCAGCGATAAGGAAATCGAAAGCGTAACTATTCCTGATTCGGTAACTGAGATTGAAGGTCATGCTTTCCAGTCATGTGCAAATCTTAAGACGGTTACACTTTCCAAAAATCTTAAAACATTAGGCAATAATGTATTTTTTCTCTGTACTTCTCTTGATCAGGTAACAGTTCCGGGTTCTGTAACAGACCTCGGTCTTTACACCTTCCAGGGATCGGGAGTTAAATCTGTAACTATTGAATCAGGCAGCCTTGAAGAAATCAGAGAATATGTTTTCTATCAGTGCCCTGACCTTACAGAAATCAAAATTCCGGCAAATGTAACTAAAATGTCTGAGTATAGCGTATGTGAAAACAAAAACGCAGTTACTATAAATGCTCCAAAGGGTTCATATTCTGAGAATTATGTTAAATCCTACGGAAAAACCAACAACCTTACTTTCAAGGCTGTTGAAGAATAATAAGTCATCCATTTTCAGCTTTATGCTGAATAAAATACAAAATGCAAGATAAGAGGTAGATTTAATGAGCACAAAAGAGTATCCTATCGTAGAAAACGCAGAGACTTTTGAGGCAGCTTTAGCAAAGGTTAAAGAAGCTCAGAAGATTTTCGCAACCTACACACAGGAGCAGGTTGATAAGATTTTCCTTGCAGCAGCATCCGCAGCTAACAAGATGAGAATCCCACTCGCTAAAATGGCTGTTGAAGAAACAGGCATGGGCGTAGCTGAAGATAAGGTTATCAAGAACCACTTCGCTTCTGAGTACATTTACAATGCTTATAAAAATGTTCAGACTTGTGGCGTTATTGAAGAAGACAAGTCATTCGGCATCAAGAAGATTGCAGAGCCAATCGGTGTAATTGCTGCCGTTATCCCAACAACAAACCCAACATCAACAGCTATCTTTAAGACACTTATCTGCTTAAAGACAAGAAACGGTATCATCATCAGCCCACACCCACGTGCTAAGAAGAGCACAATCGAGGCTGCTAAGGTTGTTCTTGAGGCTGCTGTTGCAGCAGGTGCTCCGGAAGGAATCATCAGCTGGATCGACATTCCAAGCCTTGAGCTTACAAATATGCTTATGCAGGAAGCTGATTGCATCCTCGCAACAGGTGGCCCCGGCATGGTTAAGGCTGCTTATTCTTCAGGTAAGCCGGCTCTCGGCGTTGGTGCAGGTAACACTCCTGCTATCATTGATGAGTCAGCAGACATTCTTCTTGCTGTAAACTCAATCATTCATTCTAAGACTTTCGATAACGGTATGATTTGTGCTTCTGAGCAGTCAGTAATCGTTGAAAAGAAGATCTACTCAAAGGTTAAGAAGGAATTTAAGGCTCGTGGCTGCTACTTCCTTAACGATGAAGAAACAGAGAAGGTTAGAAAGACTATCATCATCAACGG
>ERZ772855.909-NODE-909-length-31566-cov-11.784805_pt1 | contig 31566 bp, 25 predicted proteins | sample MGYA00511900_ERZ772855 | MGnify/ENA primary metagenome ERZ772855 (study PRJEB29015, sample SAMEA2737701) | human gut metagenome | biome: human gut; feature: human-associated habitat; material: faeces | place: China | collected 2012 ... | reverse complement strand
GTAAAAAGGCTTAGCAACGATTATCAACGATACTTGAGCAACAAAAAAGGCGCCCCGTAAAGAGCGCCATATCAATCGATTGTAATCAATTTAACTCATTGATAATCAGATAGTTACTTGCCGATGCAGAATTTCGAGAATATTTGGCTGAGAATATCGTCGTTGGTGATTTCGCCTATGATGGTGCCCAGGTGGTGGATGACCTGGCGGATGTCTTCGCTTAAGAGGTCGGCCGAACGATCGTCATCGAGGGCCGTGAGGGCTCGGTGCAGGGCGTCGAGGGCTTGGCGCAGGGCCTCCAGATGGCGGCTGTTCGAGATGACGGGATCGCCGTCGTAGATGCTTCCGGTGTCGAAAGTCGCGCGGAGTCTGGCAAGGAGCCGTTCGATTCCTTCGCCGGTTTTTGCCGAGATGAAAAGAGTGTCGGGGTTTGCCGACGATACTCTATATTCGATCCCGCAGCCGGAGGATACCTTCGATTCGGTGATACGTGCATCCGGGCTGTCGCATTTATTGACGATGAGCAAGCGAGTCTGTTCGGACGTAATCTGTATGGCGGGAGGTATCGGGCAGGTCGCATCGACGACCTGAAGTACGATTTGTGCGCGGCGGATCATCTCCTGCGTGCGGTCGATGCCCATCTGTTCCAGGCGGTCGGCGGTATCGTGCAGCCCGGCGGTGTCGATGAAGCGGAACAGAACGCCGTCAATATTGAGCGTCTCTTCGATCGTGTCGCGTGTGGTGCCTGCGATGTCGGATACCAGGGCCCGCTCTTCGCCCAGCAGACGGTTCAGAAGGGTGCTTTTGCCGACGTTGGGTTCTCCGACAATAGCGACAGCCACCCCTTTTTTGATGGTGTTGCCGAGTCTGAACGAGTCCGTCAGGCGGGTGATTTCGCTTTCGATGCGGTGCATCATCTCCCGCAGGCGTGCACGGTCGGCGAATTGAACGTCTTCTTCCGAAAAGTCGAGTTCGAGTTCGAGGAGCGAGGCCAGTTGCAGCAGTTCGTCGCGCAACGCACCCAGTGCCGCCGAATATCCGCCCCGCATCTGGGTCGAGGCCATGGCGTGCGAAGCCCGGGAATCGGAGGCGATCAGATCGGCGACGGCTTCGGCCTGCGCGAGGTCCATCCGGCCTGCGAGGAAGGCCCGAATGGTAAATTCGCCCGGTTGCGCCATACGAGCGCCGGAGCGAAGCAGGAGTGCGATGATTTCGGAGACGATGTAGGGCGATCCGTGACACGATAGCTCGACGGCATCTTCGCCCGTGTAGGAGTGCGGTGCACGATAGATGGCCGCGACTACGTCGTCGATCGTTCTGTCCCCGTCTATGACTTCGCCGTAGTGCAGGGTGTGCCCGGCGGCTTCGGCCAGCGGTTTGCGCCCCCGAAAGATGCGGTCGCAGCAGGCGATGGCTTCGGGACCGCTCAATCGGATGACGGCGATGGCTCCGCCCGAAGCGGTGGCGGGAGCGACGATGGTATCGGTCGATGTGTTCATCGGACGAAGATTATCGGCGGATCGGGATCCTGAGCCGTTGGCCTTCCCGCAGCTTGTTGGCGTTTTTCAGCTTGTTCAGCTTCATGATTTGTGCCGTAGTGGTTCTGTAACGACGGGCGATTGCACCCAGCGTATCGCCTCGCTTGACCGTGTAGGTGGTGTATGCGGGGGTGGCGTCCGCGAGTTTCTTCTTTTCGATGTTGGCCGGATTGATGTACTCTTTCAGATAGGTGGAGTCCTTCCGGTGAATCTCCTCTTCGCTGGCGATGTACTGGCAGAGGTAGTGCTGGGGGAGTACCAGCGTGTAGCTTTTGATCGTAGCCGGGATGATGTCCATTTTGTATTGCGGATTGAGTGTCCGCAAAGTTTCGATCGGAATGTCGAGTGTCGAGGCCACTTGTCCCAAGTGGAGCAGGCGGGTCACGCGGATCGTATCGGTCGCCAGCGGCATGGGCGGGTTTTCGCTCTGGATACCGTGCTGCTGGTGGTAGGCATAGGCATAGGAGGCTCCGACGAAGGCCGGTACATACCCGCGAGTTTCGCGGGGCAGGTATTCGTAGATGTCCCAGAAGGTCGTCCCTCCGCCGGCGCGGGCCAGGGCTTTGTTTACGTTGCCCGGGCCGCAGTTGTAGGCGGCGATGGCGAGTGTCCAGTCGTGGTAGATGCTGTAAAGATCCTTCAGGTAACGGCAGGCGGCGCGGGTCGCTTGCACCGGGTCCCGACGTTCATCGACGAACGAATTGATCTCCAGTCCGTAACTTTTGCCTGTCGCGGGCATGAATTGCCACAGTCCGACAGCACCCATCGGAGAGGTGGCCGTGGTCGAGAGAGCCGATTCGATGATCGGCAGGGCACGCAGCTCGACGGGCAGGTCGGCCTTGATGAGCTCTTCCTCGATCAGCGGGAAATAGTAGCGTGAGAGGCTCAACACCCGGTTGATTGTCCCGTAACGGGTATCGACGTAACGGCGGATGTAGTTTTTGACGATCGGATTGAAGGGGAGTTGCACCGGTGATACGAGTGCCCGCAGGCGGTTGGCATAGACTGAATCGGGGGTCGTGTCACTCGAGGAAGCGAGGCTGTCGATGTCGATGTAGTCGTTGAAAAACGTATCGTAGGATTGCAGAGTCTGCTTTTCCCGCCAGAGAGCCACGAGCGAGTCGATCTGGGCCGGGGTGAGATTGCGATTCAGTTCCGGACAGTAAGGCTCCGTTTGCTGTACGGTCGTTTTTTCTGTCACTGTTTTCTCCGGTTTGACCGAAACGGGAGTATGGGTCGATTTCGAAGCCTGCTTTTCGGTCTTGGCTTTTCTCTTGGCACGGCGCTCTTTGCGGCTCTGGGCGGTTGCGGTCGCGCAGCCGAGGAGGATCGAAAGAAAGAGGGTGCAGGCGAGGATCTTTCTCATGATGGAATCAGAAATTCAGGTTGAAGTTGAATCCGAAAGTCGGGCGGTGTCCGCCGACGGTCGGGGAATAGACGTAATTCACCGCCGGCGTGAACTCTACGCTTAAATCGTCCGAAATGTCGTAACTTTTCAGATGAGCGTCCACATGGGCGTCGATGATTTGCAGCACGTAAAGTCCGGCAGTGATGATGATGCACAAGTCGCGGTTGCGGCGGTAATTGTCCTTGAGGTTTTTGAGAAATTCCGCTGAGTACTTAGTACCGAATTCGCCCTTGGCTACAGGCGGGTCGGGATGGTGCTCCGGGTCTTTCTGGTGCTCTTCCAGGGCTTTGTCGTAGGCGCTACGATCGGAGTAGGCTTTCTTGAAACGCTTGTAGCCGCGATTGTTCCAGTCGATGGTATAGATCGTGGTTGCCAGTCCGCCTACGACGAAAGGCAGTTTCCAGTAACTTTTGTTATAGACTTGTCCGGCACCGGGGAAGATCGTGGCCAGTGTCGTGGCTTTCTTTACGGGGGAGGCGTCGTAGCGGTAGTTGACCGCCGCATCGCCCAGGAAGTAAAGGTAGGAGGCGACCGTAAGCCCGAGATAGATCTGCCTGCGCGTATTGCTGCGGATCATACGGGACTGTACGTCGTCCAACTCCTCCGTGCGGGCCGTACCGTTTTCCAGCAGGGCGTTGTATTGTCGTTTGAGAGGTTTGTAGGTGTTGTTTTCGTGGAAGAAGAGGGTCAGTCCCGCACCTACCGTTCCGTAGAGGATCGGCAGCTTCCAATATTGCTTGTTGTAGATCTGTCCGAAACCGGGCGCTACCAGCGAGATCCAACTTACGCCCGACAGCGAGATGGTATCGCGCCGGGGGCGGAGGTCTTTTCGGCCTGCGAGCGAGTCGGGCGCTCCGAGTGCTGCGGGCAGGGAGTCGGTTTTCAGAAGCAGGGCCGAGTCGGGGACGAATTGCGGGTGCAGTCTCGCAGCCAGCGAATCCCGGAGCCGCAGCGAATCGATGCCCGAACGCAGCAGCGAATCGCGCAGGGTACTGTCCTGAAGCAGAGAGTCCACCCGCATCAGTAGCAGAGAGTCCGTAAGATGGTTTTTGGCCAGGCTGTCCGGTTTGGGCATCAGACCGCTGCGCACGAAAGTTTTCGCGCTACGGTAACGGTCCAACGGAACTTGGGCCGATGCTTCGCCTGCTCCGCACAATGCGAGAAAGGCGAAAAGCACCAACAGACGGATATATCCCCGGGTGTGTTTCATCTATTTATTGTTGCGGATTTCGGCGGAAGCGCCTCTTTTCTCGAATTTTTCGATGAAGCGGTCGATGTCCCGGTCGTCCGAGAAGTCGATCACGATGCGACCGCCGCCGTTTTTCGAGCGTTTGATGCTGATCTCCTGCGAGAAGAATTTTTCGAGCTGCTCCACCAGCCGCGCATACGATTCGGGATACTCCTCGTCTTCGGCCGGAGCTGCGGGTTTTGCCGCAGGGTCGGTCAGTGCGCGGACCAGTTCCTCGATCTGGCGCACGGAGAGTCCCTTGCGGATGCACTTTTTGAGCAGGCGCAGTTGCAACTCTTCGGGAGCTCCGGCGATCGCTTTGGCGTGTCCCATCGAGATAAGCCCCTCCTTGAGGGCGAGTTGTACTTCGTTGGGCAGTTTCAAAAGGCGCATGTAGTTCGACACCGTCGAGCGTTTTTTGCCGACCTTTTCCGAGAGCGCCTCTTGCGTGAGGTTGCATTCGTCGATCAGCCGCTGCATTCCCAGGGCGATTTCGATGGCGTTGAGGTCTTCGCGCTGGATGTTCTCCACCAGGGCCATAGCATGCAGGTTCTCGTCGTCCACTTCGCGGATATAGGCGGGCAGGGACTCCAGTCCGGCTTTGCGGGCGGCCCGCCAGCGGCGTTCGCCACTGATAATCAGGTAGCGTCCGTCGTCGGTGCGTTTGACCGTGATGGGTTGGATTACGCCCAGCGTGCGGATCGAGTCGGCCAGCTCTTCGAGCGCCTCTTCATCGAACTCCGTGCGCGGCTGCGTGGGGTTGGGGAAGATCGCCGAAACGGAGATCTCCGCCATTTCGGTCATCGGTTTGAGCCTGGCATCCAGGTGTTCGCTCCCGAAAATGGCGTCCAGACCGCGTCCTAATCCCTTCTGTTTCATAATGCTATTTTGCTTTTTGATTGCTTTTGCGGTTGCGTTTCAGGAGCTCCTTGGCCAACGTGAGGTAATTAGCCGACCCGACGGCGGAAGCATCGTACAAGATGACGGGTTTTCCGTGCGAGGGGGCTTCTCCTAAACGGATATTGCGTTGAATTATTGTGTCGAAGGCCAGCTCTCCGAAGTGGTTGCGAACTTCGTTCACCACCTGGTTGTTGAGGCGGTTGCGCATGTACATAGTCAGCACGAAGCCTTCGATTTCGAGCGCCGGGTTCAGTCCGTTCTTGACGATGCGGATGGTGTTGAGCAGCTTCGAGAGCCCCTCGAGCGCGAGGTATTCGCACTGTACGGGAATCAGCACCGTGTCTGCGGCCGTGAGGATGTTCACCGTCGTATAGCCCAGCGAGGGGGAGCAGTCGATCAGGATATAGTCGTAGCGGTCGCGCACGCTCTCCACGATGCGGCGGATCACGTGGTGTCCGTTCTCCATCTTGGGTAGCTCGGTGTCGGCGGCCACCAGGTCGATCGACGAGGGGAGCAGCCAGAGGTTCTTTACGTCCGGGCTTTGGAGGATTACGTCGGCCGCCGTCTTCGCTCCGGTGATGCACTCGTAAATGCCCTCCAGGTTGATGTCGAAGCCCAGTCCCGACGTAGCGTTGGCCTGCGGATCGGCATCCAGCAGGAGAACTTTCTTGCCCAGCAGCGCGAGTGACGCCGAGAGGTTGATGGCTGTGGTCGTCTTGCCCACGCCGCCTTTCTGATTGGCCAATGCGATGACCTTTGCCATGTTTGCTGATTTTAACGGGTTATAATCGGCCAAAAATACGAATTTTATCGGGAAAAACCATAACGATACCCGAAAAATGCCTATCTTCGAAGCGTAAAACAGGTCTTTATACCGAAGATAAAACATAGAAGCTATGGTACATACCGATTCCACGACTCCGTCCGATGTCCGTCCGCAAGCTCCTGTTGGGGATACTCCCGGAACATCCGATCGGGGACAAACGCCGCAACCGGCTCATAAATATCGATTTCCGACCCTTATCGACCTGTTGGCTCTGGTAGGAATCTGGTATTTGCTGCAATTCGTCGGACTGCTTGCCGCCCGTCTCGCCGGGTTCGATTTTCCGGACTGGGACTTGTTGCGCGGCAACGTCGCTCCGACGCCCGAACAACAGGACGCTCTGGCGCGTTTTACGGCTTTCACCTACCTGGTGACGATGGGACTGATGATTCTTTTCACGCTGTTATATCGCCGCTTGCGGCACGGAACGCGCAAGACGCTGCGCTTTTCGGCGCGGGGCCTCAATCCGGTTCTGCTGCTTTGGGGACTGGTGATGATGCTGGCTGCCGGTATCGTTATCGAACCGGTGGTGGAGCTGCTTCCGATGCCTTCGTCCGCAGTTTACGGCCGGGGCTTCTGGGCGATCATTACGCTGGTGGTTATGGCTCCTCTGTTGGAGGAGTTCCTCTGTCGGGGCATCATTCTCGAGTCGGTGCGGGCCAAGTACGGCGTCGTAGCGGCTTTGTTCCTCTCGTCGGCGTTCTTCGCCGTGTTGCACGGACATCCGGCGCTGGCGGTCAATGCTTTCGTGATGGGACTGATCCTGGGTTTCATCTATATCGAGACCAATTCGATCTTTTCGGTCGTTCTGCTCCATGCCATGAACAACGGCGCGGCTTTCCTGTTGATTATGGTCGGACTGGACGGGGCCACGATACGTTCGGTTATCGGCAGCGATACGCTCTATACGATCGTTTACGTCGTCGCGCTCGTGCTTTTCGCCGCATCGGGCTATATGATCTACCGTTTGCTGGCTCGGGCGAAAAAGCAGGACGCGGACGCAATTCGTTGATTTATTGCCAGGAACCGACATAATTGCGGGTAGTTCGTATGTCCTTTCCTTCGGTAGCCTTGGAGCGTGCTGCCGCATGTTCTACGTTGGTCTTTTCCGTTTTTCATCGCAAGAAATTCGAGTTTGCAGGAGCGGGAAAATAGATCTGCGATGTAATAATCGGAACGTACGGTACGTTAAAGTTCAGGTAAAAAGTGTATCTTTTTCGTTGAAGAGAAGATGATGCGCCTCGGCTTAACTCAAATAAATTTGGTTAGGCTCTCGGCTTTCATTATCTTTGTCCCTTGTAGTTATGAGTTTTTGTGCCAAAATAGGAGCTGTTCTGCTGCTCGTACTTGCGGTAGGGTGCCAGGAAGTGCCCCGCTATTGGGGCGGAGGTCGGGTCGTGTTGGCCGAGGCTGCCGGTAGAAAATTGTACGCGCGAGAGGTTAAGGCTGCGATTCCGAAGGGAGTGGTCGGCGAGGACAGCGTGGCTTTCGTAAACCGTTATGTCGAAAAGTGGGTGCACAAACAGCTTAAATTGCACGAGGCCGAAGAACTTTTCTCCGATGCCGAGCAGGACATCGATTCGCTGGTCGAGGAGTACCGCCAGGCGTTGTTGATCCGTAAGTTCGACCAGCATCTGATCGAGGAGCGCATCGATACGCTCGTTACCGCCGATCAGATTGCTGCCTATCACCGTGAACACGCGTCGGATTTCAAGGTCAATCAAACCCTGGTCAAGGGGCGGATCGTTCGCTTCGACGCCAACAACCGGCAGGCGCCGAAGCTGCGCAAGTTGATGACGCAGCCCGGCTCATCCCGGCAGCAAGAGTTCGCCGACATCTGTACCAAGAACAATTTCGTACTGAACGATTTCTCCTCTTCGTGGGTGACCTTCTCCGAGTTTCTGGGCTATCTGCCCACATTGCGCAACCAGAGTTACGACGCCCTGCTCTCCTCGCGGGCCGTACAGGAGATGAGCGACGGTCATTCGCGCTACTATTTCGAAATAAGCGACGTGCTTCGTCCGGGCGATCCCGAACCGCTGGAGCGCAGCGAGGCGATCGTGCGCCGCATCCTCTACAACCAGCGGCAGAACGAGATCATTCGGGCCTACGACGAGGAGGTTTACCGAAAAGCGGTCGAGGAGGGGAGAGTGAAGATCCATGAAGAAGAAAAAATAGAGAACTGATGAGCAAGAAGATTCTGTTTTGCGCAGCGTTGGTGCTGGCGATTTTTGCAGGGGCCGCCCAGAAGCGGCAGGTGATGCTGGACCGCGTGGTGGCCGTCGTCGGCGGATCGTCGATCCTCTGGTCGGAGGTGGACGAATATGCGGGCGAGCTGGTGGAACAGCGCCGCCAGCAGGGTTACACTTCGGACCGCGATCCCCACGACGAAGCGCTCGAACAACTGCTGATGCAGAAGCTGCTGTTCAATCAGGCGCTCATCGATTCGGTGGATGTCAGCTATTCGGGCATCGCACAGCGGGTGGAAGCCCATTTGCAGGCGCTCATCGACGATGCGGGTTCTATCGCCGCGCTCGAAACCAAACAGCATATGCCGATCTTCAACGTGCGCGAAATGCTGCGTCAGCGTTACGAGGAGCAGGCATACGCCCAGGCTATGCAGAGTTCCGTAGTAGGGAAAATCAAGGTGATTCCCGGCGAGGTGGAGCGTTACTACAAGAAGACCGATCCGGACAGTCTGCCGACTATCCCCGAACAGTACGTTTATGCCCAGATCACCCGTTTCCCGGCGTCGATCAAGGAGGCCAAGCAGCGCACCAAGGAGCGGTTGCTGGATATGCGCGAGCGCATCATCAAGGGGCAGACCCGTTTCGACATCATGGCCCGCATGTATTCGATGGACGGTTCGGCCATCAGTGGCGGCGAACTGGACCCCCAGCCTTTGGACGGGTTCGTGCGGCAGTTTGCGGACGCATTGGCCGATCTGAAGCCGGGACAGGTTTCCGAGGTCGTCGAAACGCAATACGGTTATCACCTGATTCAGTTGATCGACCAGAAGGGGCGTATGTACCATGCGCGTCATATCGTGTTGCGACCCTCCTATACGCTCGAGGAGCTGGCGGCTCCGGCCCGTATGCTGGACAGTATCGCAAACCTGATCCGTAAGGATTCGATTACTTTCGAGGAGGCGGCCCGGAAGTTTTCCGACGACGATAATTCGAAGATGAACGGCGGCGTGGTGACCAACCACGATTTGCTGGAACTTACTCAAAGGTGGGAAGCAAGTTATACCGAAACACGCTTCATGAAAGAAGATTTCGGCCGGGCCGGTGGCAAGAGCCTCGACGACTACAATGCCCTGCGCAATCTTAAGGAGGGCGAAATTTCCGACGCCTATCAGACCGAAGACTGGATGGGCAACCAGCTCAGCAAGATCGTCAAGCTCGTGAAGGTGATCCCTCCGCACAAGGTTTCGCTCAACGAGGACTATATTCGCGTCGAACAGCTGGCGCTGAACGCCAAACGCGAAAAAGTGTTCAAGGAGTGGCTCGACAAGAAGATCGAGGGCATGTACATTTATATCGATCCCGAATTTCGGGACGGAGAGTTCGAAAATAAGAACTGGGTAAAATAGAGATCGTCCGATGCCGAAGGGATTGCGAAAAATAGTGTGCGCACTGCTGGTCGCAGGTGTCGCCGGAGGTGTGATCCTCGCGGGGAACAGGCCGCTGGCCGTTCCCGTTGCGGGTGTTCAGACCCCGTCGGCTCCGGGTGCTCCGGCCCAGGACCCCGAGTCGAACAAGGTGGTCGATTTCGTCGCCGACCGGGGATATCCCATTCCTTACGGCGATACGACCGCGACAGTGCTCGTAGGGCATTTCGCGGCCCAGCACAACGGGGCGGTCATTACCTGCGACAGCGCGATCCGCTACAACGACAAGCGCATCGAGTGCTTCGGCAACGTACTGATCAATAAAAAAGAGACATACATTTACGGCGACCGGGCCGACTACAACGGTGAGATCAACGAGGCACGGGTCTATGCTCCGCTGGTGAAGGTCGTCGATGGGGATGCGACGCTCTATACTTATGATTTCCGGTTCAATACGCTGGACAATATTGGTACTTTCAGCGGAGGCGGTATGCTGACCAACCGCGAGAATCACCTCGAATCCGACCGGGGCTACTATTATGCCGATACGCACCAGATTATCTGTGTGGATCGTGTCGAGATGCGCAACGACAAGTACGAACTCAAGGGCGATTCGGTGGTGTACGATACGGATACCGACCAGGCTCATTTCTTCGAGCGAACCAACATCTGGAACGAAGGCGGCGATTACATTTATGCCGACCGGGGACGTTACGAAAAGCCGCGCGAGCTTTACGTGCTGACTCGCAACGGGTATGTGATGACCGAAAAGCAGGAGCTGTGGAGCGACAGCCTCGACTATTACCGGGAGTCCGGGCATGCTCTTTTGTTCCGGAATATCCAGATCGACGACGCCGAGCACAAAGTGCTCGCTTTCGGCGATTACGGCGAATATTGGAAGGAGCCGGGCAATGCTCTGCTCACGCAGCGACCTTCGGTGGTCAGCTACGATACGAGTCAGAGCGATTCGCTCTATATGTGTGCCGATTCGATGTTTCTTTATACGATCTCGAAGAGCGAGCAGGCACGTGCCGATTCGTTGGCGAAGGTGAAGGCAAAGGCGGCAGATTCTCTGGCCGGCTCTAAGGGGGGATCGTCTGTGGATTCACTGGCTGCGAAACCGAGTGCTGCGGGTCCAAAAGCCTCGCAGGATGGATCGCAGGCGGATGCCGCTGCTCCGCAGGCTGCGGCCGGAGCCGTCGAAACCTCGTCCGAAACTGCGGATGCCGGTTCTGGTTCCGCTGCAGAACCCATAGCGGCTGTTCCGGCTGAAAAAGGAGGAACGGGGGGCGATTCTCTGGATGCCGCCCCAGCAATAGATACGCTTCTTTCCGACAGCCTTGATCGGGTGGGGGGCGGAATGACCCCTGCCGATTCCGTGGCCGCCGTTTCTGCGGTGGATACGCTTTTTTCCGACAGCCTTGCGCAGGCCGGTCCAAAATCGCTTCCTGCGGATTCTTCCGTGCATATTCTTTCCAAGCGGGAGCGGAAAGCCCAGGCCGACAGCTTGAAAGCTCAATTGCGGGCACAGGCCGACAGCATAGCGTCCGTGAAAAAGGCGCAGGCGGCAGCGGCCCGCAAGGAGAAGCTGGCGCAGATCGCCAAAGCACGTCAGGCTCGGGCTACTGCCAAGCTCGACGCTGCGAAACAGAAGGAGGAGGCATTGCGCAGAAAGAACCTGGAGCGCCGCGCCGAACGTATGGAGAAAATCTGGGCCAAGCGGCGTGCCAAAACCGGGAAGGCGATCCTGAAAGGCAAGCTTCCGGCGTCGGCTCTCGATTCGCTGGTCGCCGACTCCCTGCGGGAGGCCAGGGCTTTTGCCGCGTTGGATTCTTTGTTCCGGGACTCTCTTGCTGCGGATTCGCTGGGACGCGATTCCATGCAGCTCGATTCGCTCAAGGCCGGGGTTGCGGCAGCGGACTCTTTGCGGGGGGATTCGATCGCTGCACCTGCTGGAGATTCCCTCTACCGGTTGGTCAAGGGGTATCGCCGGGTAAAGATCTTCCGCAACGACTTCCAGGCGGTCTGCGATTCCCTGGTGGCCGTTTCCACGGACTCGATGATCCTGCTCTATATCGATCCCGTGCTTTGGAATCAGGACAACCAGATCACTTCGGACGTGATGAAGATCTATACCGAAAACTCCAAACTCCAGAAAGCGGAATTCGTCGGCCGTCCGGTCATGTCGAGCGAGATCGACACTATGACTTACAACCAGGTGACGGGCAAGCTGATTACGGCCTATTTCCGCGACAACAAGATCTATCGCAACGACGTGGACGGTAACGTGCAGACCATCTATTATATGCAGGAGGACGATTCGCCCGAACCGGTGGGGTTGATGTCCATCCAAAGCGGTGCGGCTACCTACTATATCGACAACAATACGGTCGAAGGCATTACCTACCGCAATCAGCTGGTCTATTCGATTTTCCCGATGGATAAGATTCCGGAGACGCAGGCTCTTTTTCTCGAAGATTTCAAGTGGGAGGGACACCGGCGCCCGGCGCTTCGGGAGGTTTTCGACCGGACGATTCGCCCTTCGGAGCGTGCGGAGAAGAGTGCGCTGCCGCGACCCGATTTTCCGATCACGCGCCGTATCGAGGAGTATAAAAAGTTGCTCATCGAGTCCGGAACCTGGGTGGACCGCGATGACAAGCTGACGCCCGAAGCGCTCGAGTGGCTTCACTGGCTGGGGTATTGATCTCAGTCATACGGCTCTCTTTGGGCTTTCGGATAGGATATAATCGGCCCTCCCGGATTCATCCCGTTAGGGAGAATCCGGGAGGGCCGGTTTGTCAGGTCGGTGAGAAATTCTTTCGTTTTAGGCGGAAGAGGGGAAGATATGCGCTATTTTTGTTCTCCGAATCAAAAGACCGTGCTTCGGACGCGCCGTATTGTCGAGCTGCGGAGCGGTCCGAAGAATGCGAAAGTTGCGAAAGAGGTTCCGTATCCCGGAGTGCGGAGCCGTCGGTAAAAAGAGTCGAGTTATGAAAAAGAGTTTGATCGCCCTGGCTTTCGGCACGTTGGCTCTCGGCATGGCCGAGTTCGTCATGATGGGGATTCTGCCCGATGTGGCGAGGGATTTGGGCGTTTCCATCCCCCGGGCCGGGGATCTGATTTCGGCCTATGCCGTCGGGGTTTGCGTCGGGGCTCCCGCGACGGTGCTCATTGCACGTAAGCGGGCGTTGAAGGGGATTCTGCTCGCTCTTGCCGCTCTTATTGTCCTGGGTAACGTCTGCGCTTCGCTGGCGCCCGACTTTTGGGTGCTTTTGGCGATGCGGTTCGTGTCGGGCCTGCCTCACGGGGCTTTCTTCGGCGTAGGTTCGATCGTTGCGGAGCGGGTGGCCGATCCGGGACACAAAACCCAGGCCGTGTCTATCATGATCCTCGGGATGACTGTCGCCAACCTGTTCTGTGTGCCGTTGGGTACCTATTTGGGCAGCTATCTTTCGTGGCGGCTGGCTTTCGGGATGGTCGGGCTGTGGGGAATTATGGCTCTGCTGCTGATCGCCCGCTGGGTGCCTGCCCTGCCGGCGCTGCCCGATACGGGATTGAAGGGGCAATTCCGGTTCCTCGGTTCGCGGGCTCCTTGGCTAATCCTGCTGGCTACGCTGCTGGCCAATGGAGGAGTTTTCTGCTGGTACAGCTACGTGACTCCGACCATGACGCGTGTGGCGGGCATCTCCGGGCAGGCGATGACAGCCGTGATGATGGTCGCGGGGCTGGGAATGCTGGTGGGTAATCTCGCGGGCGGGCATTTGTCGGACCGCTTCTCTCCCGAACGGGTCGCCCGCTTTATTCAGGGGATGATCTGTCTGTTGCTCGTAGGGATCTTCTTCGCGGCTCGGATCGACTGGCTCGTGATTCCGCTGATGTTCCTGACGACGGCTTCGCTCTTCGGGGTTTCATCGCCCCAGCAACTGCTTATTCTGGAGAATGCGCCGGGCGGGGAGATGCTCGGCGCCGCGTCGATCCAGATCGCGTTCAACCTCGGCAACGCTTTGGGCGCCTACTTCGGCGGTCTGCCGATCAGTTTCGGCCTGGGGCCTCAATATGCCGCCCTGCCCGGTGCGGCGATGGCCCTGCTGGGCTTCGTCATGTTCTCCGTCTATTGCAGTCTTTACGGTCGGAATAAAACTCATAGAATATTGTCGGAAGATGAAATGCGCGGATAATCGGGAAGAGCTGTTTCCGGTGGTCGATGCCGCCGGACGTGTCGTCGGCCGGGCCACGCGGGGCGAGTGCCACGGCGGGTCGATGCTGTTGCATCCGGTGGTGCACCTTCATCTGTTCAACTCCTGCGGGGAGCTTTACCTGCAAAAACGTCCGGCGTGGAAGGATATCCAGCCCGGACGGTGGGATACGGCCGTAGGCGGCCATGTGGATTGGGGGGAAGAGCCTCTCGCTGCTCTGCGGCGCGAGGTGCGCGAGGAGGTCGGCGTGACGGATTTCGAACCGCAGCACGTGCTGACCTACCTGTTCGAGTCGGAACGCGAACGGGAGTTGGTCTATGTCTATAAGACGGTGTACGATGGGCCTGTCGTACCGAGCGGCGAGTTGGACGGAGGTCGCTTCTGGACACTGCGCGAGATCGCCGAAGGAGTGGGCGGCGGGATCTTTACCCCCAATTTCGAAGGCGAGATCCGCCGTGTGGCGGAGCTGCCGGATGTCGGGCGTTGAGTCCCCGGTTCCGTTCGCTGCGCCTCTTCGGAACGCAGGGCGGTCTGCCGTCCGGCGACCGCTAAATAAAGCACATGATCAGAATCTGAATGATGATGACCCGCAGGAACATGCATACGGGATAGACCGTCGCGTACGCCACGGCCGGATGATCGCCGGGGATCGAGTCGTTGGCATAGTTCAGCGCCATCGGGTTGGCCATGCTGCCGCACATGATGCCGGCTACCTGTCCGAAATCGAGTTTGAAGAACCGCAGCGACAGGGCGGCTACGATAACGATGGGGACGAACGTGAGGAGGAATCCCAGTCCGATCCAGAGCATTCCTTCGGGGCGCATGATCGTTTCGACGAAATGGGCGCCCGCTTCGAGCCCCAGGCAGGCCAGATAGAGCGACAGTCCCAATGCCCGGAGCATCAGGTTGGCGCTCAACGTGGTGTAGGTGACGATGTGGATGCGGGGGCCGAAGGTCCCGATCAGGATGCCGAGGATGATCGGGCCGCCTGCGAGTCCCAGTTTGACGGGGAGACTGATACCCGGTACCGCGAAAGGGATGCTTCCCAGCAGCAGGCCCAGGAGCAAACCGATGAAAACCGGAATCAGGTTGGGTTCGTCGAGCTGTTTGACGGCATTGCCGAGGATTTTTTCGACGCCTTCGATCGCCTGCGCTTCACCCACTACCGTCAGGCTGTCGCCCAGTTGCAGCGTGAGATCGGGCGTGGCGAGCAGTTGTACGCCCGAACGATGCACCCGGCTGATGTTGATGCCGTACAGGTTTCGCAGACGCAGCGAGCTGAGTTTGCGGCCGTTGATTTCGGGGCGGGTGACGATGATCGACCGGGAGATGAGCTGGCTGTCCAATGCGTTCCAGTCGATGTCGTGCGTATTCCAGTCTTTCTGTACCCGCTCGCCGAAGAGGAGTTCCAGTGCCTGCACGTCGTCCGGCGAGGTGATTACCAGTACCAGATCACCCGATTCGAGGGTCGAGTCCGAAGTCGGAATCGAAACCTGCCCGGCACGCCAAAGGCGGGAGATGACGAAATGGTGGTGGCTGTATGCCGCGACGTCGCGGATGCTTTTACCGACGACGCCGGGGTTGGAAATCTTGAATTCGACGATGAAGATATTCTTTTTATGTTCGGCGTCCGGTTGCGGAATGTCCGAGGGCCGGGCGAAGAGTTTGCGTACGGCGATGATGCCCAGAATCACGCCTACGACACCCAGCGGGTAGGTCAATGCACAGCCCAGCGTGGCGTTGTTGCTGTCCAACTGCATCTGCGAGAGCATCTGTTGTGCCGCACCGAGCGCCGGGGTGTTGGTCGTGGCGCCGCACAGGATGCCTGCCATGTCGCTCATGGGAACACGGGTCGCATAGCCGAGCCCTACGGCCAGTGCCGAACCTGTCAGGACGATGAGCGTGGCGAGCGAAACCAGCCGGATGCCGCCCGAGCGGAGCGAACTGAAGAAACCGGGGCCGACCTGCAATCCCAATGCATAGACGAAGAGTACGAGCCCGAAACTTTCGGCGAAAGCCAGCATCGAAGGATCGACCGAGAGTCCGAAATGGCCCGCTGCGATGCCGATGAAGAAAACGAACGTCACGCCGAGCGAAATTCCGAAAAAACGCACTTTGCCCAGCATCATGCCGAACACCGAGATCAGCGAGAGCACGACGACGGCTTGAATGGCCGAATGTTGGGTAAAAAGATCCGTAAACCAGTCCATTTTGTTTCGTTCCGGGATTGTTCCGGCTGCAAAAATAGCTGTTTTTTCCGAATGGAGATGTGCGGATGCCTCTTTTTGCCGGATCGCAGGAATGAACGGGCCGAATATCCTTATTGCCAGGGACGGGCGTATCCGTCGGATCATTTCCGGGGAGAGGGTGTATGGCGCCTTGTCGGGAAGCGCTCTCTTCGCATTTTCGGAGTAGGCCGGCCGGCGAGTTCGCGGAGCGTGTCGCCGTTGGCGCGGAGGATGGTCAGGATGCGCTCCTCGTTGAAGAATTGCTTGCATATTGAATTTCAGACTATTAGTCAAATCGCAGTGAAATTTGCACAAACAAACCACACTATCTGAGACGGTCTGAGGCGATAGGAGGAAAGATTGGACAAACTAATTTCTCATAGTTCTTTCTAATTTATCCATTACTTTTCCTGCATGAGCAATATCATTAGATTGTGCATCACCTTTGTATGAGGATTTTGTTCCCATATTACCAATAAATATTTTATTATCTACACATCTAAAATATACACGAATTCCACCATATGCATGATTGCGAAGTTCGTATACATTATCAGCATCACACTTTTTAACTATATTATCATCACCTCTTGCCGGGAATAACAATCCACTTTGTAATGCTTTGGCAAACAAACTAATTACAAACTCCTGTAAATCTGGAGAAATCAGTTTAAATTCATCCATAAAAGAATCACATATGAAGCACTCATTGTCACCAAACGAATATTTCAATATAGATAGGTTAGCATTATCAATCGTTTCGTCCTCGATAATATGCTGTATTAGATTCTTCGTATTCATGCCATGCCAATTTACATTTTTCAATGCAGTTTCATTCACTAAAATTCCAAGACTGTCGACTTTAAGCGTTTCATCTAATGGCAATGACATAAAATAATACTTCAACTTATTGGCAATAAACAAATCTGTCGCATCTCTTCCATGGAATTTTATAGAACTAGTTAATTCCTCTTCAGAAAATACCTCTTCAACGCGAACATCTAAGTCTATTGGATATCTTGTAAAAAATGAATATAATTTTTTACGATGCTCTTTATATTTATCCTTTTCTGCAATCTTAAAATTATCTATAAGAGATTTTAAGGTTTTACCGCAAATTAAAATAGTAGAAGGCTGATTATTTGTCGCAATATATCCATTTATGGGCAGTTTTTTGTCATTTAGCAAGAGTATAAATTTAAGCATTAGATTGTCAAAAACCTCGCAAAGATCGCCTGTATAATATTCAGGCAAATTTGAATTAAAGTAGAATGTTATCATCTTTTTTATAATAGATCAGATGCATTTATTTCAAATTGGTCGAACATACCCTCTGGCCATTCTTTAATACGGCCGTAATTATCCATCTTAATACTTGTGACATTAGAAATGCCTTCTTTATCTTGCCAAAACCAATGAGTCAAAGTTTTATCCGCAAATCCTTCATTATTTTTGGCATAAATTCGAATGCCATCGAAAAGATGGTCGCTGTGGGTTTCAACAATAACTTGGCATCCCGAATGTGCAACTGAAGCTATTAGTTTTCCCATTTCAGTTTGTCCACGCGGGTGCAAATGAGCTTCAGGGTTTTCTAATATTACCAATGTATTTTTCTTTATAGTTCCCAAAAATAGAGCAACAATTATAGGCAATGTGTAGCTTAGTCCAAATCCGACATTTTTTGCTCTATAACCATTAAATAAAGAAAAGGAAGTATCCGCCTTATCAATAATATCATAATTGAACTGTACTCCAGGAGTTATAGTTCCCAACCAAGCTCTTAAATTATAGAGGAAAGTATCTCCTTCTGAATTAGGGTGAGTTATTAATTTACCAAGAATGTCATTTTCGTGTACTTGTATGCATTTTATAACATTTTCGCCTTTGGAACCCAATTCACAATCTGATAAAAGAGGAATTGAAACCAAAGGGCCATATCTATCTGCTGAAATAATAATCAAGTCAGGAAATTCTTCTGTATGAATGTTATTCTCTTTTTGTGGAGAATAACAAATTATACCATGCTCACCATATTTTGCATTAATACTAAATGGTAAAGAAGAAAATGGATTTTGGAGTTCTTTGTAATCACCATGTCCTTCTATTAGCGGATTTTCAAAATGTCTAGAATATTTATTCAGTATCTGTAAAGCTTGAATAACTGTACTTTTGCCACTGCTATTTAAGCCAGTTAAAACGTTTAACTGATTAAAATTAATACTTTTATCTACAAATGACTTAAAGCCTTTAATGATAAGTTGGTTTATCATGATATATATTTTTCTAAAAGATTATTCAACGAATCAAAACGTGATTTTACAGCAGCATGTTTCATACTGTCACGAGATATAGATATTATGAAATCTGTATTATCCAAGAATGGCTTATATTCATTTAAAAATTGTTCCTTATGAGAACGTAATCTACAAAACTCATTTTCTGAGATATTAGCAAAAAGATTACTCCATGTTTCAAATAATGATTTATTGATAGGTGAACGTCTTAAGCCATCATAGCTTTTCCTAAAAGCATGACCACCAAATATTTTATAACACCTATCCATTGCCATATTAAATATACTAACTATTTCATCTTCATTCATAACTCGTACTGTTTCCAAATCTATTCTACCAGAAGTAACTCGCTTACTCAATTCTCGAGAATTTAGATTTGGCATAGAATTTAATAGTATCATTGTATCTGACAACCAAGTATCAATCGTAACAGTCTTGTTATAAGACCTATAATTGCGGATTAAAAAAGAAACAAATCTAAGGATCAATTCTTTATCCTCCATTCTTTCTGTATGGATTGAGTTTCCTGTTGCACGTTTAAACTCTTCTGATCTGGACAAGTTATTTAATAGTATTGTAGATTTACCTGTATATAATGCATTTCTAATTTCTTGGCTACTTAACGGCATACCTCCTGTATTCAATCTTTTAAAAACATTCCTTTTTACTTCTTCTGGAGTGCCAGGATTTATAATAGTAAACGTAAAAGTAGTTTCCAATATTCTGTTTTGTAAATTAATCGGTAAATCATTCAATGTCTTACCATCCAAATCTTTTCCCCAAAATTCAAGCCCTTGCAATTTGAACCCATAGCCTTTTTTATCTATATTTTTCTGAGTATCCTCTAAATATGATTTTCCTAAAACAAAATCTCTCAATGTACTTATGCGTTGTAAACCATCAACAACAGTCCAATTAGATTTCTCATCGCTAGAAACATAAAACATCGGAATTGGTATTTTTAGCAATAACGACTCTATTAACTGTGACTTTCTTTCACTATTCCATACTTCATTTCTTTGAAAGTCTGGATTTAGCGTTATTGTCCCTTGCTGAAGCCTTCGCATTAATGTTTCCATAGTTATTAGCTTCGTATCAATTGAGATTTCATCTGGATTAAATGGATCTCTATCATGCTCGTCATCTAATGATTCTTCAATACCAGACTGTTTCGAAGAAATCACATGTCTGATAATTTGTGTTATGTTTTCATCGAAATTATCATCTTGCAGAATCTCTCCATTCTCTTTCTTGACTTCCCAAGAAAGATTTTCAGGATCGATGCAGAAGTTTAGATAACATTTGTTAGTAGAATCTATTAAGGCATAAGTGCCATTTTCTACTTCCAAAGCAGATAACTCAATACTCTCATTGTTCTTAAGTCTAAAAAAATATGACATAATTCTTAATATTAGTCTTGTTTATATATCGAGTCACCCCAAATATAGTTTTAGAATATTGATGCAATTCCTTTTATTTGGTGCAAATGTAGTAAAAATCAATCGATTTATCGAATATAATTCCCTATATTTGCACTATTCAATCAAGACATAATATGAAACTGAATAGGATAAAGGCAGTATTGGCAGAAAAAGGCATTTCACAAACATGGCTGGCAAAGCAACTTGGCAAGAGTTTCAGTATGGTGAATGCTTATGCATGCAATAGGATTCAACCAAACCTGGAGACCCTTCAGCAGATAGCTGTTATCCTACAGGTGGATTTAAAAGACCTGATAACCGATAAAGAAGAAAGGTGAAGCTCATGGAATATAAATTCAATGAAAATACACGTGTGCAGGTTCCTGCCGCTTTGCATTTGTGTAGGCTTGGATATACTTATTTGGACAATATAACAGAATATGACAGTAAAACAAATATTCTGACGGATGTATTTTTGCGCAGTGTTCAACGTTTGAATCCGGCACTGTCCGAATTACAGGCAAGACAATTGCTGAATGAAATCACATTGATACTTGACAATAATGACCTTGGAAGGGAGTTTTATAACAAACTGTCTTCCAATAGCAATATCAAGCTGATAGACTTTCAGGATGCTGATCGTAACGAATGGCATGTAACTACCGAATTCACTTGTGAAAACCAGGATAGCGGAGACAGTTTCAGACCGGACATAACATGTTTTGTAAACGGACTGCCATTAGCTTTTATTGAGGTCAAGAAGCCGAATAACCATGACGGCATTCTGGCAGAAAGAAAGCGTATCAACGTGCGGATGCGTAATGAAAAATTCAGAAGATTCTTGAATGTCACCCAGCTGATGATATTTTCCAACAATCAGGAATATGACAATGAAAACAGGGTTCCTATTCAAGGTGCGTTCTATTGCTGCTCTTCGAAGGATAAGGCTTTCTTCAATGTCTTCCGTGAGGCTGATAAAGATTTTGTGACTAAATATCCATATGAGGCCGTATCTGACAGTGTGGAGAAACAGATATTGCAACACCGGAATTGTGTCGTGATCAAGAATCTGCCTGATTATAATACGAACAAAGATACGAATACTCCAACCAACAGGATTCTGACATCAATGCTCAGTAAAGAGCGTTTTCTGTTTTTGTTGAGATATGGTTTTGCTTATGTTGACAGAAAGATTGAACTGGAAGACGGTGGCAAGACCACGCAGTTGGAAAAGCATGTAATGCGTTATCAGCAGCTTTTTGCCTCACTGGCCATTCGAAAGAAATTGAATAATGGTATCAAGAGCGGTATTATCTGGCATACACAAGGCAGTGGAAAAACAGCCTTGGCATATTATTCCGTACGTAGTCTGACTGATTTTTATGCGGCAAAGAATACAGCTGTAAAATTTTATTTCATTGTTGACCGCCTTGACTTGATGGAGCAGGCCAAGGATGAATTTGTGGCAAGAGGACTGTCTGTCAGAACTGCAAACAGCAGAGATGAATTGATGTCAGATATACGCAGCACGAATTTGACAGAAAATGCGGAGGGTAAAGCTGAAATAATGGTGGTAAATATCCAGAAATTCAAACAGGATTCTGCCAAAATACAGATTGATTCCAATTACAGCATCCGTTTGCAACGTATTTTCTTTATTGATGAAGCGCATAGAGGATACAATCCACACGGAAGTTTCTTGGCAAACCTATTGGCAGCCGATAAGGATGCTATAAAAATTGCTTTGACAGGTACGCCTTTGTTAAAAGAGGAGAGGGAGTCATGGCGTGTATTCGGTGATTACATTGATACCTATTATTACGACAAGTCAATAGCAGACGGTTATACACTGAAACTCATGCGGGAACCTGTCGAAACAATCTATAAAGAGAAAATAGAGAATATTCTTGACAAGCTGGCAGGCAGCATAGAAGTCAGAAAAAGTGATATTGACCGCAACAAGATCATTGAACATGAATCTTACCTTAATGCATTGATAGACTATATCATTGCCGATTTCCGTCGGTTCCGTATCGAACAGGCTGATGATACTGTAGGTGCAATGATTGTGTGTAAGACAAATCCTCAAGCCCGTGAAATGTATCGTTTGTGGCAAGAGCGTTTCAACAAAGCTTTGTATATCGAAGGGAAACATGATGAAAGTCTGATGTTGGCGGCTGAACCTATGATTGCCTATGGATATCATGCAAAACCTTTGAGAGTTTCTTTGATTTTGCATGATGAAGGAGACAAGGAAGAGCGTAAGGCGTACATTGATGAGTACAAGAAAAAACTATCAGTCGATGTCCTGATTGTCAATCAGATGCTTCTGACTGGGTTCGATGCTCCCCGTTTGAAGAAACTCTATCTGGGTCGAAGTCTGGACGGACACGATTTGCTGCAGGCACTGACTAGAGTAAACAGACCATACCATAAATTCAAATATGGTTATGTAGTGGATTTTGTAAACATCAAGGAAAATTTTGATGCGACTAATGACCGCTATCTGCGTGAACTGAATCGTACTGCCGATATTAAAGAAACAGGCGAGAAAGAAACAGTAGGAGAAGCTATCATTGTAGATAAAGAGCAGATTGTAGAGCAGATAAAAGAAATCCGCAGCGTTTTATTCAATTATACATGCGACAATCCTGAAGAGTTCAGAAAGGAAATAGATGAGATTGAAAACAAAGACAATCTATATACGCTCCGATCTACCCTTGAAAATGCCAAGGCAATCATTAACCAAGTAAGGGCTTTTGGCGATGAAGAGTTGAAAGATAAAATCAACAGTTTGCCTAAAGGTACTATTCCTACTCTGATCACTGAGGTTTCTCACCGTATAGAACGAATGAATTTTCTGGAAAGTACCGAACATAAGGCAGATGTATCTGGAATTATCAATGTCGCTCTTTCTGAACTGGAATTCGAATTCAAGAAAGGTATATCAGAGGAATTGCGTATTATTGTCAATGATATTCGGGAGCGTTGTGAAAAGGTACAGGCTGAATTCGAAGCCAACTTTGACAAGGCGGAAGACAAGTATGTGATTTTGGCTGAAGAGTTCCGGGAATACTTCAGAAAGAAAGGCTTCGTTCCTCAAAATACGCAAGAAGCTAAAGAAAGCATTGATTATATGGATTCGGTAATGAAGAAAATCCGTGAGATAAACCGTCGCAATAATATACTCAAAAAGAAATATCAGGGAGACGAGCGCTTTGTCCGTATCCACAAACGTATAGAAGAAGAAAATGAAAAGCGAGAAAAGCCTCTTATTTCCAAAACTGAATACGAAATAGCAGAAAGTCTGTCAAAAATGAAGCGTGAGATTGATAACCGTATTTACCTTGATATAAACATCATAGCGAATGAAAACAGTTTCAAACGGGATACGTTGGCTATGATAGGCCATCAACTCGTCGACTTGGGGATAAAAGCGAGTCTTCCCGACAGGAAGTTCATCAACAATCTCATTGCAAATGAATATATAAACCAATACAATCAATTTTACTTGAGATAATATGGATGCAAATACCCAGAATATATCAGAAGCGACTATAGCCCTTATTGATTCATTGAAATCGACCACTTCCCATTTTGGTCTTGCCAATAGTGGTGGTGAGTACAAGATCATTACGGAAATGTTTCTGTATAAGTATTTCAATGATAAATTCGGATATGAGGCAAAGCAGGATAAAATATACGGAGAAAGATTGAGCAAGGCAGACAAGTGGGATGCGGAATATGATAAATTCACTGAAGAGGAAGTCGAAGATCTGTTCAGCTATCTTCCCGCATCTGTTCCGTTGCTTAAACCAGAGCATACATTGGCACATTTGTATAATACTTCAGGAGCAGGAGATTTTTCTACACGTCTGGATGCGACACTGATTGACATTGCCAATCTGAATGCGGATACTTTTTCTGTTGTAACTTCAGGGAAAAGCAGAGTCAATATATTCAGCGCACTCACACAGTTTGTAACAGATCCGCAGAAAAGGGATGATTTTGCACGGTCATTGATGAGTTCCGTTGCATCATTCAATTTTGAAAGCGTTTTTGTCGAAAAATATGATTTCTTCTCACGGATATTTGAATATCTTATAAAGGATTACAACAATGCTGGGGGCGGAAAATATGCGGAATATTACACCCCGAGAGCCATCGCACAGGTAATGGCCCGCCTGTTGGTCGGAGATGAAGCAAACCTACGTGGAGTGACCTGTTATGACCCATCGGCAGGAACAGGTACTTTGCTTATGGCTTTGGCTCATCAGATAGGTGAAGACCGTTGTACGATCTTCAGTCAAGACATATCGGAAAAATCCAGTGAGATGCTCCGGCTGAATCTCATTCTGAACAATCTGTCAGGAAGTCTTCCTAATGTTGTACAAGGGAATACTCTTACGGAACCATACCACAAGGAAGAAAACGGATCTCTCCGAAAATTCGATTTCGTTGTGTCCAATCCGCCATTCAATCTGGATTTCTCAGATTTTAGAGATACATTGGCTTCTGATACGGTGCGTTTTTGGGCGGGAGTCCCATCTGTGCCGGCAAAGAAGAAAGATTCAATGTCTATCTACTTGTGTTTTATCCAGCATCTCATCAATTCGCTGAAAACAAATGGCAAGGGGGCTATTGTCATTCCTACGGGATTCATTACAGCCAAAAGTGGTGTTGAAAGAAAAGTCCTGACGAAAATTGTAGATAACCGCTGGGTATATGGCTGTATCTCTATGCCAAGCAATGTGTTCGCAAATACAGGTACGAATGTTTCCGTCCTGTTCTTTGACAAAGCTGCTTCTGCCGAGAAAGTCATATTGATTGATGCGAGCAAGTTAGGAGAGGAATATAAGGAAGGGAAAAATAAAAAACGTAGATTGCTGAAGGATGACATTGACTTAATTGTCAATACATTCAAAAATAAAGAAGCCGTAGAGGATTTTTCGGTTGCGGTAAGCTATGATGAAATAAAGGAAAAAGGTTATTCGTTGTCTGCCGGACAGTATTTCGACATCAAGATTGATTATGTAGACATTACTGAAGAAGAGTTCAATAACCGCATGGCAAATTATAAGGCTGAACTGTCACGGCAATTTGCTGAGAGCCATCGTCTGGAGGAGGAGATAATGAAGCAGTTGGATGCTTTGCACTTTAACGTAAATGTTGGAAATAATGAGTAAAGAATTGACCATCATAGATAAAGACTATATCCGGTGGGTGGAAGACCTTAGTGTACGCTATCGTCAAAGTCAAATTAGAGCAGCGGTGAGGGTTAACCGTGAGTTGCTTAAATATTACTGGGAACTTGGTCGTGACATAGAAGAGATGCGTGTGGAAGAACGGTGGGGTGAGAAAGTCATCAAGAATCTTTCTGTGGATTTACAGCGCAGAAATCCCAATGCCACAGGCCTTTCTCGAACCAACATATATTACGCAAAGAAATTCTATCTGCTTTATTCTCAGTATTTAAAAGTTGTTCCACAAGCTGTGGAACAATTACAAAATGGAAAAGTGCTACAACCTGTGGCAGAATCCTCGAAGCCTGTCCCACAAGCTGTGGGACAATTGGAAGAGATGCTTTTCTCCATACCTTGGGGACATCACCGTTACTTGATGGACAGATACAGTAAAGAACCAGCAAAGGCTCTCTTCTATGTGAGAAAGACGATGGAAGAGGGTTGGAGTCGCGACACATTGCTCAACTTTATGGACAACGGCCTGTATGAACGGGAAGGAAAGGCTTTGACAAACTTCACCCGCACATTGCCGGACACGACAAGTGATCTTGCACAAGAACTGACAAAAGACCCTTATAACTTTGCCTTTACAGGGATAACTCAACCTTATAATGAGCATATTCTCAAAGATGCACTGCTTGCCAATATCTCGCAATTCCTGCTGGAACTCGGTACCGGATTCGCATACATAGGCAAAGAGTATAGACTTCAGATCGGACAAAAGGAGAAATTTATCGATCTGCTTTTCTACAACTTGAATCTATCATGCTATGTAGTGATTGAAGTGAAAATCGGTGAATTTGATTTTCAAGACCTCGGACAGTTAAGCGGCTATGTGGTCGCTTGTAATCATATTCTTAGAAAAGAGGGAAGAGACAATCCTACAATCGGTCTGCTTATTTGCCGCCAAAAGGATTCAATGCTTGCCCAATACGCATTGGAAGGCAGCAATCTCCCATTGGGAATATCTGAATATGAGCTATCAAAACTTTATCCGGAAAAAGTGGAGGGAACTATGCCTACTATAGAAGAGATTGAGGCAAGATTAGGTGAAAATCTAAATGGAAAACAAACTGAATTATGATCGACAACCTGGTTCAATGGGCCACCTTATTAAGCCCAATAATTAGTGTAATTGCTATAATTGTCGCACTACATGTAGCTCGCAGTTCATCAAAGGATGCACAAAAGCAGATTGCTGCAATTCGTCACTTGCTTGATGTATTCGTAGCTGCTAATAATCTGGATATAGTAGAAGCACAACGAAAATATCAACAGCAACTTGTAGAATTATAGTCAATCAGAAATGAATTGCGAAAAATCATTTGTCATGCTGAACGAAGTGAAGCATCTCGGATGCGCCCACGTGGATGTACACGAGATCCTTCACGTGCGTTCCCTTAGATTTGCGCAGTGAAAGGAAATACAGCTGGAATGTTTACTTTTGTTGTGTGAAAGAAACAGGCCAGCCAACTGCAAGGTAAACCATACACGCTCCCTTAGATGACAATACATCAAGATTTTTTTCGCAAACCAATTTTGTTTTACTATAGATAAAGAGATTGAAGATGCTCAAATGGAGGTTGATATAGTATACCCTTTTGTAGGAGGAGCAAGAATTGACCATATCATAGCAGCACAAGAAAAAGCAAAACAGAAAGCGCATCTCGATCAGTTATTGGCCAAGCGCAGGGAGATTGAGGTAAATCTATCTTTAATTCAAGATTATGTTAAAAAAGCAACACGGTAAATGGAATTGAAAAAATATAAGCTTGGAGAAATCCTCGATGTCATAAGAGGAGCAAGTCTCAGTGGCGAGTTTTATGCCACCGAGGGTGAATACATCCGTCTGACTTGTGGTAACTTTGACTATCAGAATAATTGCTTCAAAGAGAATAAGTCCAAAGATAATCTCTATTATACAGGTGACTTTCGGTCTGAGTTCTTAATGGAAAAAGGAGATATTATCACTCCTTTGACAGAACAGGCTATAGGTCTGCTTGGCTCAACTGCTATTATTCCCGAAAGTGGTAAATATATCCAAAGCCAAGATGTGGCAAAAATTATTTGCAAAGAGGACTTGTTAGACAAAGATTTTGCATTTTATCTTATATCCTCTACTTTGGTCAAACAACAACTAAGTGCAGCTGCCCAACAAACAAAAATTCGCCACACTTCACCAGATAAAATTAAGGATTGCACCGTGTGGATTCCTGAATTGGCGGAACAGAAACGCATTAGCAAGTTGCTTCGTAGTCTTGACTGTAAGATAGGGCTTAACCGAGCGATAAATCAGAATTTAGAGGCGATGGCGAAGCAACTTTATGATTACTGGTTTGTTCAATTTGATTTTCCAAATGAAGAAGGCAAGCCGTATAAGTCAAGTGGCGGAAAGATGGTTTGGAATGAGATGTTGAAACGTGAGATTCCAGAGAACTGGCATTCTGATAACATATGTTTGATTGCTGATATTTTAAGCGGTGGAACACCTAGTAAGCAGATTAATGAGTATTGGAATTGCGGACATATTCCCTTCTTTGGCCCAACTGATTATAATGGTTCAATGTTCCAATTACAAACAGCAGATAAGATTACAGAAAGCGGTTTGCAACACTGTTCCTCTTCTTTGTTTGAAGAGAACACTATTATCATAACTGCAAGAGGATCTATAGGCAAATTAGTTATAGTAGGAACTCCAATGGCAATGAACCAGTCTTGCTACGCACTTAAATCAAAAAACGAAGAGTATGAATACTTATATTTCTTGACTATTCAATTAATTGAAAGTCTTAAAGCAAAAGGAAGCGGGTCTGTTTTCAAGTCAATTATTGCTTCTGATATAGAAAATACAATGTTGTGTGTGGCAAATAAGGAAATTATCTCTTTATTCTGTGATAAAGTTAGTACAGTAATGAAACAGATAAAGAAAAACACCCAGGAAATGATACATCTCACTAAGCAGCGTAACGAACTTCTACCGCTCTTAATGAATGGACAAGTGTCGGTAAATTCTGATTTATCTGACGATTGAGAGCTATTTTCTTCTCTAAACCTTGTAAAACAGCAACAATTTTGTTTTGAGTACTTTCGCTAACATCATCAATTGGTATAGCCGCAAAAGCTGCATCCAATTGAAGGTTCTTTAGGCCGGAAGTTTTACCCTCAAAATTAAAAAACAAGCCAAGATTATAAATGAATTGGAAATAATAATAGACATATAGTGGATTCCAACCTTTCTTTACTCTAAAAGCGGTACAAAAATTAGAACAAACAACCGAGCCAACACTATCAAGTAATTCTTGTGATACAAAAGACACACGTCCAGTAGATTGAGTTGGACTGCCACCAGACTTTTCAATTATAATATCGCCAACTTGAAGGCGGTTTTTTAAGTATGATTGTTGGGTAATATAGCGGATTGGGATTGCAGAAAAATTATATTCGGATATAGGAATAATATCAGCTCCCCGCACACAAGTTACCGCACAAGGCGTCTCATTAGAGCAAGTTTCCTCGCCCCAATCACCAGCTATAAATTGATCTATAATATCTTTTACCTTCATTTACATCCCAAATTAGGATGCAAATTTACGCATTTTCAGATAGAATCCGACACGATTACCTATCCTAAGTATTTCTTATGACCCAACTTTACATTATTTTGGTTTACAATGGCATAATGCAGAGTCGTATCAATACGCACATGGCCTAATAAGCGTTGAACTTGCTCGATAGGCATACCTTTGTCAATAGCCATTGTCGCAAGTGTTCGGCGAAATTTGTGAGGATGTACCTTTGGCATAGAAAGAGATTGCCCTAGCTTTCTTATTCGCACTTCCACACCGCTGATAGTAAGACGTGTATGAGGCGAATGCAGTGAAACAAATAGAGCCGGTGCATTATCTGTACGCTCATTAAGATATTGTTGTAGATGTAATTTTGCCCTGGCATTGAAATAAACTATACGTTCCTTGTTGCCTTTCCCGAATACTACGCATTGCCGCTCATGAAAATCTATATCTTCACGGTTCAGTTTCACCAATTCACCTACACGGATACCTGTGGATGATAGAATGTCTATAATAGCTAAATCTCTTTTGTTGGTACAACTGTCCCGAAGTTGTTCCAACTGCTCATCAGAAAGTACTTCTTTTACAAGAGAGTCCGTCTTTACTTTATGAATCCGCCTTACAGGACTTTTTGCGATATAGTCTTCATCCTCCAACCATGCAAAGAAACTTGAAAAGATACGCCGCATATTGTCAATAGTTACTTTACTGGACAAATGCTCTTCTTGATAATTGGACAGATAAGTACGAATATCTGCTGTGGTTATATGACAAATAGCCACGGAAAGTGTAAATAACAATCGTTCAATAGTGTTACGATAGTATGCCAATGTTTTGTCAGAGCATCCTTCTATCTTCTTTGCTGATATAAAAGAGTTTAGAAGATGCTCATTTTCTTGTGCTTGTTGTTTGGCACATTCTTTCTTTTCGATTATTTCCACATTATGCAGTTCTGATGCAAGTACCGCTTTAAGCTGTACCATTTGTCGGCAATCCAAGTTACGCTGCATTTTCGCAACTATCGCCTGAATGATGTTCTCTTTCATAATTCTGATATTTTAGTCCATATATAATATAAAGGACTGCTAAATCAGAATTTAGAAGCGATGGCAAAACAACTTTATGATTATTGGTTTGTGCAGTTCGACTTCCCGAATGAGGAAGGGAAACCGTATAAATCCAGTGGTGGAAAGATGATTTGGAATGAGAAGCTGAAAAGGGAAATACCGAATGGATGGAATAATTGTACATTACAAGAATTTTTAACCATTAAAAATGGACGAGATCACAAACATTTAGCTACTGGTTCACATCCTGTTTATGGAAGCGGAGGAGAAATGCGTAGGGTGAATGAATACCTTTTTTCAGGAGAGTCTGTCTTAATGCCAAGAAAAGGAACGTTGAATAATATCATGTATGTTAATGAATCCTTTTGGACCGTTGATACAATGTTTTATTCTGAGATGAAAATTGTGCATTCTGCTAAATATGTATTCTTTGCTATTAAAGATATTGATTTTACGAAATGGAATTCTGGAACTGGCTTGCCAAGTATGACGGCTTCAACTCTTTACAATATATCAATGATAAAACCAAGTGATGATTTACTCAAAAGATTTAATGATGTATTAATTCCTGTGTTTTACAAAATAAAGCAAACCAAAGATGAATGTGAAAAGTTGATCAGACAACGTGATGAGTTACTGCCTCTTCTGATGAACGGTCAAGTATCGGTAAATTCTGATTTATCGGTTTGTATTAACTTAATCATTAGGACAACCACAAGAATTTGCAGCTATCCTAATGATTTATTTTGGAGTTACCTGCGTATAGTTTTTCTTTGAGAATTACGGACAACTTGCACTGCGTGCATCAGGCATCTCCGTTTATACTCATCTTCCTCCTCATCCGGTCTGCGACCATCCCAACGAAGGTCTGAGTCGGAATTACCACCACCGCCTCCGGAAGAAACTGGTATCGGTTGCCCACTGATGAGCGCATCGGCTACTGCAAAAATCATATTGCGAACTGAAGGTATAGCCAACTGGCCGAGCAATGTATTCAGCTCAGACTCCATATTTTCGTTTGTGTCTGAAAGAATTTTATTCTCCCGCCTCAACTGATACAGTTCTCCGTAATCCGCCAGGACATTGCGTTGGGCGGCTTCGACCTGTCGGGCTGCATCATTTCTGTATAGGGATTCTATCTTCCGGACAATTTCGGTAAACTGCTTGGAGATAGACCGATTCTGACGCTCAATCCATTTGTCCGTACCGAACAATGGTATTTTTTCTATAATTTGTGGTGGCGTGAAATCAACCTTGTGGTTGCGAAACGGCTGTATAACAGAACGGGACTTCGCCGCATCCTTTGTTATCTGTTCCAGTTCCTGCTCCTTCGCATGGAGTTTGTTGGATTTGTCTTCGAGCTTTTCCTGATACTCGGCAATGAGTTTCTGTATGTCCGCCTTCTGCGCTTCATACCCGTCAAGAGTTATCTTGCCGGACGCGAGAGCTTCATCGATTTCTTTAAGCCGGTTCCTTCCGGCAAGCATTTCCCGTTCAAGTTTCCGTATCATCGTCTGAAGCCCTTTGACTGCTTTTTCCGCCTGCTTCGCATCTTTGGTAAGTTTGCGGATATAGTCTCGCTTGTGCAAATGCTGCACATTACGTCCATCAATGCTATCACCACGTTCCAACCCATACTTGCCACCGACCTCCTCATAAAGTGAGGTGTGCATTTCCCGAAGAATCTGTCCGTATTCGTAGCGGGTCTTGCCAAACTTAGCCGACCACATGACACATTCGCGTCCGCTTTTGGCTCGTTGTCCGACAGGAACGATCAAGGCATGGATATGCGGGCTGCTCTCATCAAGATGAACCTGGAAGCCGATTATGTTTTCCTGTCCGTACCGTTTGGCGCACCAGTCATAGACATCTTTCGCCCATTGTTCGATTTCCGGACATCGTTGGAGATGGCTGTTGTCTGCTCCCTTGTCCAGATTTACGGTTTGGGGCCCAAATGCCATCTCAAGCGTACGGTCACGATTGCCTCCGAAGATAAATTTCGCACAACAGTTTGGTTGAATTTTGCTGTCCGGCTTGA